>JACKQG010003590.1_pt1 | contig 18848 bp, 14 predicted proteins | sample 8237621 | NCBI WGS metagenome assembly JACKQG01 (sample SAMN15677084, study PRJNA649215) | marine metagenome | biome: marine; feature: Black Sea; material: saline water; isolation source: suspended particulate matter (SPM) from the Black Sea western gyre | collected 2013-06-09/2013-06-10 | depth... | reverse complement strand
CCCATCAGACGCGGTGTCGTTTCCCACCGCTGACTGATGCCAAGCCAAAGCTCAAGCCCTCGTTGTTTGGTCAAATCGGGCGTTTGGCGGATCGACTTCATCGATTCATCAGAAACGCCATCGACTACAAGCAGCACACCCGTGGCACCGCGATCCGCGGCCTCGGCGATGTTCTTTTCCAAAGACGCAGTGTCGGTCGGGTAGACAGTTATCACAAACTCACGGCCGCCAATGTCCGCCCAGGCTGATCGCTCGGACAACACGCATGCGACAGTGCTTATGCTCAGAAGCAACCAAAATCTCCCGCGGCGGTTGTGCAAATCACATATCATTGTTTCGTCCACGATTCTGCCTGCTAGAATACGCAACAAGGCCAAACGGGCATTCCTGGAACAGCGATTCGTTCGTAGTGCCGCCTTCAGGCGGTTTTCTGTATCCGACGATGCTCCGAAACCGCCTAAAGGCGGCACTACGAACCAGCTCATCCGTCGTTTTGTAGCATAGTCTGTCACCAACAAACGTATGAGGCAATCCAATGTGCCGAAAGTCTTTGGTTCTCGCGTTGTTTGTGCTGTTTGTCGGATCTGGTGTCTTCGGCGCTCAATCTGACGAAACACCTGACCTGTTTCAAGTGCCGGTAGTCAAGTCATCGTGGGACGACTTGACCGAGGGGATCAAGACGCAGGAGGATTGGAGCAAACGGCGAGAGATCCTCAGAAAACGGTATCTCGAACTGATCCGCGACGAACATAAACCCAAGAAAAGGCCGCCGCTGGAACTGGAGGTTCACGAGACGGCTGTGGTCGACGAAACGTATACACGCAAGCTGATCAGCTACAACGTTGAAGCAGATGATCGGGCGTTCGCGTATCTCGGCGTACCCTTGGAACTCGATGGCAAGGCACCAGCCATCGTCGCGCTGCATGGAACCTATCCCAAAGGCAAGGAGGGTGCCGCGGGCCTGGTCGACAATCCGGACAAAGCGTATCTGGATCACCTGTGCCGGCGAGGGTACGTCGTCATTGCTCCGGAGCATTTCGTTTCGGGACACCGAATTCCGCCTGAAGGGCCTTATGAGACAGGGCGATTCTACGAAAAGCATCCCCAATGGACCGCAGTCGGGAAATTCACCTACGAGCACTCGATCGCCATCGATGTCCTCCAGACGCTGGAAGAAGTGGATCCCGATCACATCGGAGCATTGGGACATTCGCTGGGCGGCCACGGGACGATCTTTCTGGCGGCGTACGACGAGCGGATCAAAGCAGCGGCCTGCAATTGTGGGGCGTCCTTCTTCCGTCATAACCCGCGAGTCGAAGCGTGGGCCCGCGACCATTGGTACATTTACATCAAACACATCCGCCCGGGATTGCTGGAACACAAGTTGCCGCCCATCGACTTCCATGAGATCATCTCGTTAATCGCCCCGCGTGCATTTCTGGATTTATCCGGCTTGAACGACGGCATTCCGGGCACTCAACGGCAACGCATACCGATGTTGATGCGTATCATGGATGTTTACGAATTGGAGAAGGCGCCGCAGAACTTCGCTTTCTACGTTCATGGCCGAGGCCATTCGGTCGCGCACGAGTCGCGTCAGTTGATCTACGGCTGGATGGATACGCATTTGAAGCCGCCCGAGGCGACCGAAACGCATCTGGTGACGGAGTGACTGTGCTGGCGGAAGAGCCCTGGATGTATCACTTGGGATTCCAACGAATTTAGGGAGACGACGAATGAGGAAGAATCCCCTATTCGTCGTCTCCCTAAATTCGTTGGAGCCTTTCTTCTTCGTCTCTCTTGGACTTTACAAATGAGAGTCTCATGAGCACCAAATCTTGGTCGACGTTGCGTTGTCTCATTATCGTCTTGGCACTCGCTCGCGTATGTGGAGTTGATTCGGCGACGGGCCAGGACCGTATTGGGTTGTTCTTCGCCTGTTCCGCAAACAATGATCTCTACGTGGCGACCCAACACGACGGCAGGGTCTTTCCACGATTCGATTCGACCAAGGAGGCAATCGCCGCTGCGGCGGACGGTGACGCCGTGCTTGTGCTGGCGGACGACTACCCCGGCAAGACGACGACGATCGCTCCGGACCTGTTCCGTGAAGCGGCCAAGAAGCGACTGCGCCTTTACGTCGAGTATCCTTCAACGCTGCCGGAGATGAAACTCGGCACGCCGCGTCGGACGGGTGTGGAACGGGCGGTCGTCTCGTCGGATTTCTTCGGCCCGGAGTTGACGCAGTTGCGGATTCTGGCGATCAACGGACTTCATTTCGTGCCGGTATCCGCCGAAAAGTCGCACATCGTCGCGGCCCGCGTGGCTGGGTTTGACACCGCAGTCTACGGACTACCCGAGGCGAGCTATCCCATTCTGTTCGAGCATCCCGATGGCGGCATGCTGGTGGCAACGACCAAGCTGAGCCACTTCGTGACCGGGCGTTACGCACCGGCGGACGCTTGGCGAACGCTGTGGCAAGGAGTGCTCGGTTGGCTATGCCGCGGGCAAGACGTCCCAGAACTCCGCTGGACGCCCGTGGTCCGTGCCAGCTACGGTGTGGACGAACCGTTGCCCGCCGACGCGGAAGAACAGGCATTGCGACGCGGTGTGGAATGGTTCGTGAAATCCAAGCTGTTGCTGCATCCATCGCGGCTGGAGAAGATCGAAGGTGCGGCGACCGCCCCTACGCCCCCGCCCGACGCGCCCGTCGGCGACGGATCGCTGGGTATCCTGGAAGCCCCGTTGTCGATCATCCAGCACGACGGCAGCCAACTGCAAAGTGTTGCTCGGCGTGGTGATTGCACGGGCGAGTCGGCCATGGCAATTGCGTTTGGCGGCACGAGCCTCGACGACGCGCAAAAGTCGAAAATCGCCGAGAACTTATTGGACTTCTGGTACTTCACTTCGGACGCGTGCAAGAAAGAACGAACGGACCCCCAACACGGCGCTTACGGACTGATCGCTTGGGGCGTCACTTCGCCGTCCTGGTACAAGGCGAACTATGGCGACGACAACGCGCGGCTACTTATGGGCACGATGGCAGTTGCGGCGCTGGCCGACGAAGACCGATGGGATGAATTGATGATGCGATGCCTGTTGGCCAATTTGCGCACCACCGGTCCTCTCGGGTTTCGCGGCGGCCGCATTGACGTTGGGCCGCTTGGCCAGCATGGTTGGCAGTCGTACTTCCGGCGGCGAACAATCAATCCACATCCTCATTACGAGTCTTACCTCTGGGCTTGTTTCCTTTGGGCGTACCAGCAAACCGGCTACGAGCTGTTCTATCAGCGTGCAGAGAGCGCCCTGCGCATCACGATGGGGCAGTACACCGACGGCTGGCGATGGACCAACGGCGTGGCGCAGGAGAAAGCCAGGATTGTGTTGCCGCTGGCGTGGTTGGTGCGAGTGAAGGATACGCCCGAGCATCGGGCATGGCTGCGTCAGGCGGTCGACGGGCTGTTGGCCCTGCAAGAGCCGTGCGGAGCGATCCGCGAGGAACTTGGGCTCGCGGGCCGCGGCCAGTATCCGCCGCCGTCGTCGAACGAGGCTTACGGCACAACCGAAGCATCCTTGATTCAGCAGAACGGCGACCCCGTCAGCGATTTGCTTTACACGACCAACTTCGCCTTTATCGGTCTGCACGAAGCAGCTGCGGCAACTGGGGACAAAGACATTCTGAAAGCGCAAGACAAGCTGGCCGAGTTCCTCTGTCGCATCCAGGTTCAAAGCACGGCTCAGCCGTCGTTGGATGGCGGCTGGTTCCGCGCGTTTGACTTCCAACGCTGGGAACACTGGGGCAGCAACGCCGATGCCGGCTGGGGTGCCTGGGCCATCGAAAGCGGCTGGACCCAAGGTTGGATCGCCTCGGTGCTGGCCATGCGGCGGATGGAAACGTCGCTGTGGGACCTGACCCAAGACAGCAAAATCGAAAAACACTTTGACCAATTGCGCCACGAAATGCTGCCCGACGATGTGCTGGCGGCCGCCAAGCCGGAACGCGTGGCGCATGAGGCCGTTGGCAAGACCGTCAAGCTGGCCACTCCGCTCGACCTGCGTTATCCCGGCAGTGGTCCCGCTGGGTTGGTCGATGGGTTCGTGGGAATCGCCGATCACACCGCGCCGGAGTGGCTGGGTTTGGAAGGTGCTGATCTGATGGCGACTGTGGACCTTGGCAAGCCGATGAATATCAGCAGCCTCGGGGCTGCGTTCCTTCAGTCGACGGCGGTGGGGATCTTCTTACCTCCGTGTGTCGAGTTTTCCGTGTCCGCCGACGGCAACACGTTTACCACAGTGGCAACGGTCAAGCCGAAGACATCCGAGCGCGAACCCGGACCTTTGCGAGAGATGCTGATCACCGACAAGCTGGACACCCAAGGCCGGTACGTGCGAGTTCGTGCCGAGAGCGTTGGAAAGATCCCCGACTGGCATCGCGCCGCGGGGCGTGAAGGCTGGTTGTTCGTCGATGAGGTTTTGGTGAATCCGTAGTTCGACTGTTTGATTTTCGTAGGGTGGGCATCGCCCACCTCAACATGTTTCATCCTGGTGGGCACTGCCCACCCTACATCTTGTGCCTCATCAGCGAAGTCAAACAGTCGAGGTAGTGACTTCGTACAACCGCAGCGTCCAACGGTCGTTGTGTGCAACTTGAAGAGTAGGAGCGACAGACATGACAACGCGACATTTGGTGACGAGCTTCGTTTTGGGAATCGGTCTATTTTTGCCTTCGGCCTGGGCTCAGCCGCCCGAGCCGACACGAACGCCGTTGGTGCGCACCGTCGATTTGGATGTCGGCCAATCCGCCGAGGTGGAATTGTGCGACGATTCGAAGGCGACGGTCAAGTTGGTCGAATTGCAGGAGACGCGCGACACGGTTCGCGCGGCCGTCCGCCGGGCCGTGGCGACCGTCGAGGTGAACGGGCAGCGAGTGCAGTTGGTGGCAGCCGCCTACAACTTGCCGACCACGATCGCCGACGTGCGAATCGACTGTGCCGTGACCAAGGGCTATACCGACGGCAGCACTAAGAAGAACGTATGGGGTCTGGCCAACGACGCGCGTTTGCGGCTGTGGCCCGCCGATTCGCCGCTTGTCGATCCCGCGACATTCTCATATCCGGCCAAGCAGAAATGGTTTGCCAGCGATACGCAAATGGCCAACGTGCCCGTATTCGTCGACGGCGGCGAGGTGCCGCACCGGAAGCAGACGTACTACCACTACGGTTTGGATTTTGGCGGCGCCGAGGGGATGGTGGACGTGGTGGCCGCGACCGACGGGTTGGTCGTGTCGGCCGCAGGCAAGACGTTGCCGGGCTGCGAGGAAACGCCGGTCGCTCAACGCTACGACGTCGTTTATGTCGTGGACGACCGAGGGTGGTACTATCGTTACAGCCACATGCAGAGCATCGACAAAGGGATCGTACCCGGCCAACAAGTTCGACGCGGGCAAAAGGTCGGCGTGCTGGGCAAGGAAGGCGGCAGCGGCGGTTGGTCGCACTTGCACTTCGACATCAAGTCGCGACAACCCTCCGGCATGTGGGGAAATCAAGCCGCATACGGATTCGCTTGGGAGGCCTACCAGCGCGAGTACAAACCGAAAATCATCGCCGTGGCTCGGCCACACCACCTGTTGTGGACCGGCGAGACGGCCACGCTGGACGCCACGAAGTCATGGAGTTCCGCAGGGACGGACCTGCAATACGAGTGGACCTTCAGCGATGGGACCAAGGCCACTGGCGCCACAGTCGAGCGGCGGTACGACAAAGCGGGCAAGTACAGCGAGATTCTCAAACTGACTGACGCGGCTGGGCGAGTCGATTACGACTTCCAGGTCGTTCAAGTGATCGACCGCGAGGAGCCCGAACCGCTGCCGCCTTCGGTCCATGCCGTGTACTCGCCCACGTTTGGCATTCGCCCAGGCGATCCGGTTACCTTCAAGACGCGCACGTTCCGGAGCGACGGTGGCGAGACCTGGAATTTCGGCGATGGCACGCCGCCAGTGCGCGTCAAGTCCGACGGAAACGCACGCGTGCACGCGCCGGACGGTTACGCCGCCACCACACACAGCTTCAAAGCACCGGGCAGCTACATCGTAACAGTCGAACACACCGGAGCCAGAGGCGCAAAGGCGACTGCCCACTTACATATAACCGTAGAAAAGCCCAACTGACCCAACGCAACCTTCTTCATTGGTCATTGGGATTTGGTCATTGGTCATTTCCCCATTTATCCGTCGAACCACTTCTTGATCCCGTGAATCGTCACGGCGCGTCCGACGTGTCCGATAGACGTGGTCAACGGGATCTCCTTGGGGCAGACGGCCACGCAGTTTTGGGCGTTGCCGCAGACCTGGATTCCGCCTTCGGCCGTCAGGGCATCCAGACGGTCGCCAGCGTTGCCCTGTCCGGTTGGATGGGAATTGAACAAGACTGCCTGGCTGATGGCGTGGGCTCCCACAAACTTGCGGTCGTAATCGGCGTTGCGGCGTGCGATGAACTCGTCCTCACTTTCGCCCTCGCGACGTGCGACCTCCAGTTTGGTGTACTGCGGGCACGCGTCCAGGCAACATCCGCAACTCATACATTGGCTGAGCGGGTAGTTTCGTTCCTGCGTCTGGCGAGTTTGTTGCGGACCGGGCCCTTTATCGTAATAGCCGTCGACGGGCAGCCAGGCTTGGACTTTCTGAAGAGCGCGGAACAGCCGTGACCGGTCCACCGCCAAATCGCGAATGACCGGAAACTTGCTCATGGACCGCAGTTCGATGACTCCAGGGCGCTCTTCCAGCAATCGGTCGACCATGGCCGAACAAGATTGACGCACTCGCCCGTTGACCAGCATGGTACACGCACCGCAGACCTCTTCCAGGCAGTTGCACTCCCACACCACCGGCGTGACCTTCTTACCGTCGGCGGTTTCGCATTTTATCGCGATCTTCTGCAGCGCACTGATCACGTTCATGTCCGGTTCGTATTCGACGCAATGCGTCTCCCAATAACTGGCCTGTTTCGGCCCGTCCTGGCGCAGAACGCGAACGTTGAAGGATTTTGGTGTACTGCCTGAGTTACTAGCTGTGGCCATGGCGTTTGAATGTTTGTTCGGGGCGTCTACGTTGCTTAATCCGCAAGAATTCAGACTGCCTTAGGACTAATGGAGCCCCCTGAATTCTTGCGAATTCAGCTACATCGAATCCAACTACGTTTGCTGCTGAGTGGCGATACGCTCTCTCCAGACCTCTTCGATCAGTTCCGCTCCCACCAGGCCGTACAGCCGAGGCCGCGGTGGGATAAGTGACGTATCGACCTCTTCGTAAGTGAGATCGGGTTGTTCTGTTTCGTGGTTCCAAGTGGCGATGGTCGACTTCAGCCATTTCTCGTTGTTAGCCGCGAATCGGTCACACCATTCCTCCGCCTGCTGGCGGCGTTCGGACGGATCTTCGGCTGTCAGGCTCGGCATTTCGAAGTCCGGTTTGTAGTGGGCCCCGCGGCACTCGTCACGTTCGAGGGCTCCCTTCAGGATCGCTTTCGCCAGAGGAAACATGTCCAGCAGGGCTTTGGTGAACACAACATTCTGATTCGTCCAGTTGCCCGTGTCCGAAAGCGAGCATCGTTTCGATCGTTCGTGCAGTTCATTGACCTTCTCGATCGCTTCCTGCAACTGGTCGTTCCGCCGCACCACCGTAGCGGCCGTGGTCATCACGTCACCCAACTCCTGATGGAGCAGATACGGATTCTCGCCGCCTTTCGTCGATTTCAGCAGTTCCTCGTGTCGATCCTGGTGTTGCTTGCATGCCGCTTCATACAGCGACATCGGCTGTTCGGCGGCCGTTCCGCCCTGCGCGGAAGCGAACAGCGTTTGAATGCCTGGGGCAACAAACAGGCCGCTGAAGATGCAGCTCAAGAGCGAGTTGGCGCCCAGGCGATTGCCACCGTGGTAGTGGTAGTCCACTTCGCCGATAGCGTACATATTCGGGATATTGGTTACTTGATTCACCGGCGAACCCGGCTGTAGACCACCATCGGCAGTGCGTTCGTAATCCGCCCACAAACCGCCCATCGAGTAGTGGACGGCCGGGAAAATTTTCATCGGAGTGTAACGCGGGTCTACGCCCTGGAACTTTTCGTAGATCTCCAGAATGCCACCCAGTTTGCGCGTCAGTTCGATAGGGTCGATGTGCGTCAGGTCCAGATAGACGCTGTTACGGTCCGTATCCACGCTCAGGTTTTCGTTCACGCAGATGTCGAAGATCTCGCGCGTCGCGATATCGCGCGGCACCAAGTTGCCATACTTGGGATAGCGTTCTTCGAGGAAGTAATACCGTTCCGCTTCGGGAATCTGCTTGGGATCTCGCGCATCATGCGGAGTGCGCGGCACCCACACGCGACCGCCTTCGCCACGTGCCGATTCGCTCATCAAGCGGAGTTTGTCCGCTCCGGGGACAGCCGTGGGATGAACCTGAATGAACTCGCCGTTGCCATACTTTGCGCCTGCTCGAAATGCGCGGCAGGCAGCGCTGCCGTTCGAGGCCATGGACATCGTCGATCGGCCGTAAACCAATCCGCAACCGCCGGTTGCCAGAACGAGGGCATCTGCTGGAAACGAGCGGATTTCCATCGTTACCAGATCTTGCGCGACGCAGCCTCGGCACACGCCGTCATCGTCCAGGATAGGTGCAAGAAAGTCCCAGAATTCGTACTTCTTGACTCGGCCCTCGGTCTCCCAGCGGCGCACTTGTTCGTCCAGCGCATACAGCAATTGTTGGCCCGTGGTGGCGCCGGCAAAGGCCGTTCGCTCGTACAGCGTACCGCCGAACCGGCGTCGATCCAGGAAACCCTCGGGCGTGCGATTGAAAGTGACCCCCAGGCGATCCATCAGGTCGATCACTTTCGGGGCCCAATAACACATCTCTTTCACAGGCGGCTGATGCTGCAAGAAGTCGCCGCCGTAGACGGTGTCGTCGACGTGCTTCCACTCGCTGTCGCCGAGTTGCCGTGTCTGGTCGTTGCACGAGTTGATGCCGCCTTGAGCGCAGACGCTGTGGGATCGCTTGACCGGCGTGAGGCTAATCAAGTCCACGTCGATACCCAATTCGGCCAGCTTCATCGTGGCCGCCAGGCCAGCCAAGCCGCCGCCGACCACCATTACTCGTTGCTTTGCCATTGTTTGTCGTCCCGAGTGTGCTGCAAATTGGAGTCGTACGCGGCAACACCAGCACGCCGTGCACGTATCTTGTAGGATGGCTCTCCCGAGCCGTCCCGACGGGTCAGGAGACCCGTCCAACTTTGTTGCGGCCGAAGGCCGCGTTAGGATTCCGGCGGATCAAGCTCTCGCTTGTGATCGTTTGGTTTGATGTCGCCCGAGTTCACCCGAGCCTCGTACATGCGGGCTTCAGCGGCTCTTGCCCTGTGGATGTCAATAGTCGATGCTCCGACCAACGCTCCTATCCCAACCACCGCCAGCAGAACGCCGAAGACGGTGCAAATCCGAAGTGCACGTTGCTGCGCTCCCGGCGACACCCATAGGCCCCACGTAATACCCATGGTCCAAATGCCATTGGCCATATGGAAGACACAGGCAAACATCCCAATCGCATATACGATCTGGATAATCACATTGTCCATTGCTGCGCCCAGAGTGGACGCGGCGCTAAACGGTTTGAAGTTGGCCCCGTTCAATGGTTCGGCAACGTTGGCCAGCCACCAGTCGAAATGGAACCAGCCGTGTAGATGAAACACGTGCCAGACAATGAACGCCAACGCGATGATCCCGGTAGCTCGCTGCAACGTGTAGCGAAAATTGGCGCCGTACTGATAGGCGTTGTTGTTCGGCAGCCCGCCGCGAAGAATCAGCAAACCGATCAGGCCATGAAAGAGAATCGGGAGGAAGATAAACGCCCATTCCACCACGAGCAATGCGTCTTCGAGGCTGTGGATCTGGTACACGTTTTTCTGGAACATGGCTGGTCCGCTGAGGATGCTGGCGTTTACCAGCAAATGAACCACCATGTACGCGCCGACAGGGATCAAACCGCTGAGCGAATGGAGTCGACGGACCAGGAACTCGTTAGACGCCAAGAAAGAGGTGGATGACGTAGCGTTCACCAAAGACCTCTCTATGAGAAAGCGCAAGTTGTAGTTTTGTCCCGGTGGCCTTAAGGTCACGGCCGCAAGTGCCTTCGTAGCAACAGCTTATCGGCAGTCGAGGTCTAGTTGTGAAGTACCGAAGAACTCGTCAAGGCGGCTGCCGCGCCGCCGTAAAGCTATCCCTTTTCCCAGGTCTTGCACCAAATGATAAACGAGTGTGGATAGTATAGATTGGTAGGTTCCTGTGACAACCGGGGGCCGCGTGCGGTATTATCTGGTGGATGTTGATCGGCGTTCGTACCTGAATTGGCGAGAGTTCGGGGCCAGAAGTCTCACGACTTCTGCTACAGGAGAGATTTTCCTTTGGCAATCAACGAGGAAAACGGTACGATTATTATGGGTCAAGGGACTTTGAGAGGTTTTGTCGGACTTGATCGACCATGATGTCGCACTTTGAAAGCCGCGGCGCGGTTCTTGATACACCGTCGCTTCTGATCACTGACGACGACGACGACTTTCGCAAGACGTTACGCGACGTCTTCGAACCGCGCGGGTTTCGCACGTTGCTCGCCGCAGACGGCGAAGAAGCCGTAGAAATCGTGCAGACCCAGCGGGTGCATCTGCTGCTGCTGGACATGTACATGCCCAAGCTCACGGGCCTGGACACGATTCGCCGCGTCAAGAGCCTGCACGAGTTGCTGCCGTGCATTCTGCTGTCGGCTGACATGGACGAACGCCTGGCCGAGGAGGCCCGGCGCGCCAAAGCCTTCTCGGTGCTTTCGAAACCCGTCCGCTTCGCTGAGGTCACCAGCATCGTGAGCCGGGCGATGCGCTCCGTCTACGGTTGGCCGTCGGAAAGCTGATACTCGACTAGCTCCCCTTGTACTTCTCCCAGTAGTCGGGCATCAACTCCTTGACCTTCTCCTCGAGTTCTTCGTCGGTGATGGAACTCATGCGGCCGTGCACTTCGTACTGGTCCATGACCCAACGGGCGACTTTGTGGACCTTGATCTTGCTGATCCGTTCGTCGTCTTTCAGACCGAAGAACTCGTTGACCCAGAGAGCAACGCCGTCGGCACCGCTCTTGTCGGTCAATGCGACTCGCGGCGGGCGGTTCAGGAGCTTGGTGGTGTCGAAGATGTTATAGATGCGCTCGTCCTGTCGCAGACCGCCGGCGTGAATTCCGGCACGCGTCGTGTTGAAGTGCTTTCCGACGAACGGGTAGTTGTCCGGAATCGGCAGCTTGATCGAACGCATGTAATCGGCGATCTCGGTGATCACTTCGGTTTGAATGCCGCACATGTCCTGCTTGAGCGAGATGTACTCCAGCACTGCGGCCTCCAGTGGCGGGTTGCCCGTGCGTTCGCCAACGCCGAACAGCGTGCAGTTGACTGCATCGCAGCCGTACAGCCAAGCCGTCGCTCCGTTGGCCAGCACGCGGTGGAAGTCGTTGTGGCCGTGCCATTCGAGCCGGTCGCTGGGCACGCCGCATTCCTGGTTCAGTTTGTAGACGATTTTCGGAACGCTACGCGGCAATTCGACGCCCGGATAGTGCAGGCCGAAGCCCATCGTGTCGCAAATGCGGATCTTGACGGACTGATCGTCGGGCACCTGTTCGCTCATTCGCATCAACCGATCCACAAACGGCAGGATGAACCCATCCCAATCGGCGCGCGTCACGTCCTCCAAATGGCAACGTGGCCGCACGCCGGCCTCGAAGGCCGCATCGACCACTTCGCAGTATGCGTCCATGCAATCCTTGCGGCTCTTGAACTTGAGCTTGTTGAAAATATGATAATCCGAACTGCTGGTCAGCATGCCGGTCTCTTTTAGCCCGGCTTCCTTGACCAGGCGGAAATCGCCTTTGACCGCGCGGATCCAACCGGTGCATTCCGGATACTGGTGCCCCAGGGCGCGGCAGCGATCCAGCGTTTCGCGATCGTTCTTCGTGTACAGGAAGAACTCAGTCTGGCGAATCACGCCGTTGGGACCGCTCAACTTGGCGAGCAGATCGTACAGGTGAACCATTTGATCGACGGTGTACGGAGGGCGTGCTTGCTGGCCGTCGCGGAATGTTGTGTCGGTGATGCAAATGTCACGAGTCTTGACCGAGTTGGGATCAAACTCGACGGGCTGCCCATCAATGTACTCGACCAACGGCCCGTCAAACCTGGTCAACGGAGGCATGTCGTAGTCGAACGTGTTATCCAGAAGATTCGGTTCTGTTGTGTCAATCAGGGGATGTTCTTTTCTGCGGTCACCAGTAGACATTCTTGGCTCCTTAGTCGTTTCGTCTGAAGACCACGCCTTCGATCCGTGGTCAGACATGGGTGGCTTTGATTATTCTCTGTATTGCTATCCGGCGCTGTTTTGTGTTCCGGCGCACACCAAGTGGGGTACGAGGGGATCGCGCCCCACGTTTGTTGCGACTACGCCGCGGCGGTTAACCGCGATAGGACGTCATACTTCGACGCCTTGTTCCTGGCAGGTCTTGGCGATGAATTCGGCGGCGGACCCGACGGACTCGACTGCCAGCGCGGCGTCCTCATCCATCTCGATGCCGAATTCCTCCTCGAAGGTCGCAACCAGTTCGATCGACTGGACGCTCTCGGCGCCCAGATCGACGGCAAAGTTATGCTCCGGCTTAATCTCGGCCGGATCGCGTTGGAGGATCTTGGAGGTAACCTGAACAACACGATCTAGCACACTGGCCATGGTAGTATTCTCCCAAGCGGTTTTGACCAAGGTTCAAACGGCGGCGATTGCTAGACCGTCCCAACCGCGCGTCGCGGGAAACGGGACAGTCCCCGGCAACACGCCGCTGCCGTAACGACTATTCTCCCTCGTAGCTGTAATGTCACAGGTCCGAGGGGCGTTCCGAACCCGTCACTTTACAGAACCAAGATCTAGAATTCAAGCGAATCACCTCTTCTGGGGAGTTGTCTTCCCGCAAACTCACCGTAAACGGTACGCCTTGGAATAACCGCTGCTGATTCCGGCGAACGTATAACGCATAGCGCAGCCGCGTGGTTTGCATGGTAGGTCCCGGCTGCCGGACGGGACCTGGATGCGGCCGGATGCGATGCCACGCGATTCGAGGTCCCGTCCGGCAGCCGGGACCTACCGAGGCTTGGCAATCTCGCCCACGAGCCGCATAACTCGCGAGGAGACGGTGCCATGAGATTCCGTACTTGTTCGTCCAAATCACGTGACGGCGGAATTCAGATGTCGTCGATGATCGACATTGTTTTCCTGCTGCTGATATTCTTCGTGATGACGTTCAAAATCGTTGCGATGGAGGGTGAGTTTCGCATGAAAGCACCCGTTCAGAGGGGTGTTGGCGCCCTGGTCGTGGAATCATCGCCGATCTGGATCCGTTTAGCCTCGGATGAAGATGGTCGGTTAGCCTCCGTTCGCATCAACAATGTCCAGGTAGCCAATCTAGCGGGACTGCAAAACGAACTCATTCGCATTACTGGTGATTTGCGCGAATCGGGTGCTGGGACCGACGAGCTGGAGGCAGTGCTGGATTGCGACTACGGTCTCGACTATGACCATGTGGTCCAAGCGATCGGCGCGATCCGCGGCTACAAAGACCATACGGGCAATGTCGCGGATCTGATCCAGAAGGTGCGATTTGCACCGACGCGGGACTGAGGTGTCAGGTGTCAGGGGCAGGTGTCAGGGGCAGGTGGTCGGGCGGGAAGAGTGCTCTTTCTACGGGAATTTGCGCTCGGCGAATGTGTTTCGATCCTGGCGAAACCGTCGAGAGCGAAGCACCGTGGGAATGGAGACCTCCGGTCGTGCCACGTGCGGGGTCAGAGACCCGCGCACAACCCGCGCCCCGATACCTCTTTCCCGACACCTGACACCCGACACCTCTCCTCCCCGTCACGCCCGGGGATGGAACTGCCGATGCACCTTCTTCAGCCGGGATTGATCGACGTGGGTATAGACTTGGGTGGTTTGGATGCTCGCGTGCCCCAGCATCTCCTGGACTTGTCGAAGATCTGCGCCACCGGCCAAGACGTGCGTCGCGAAGCTGTGGCGGAGTGTGTGCGGGCTGATCGATGGCGGCGCGCCGACGCGGGCAGCGTACCTTTTCACTAATTCCCAAATCGCCTCGCGTCTGAGCCGCCGGCCTCGTCGCGACAGCAACAGCCATTCGGGCGGGCTTGGCGCATGAGCGGCCAGATTCGACCGCTCGTTTTCAATGTATTCCAGCACAGCCTCCCTGGCCGCACGGCCCAGGGGCACGAGGCGTTGTTTGCCGCCTTTGCCCTGGCACATGCAAAAACCGTCCGCCAAGTGGATGTCCTGCATGCGCAGATTTGAAAGCTCCGATGCGCGACAACCCGTCGCGTACAACAGTTCGAGCATGGCGCGGTCTCTCCGCCAGAACGCATCGTATGGGCGCGGGGCTTCGAGGAATCGCGCGACCATTTGCGGAGAAAGCACCACGGGAACGCGCTCCCACAATTTTTGGCTTCCAAGCAGTTCAGCCAGATTATCGCGTAGAATGCCCTCCAACTGCAGATACCGGAAAAACATACGCAGGGTCACGATGTGCCGAGCGATGCTGGCCGGGGCCAGTTCCTCCGCGTGAAGCCAAGCAACGAAGTCTGACAAATCGCGGATGTTCAAACCAAGGATTTGTTTGCCCGCCGAGGAAAGCCACTGCTGGAACCGGCGCACGTCTCGCTGGTAGGCCACCACGGTGTTATCCGCCAAATGGCACTCGCTGCGCAGATAATCCACAAATGCGGCAGCCCAACGGCCGGCATCGTCGCCACGCAGCTTGGGTTTGACCGGTTTCAGCTTGGGTTTCGTAGGCGGCATCTTCAGAGCCATTCGTCCTTGGTCATTGGTCATTTCCCCTTGGGGGATTTGCGAACCATCGTCTGGTTTCGGATAATCCGATTGATCGCCTTGATGCCATTCGCCGCGCGCCTCGCGTTCCGGGAATGTCCATACGGACGTGTCGCGGTTGTGCGGATTAGAGACCCGAGCCAGACCTTTCGTTCTCATGCAAGACATCATCGTCGAGAAGCCGTACCGATTCATTCCTCCCCACCGCGGCGACTGGTGGCCGACAGTAATCCAGAAACTGAAGCTGTACGCGCGGTATCTCCGCAGGACCGAGGGTGTCGTCGATCACGAATGTCGGCACGTGGAACGGCTGAGGGCTTCGCTGGATGCGGGGCACGGCATCATGCTGGCGCCAAACCACTGTCGGACGGCGGATCCGCTGGTAATGGGCTGGCTGGCGGACGAGACCCGCACGCACGTATACGCCATGGCCAGTTGGCACTTATTCCACCAAGGCCGCATCATGGCCTGGGCGCTCCGCAAGATGGGGGCGTTCAGCGTCAACCGCGAAGGCGTCGACCGCCAGTCGATCAACACGGCGATCGAAATTCTGGAGAAGGCCGAGCGGCCTTTGATCGTATTCCCCGAAGGCGGCGTGTCGCGCACCAACGACCGCTTGCACGCCCTGTTGGATATTTCGCTGGTCGCACGAGCCGGAGCAAAGAAACGGGCCAAACGCATGGGCGACGGCAAAGTGGTCGTCCACGCGGTGGCGATCAAGTACGTCTTTCAGGGCGATCTGGAGAGACAGGCGGATAAGGTGCTCACCGAGATCGAACATCGACTCTCGTGGCGGCCGCAGAGGAAACTCTCGCTGATCGATCGAATCTCGAAGGTGGGCCTGGCCCTGCTGAGCTTGAAGGAAATCGAGTACCTCGGCCGCGTGCAAAAAGACTCCTTGGCAAATCGACTGCGTTGTTTGATCGATCGGCTACTTTGCCCTCTGGAGCAGGAATGGCTGGGCGACGCCCAATCGGGCCCCGTCGTGCCCCGCGTGAAAGGGCTCCGGGTCAAGATTCTGCCGGACATGATCGAGGGCAACGTCGATCAGGCCGAACGCGAGCGGCGGTGGGAGCAATTGGCGGATCTTTATTTGGCCCAGCAGATTTCGTTCTACCCGCCGGACTACCTGGCCGAGCATCCGACCGTGGACCGCTTGAGAGAAACGATCGAACGATTCGAGGAAGACCTGACGGACGTGGCCACGATTCACAGCCCCTTGAAAGTAATCATCGAAGTAGGCGAGGCGATCGAAGTCTCCCCTGAACGCGATCGAACGGCAGACGTAGATCCGCTGATGGCCCAAATGGAGCAGTCTCTGCAGGGAATGCTCGATAAACTGGCTCTGGAATCGCCTTTTTACGAAAGCCGGGCACCCGACAGGGCGTAGCAACGTGTGCCGAAACAACTTCCCCAAGCGAACGGCGGTTGTTTTCGGATCGTGTGCCACTGGGAATCGGACGCGGCATCCACCCCACCCGACATACCACGATTCCCAGCAGTGCTGCGTCGCGGGCAACGCAACACAGCTCGAAACGATGGAAAGCGGCCGGACATGGTAAACCCTCGTCGTTTCGAGTGGCACACTGAGAAAACCGGGAAGGTATTTCCGTACACGTTGCTAGCGCCTCGGCCAACGATTCTCAACTTCTCGTGCGCCGGCCCTCTGATCCTTGATTGTGGGCGTCACGGGGGTTACGCTGGACGTGTGTGATGCCGCCGTCATGAGGCACGGCCGACTGCTGCGGTCATCCCTTTGAGAAATGTCCTCACCCCAAGCAGTGTCATGATGAGTGATGATGCCTGCACAGAAGACTGGCTAGGTTCTGACGGGCCAACGTCGACCTCCACGAGCCTGGTGGAACGGGTAAAGACTCAAGACCCGGAAGCTTGGCGGCGTTTGGTGAAACTGTATGGGCCCGTGGTCTACCGGTGGTGTCGGCGGGCTGGTCTTGGGGCCGACGACGCGGCCGACGTTTGCCAGGACGTCTTCCTGGCCGTAGCCGCCAATATGACAAACTTCCGGCGTGACCGTCCACGCGACAGTTTCCGCGGTTGGCTTTGGACGATCTGCCGAAGCAAGATCATGGACCACTTTCGCCATGGTCAGCGCGAAGCCCAAGCCGAAGGCGGCACCGACGCGCAGCAGCAGCTTGCGCAGATCCCCGATTCGCCGCCGGACTTGTCATCAGCAACAGATTCTTTCGGGGGCGACGAGCATGAGTTGGAGCTTCGTTCGCTGGAGTTGCTGCGCAGCGAATTCGAGGATCGCACGTGGCAGGCGTTTTGGCGAATGGCGATCGACGGCCACGCGGCAGCCGAGATCGCCGAGGATTGGGGCATGACAAGAAAGGCCGTCCGCCAAGCCAAGTACCGCGTGCTGCGGCGACTTAGGCTGGAACTAGATGGCCTCGTGGAATAGCTATGAACCGCAAGTCGCGTGGCGCCCTGGCGTTGTATAAGACAGGGAGTCCGGTGTGAAGCTACGGCCCGAGCCACCGGTCTGGATGGGCCGCCGATTCAATCAAGCGAGGACGTGACCGATGTCTTCCGATTCCTGTCCGACCCATGACATGCTGATCACCTATGTTCGGGGCACGCTGTCCGAAGATCTGGCGGAGCACATCGAGGAACACTTGGATACCTGCCCGAAGTGCGAAACGACGGTTGAAGAACTGGAACGTCAGTCGGACTCGCTCGTCGACAGGCTGCGGCAGCCCGTGGCCGACGATGAGTACCAGCGGGAATCGCAGTGCCAGCATGCCGTGGCACAGGCCGAAGCGATCGCAGAAAGTTCATTCGGCGCGGCTGCCCCCTCGGCACGATCGCCTTCATCGGAGCAATCCGGGTTGGGAAGCATCCGCGAGTATCAGCTTCTGGAAAAGCTGGGCGAAGGCGGCATGGGCGCGGTCTACAAGGCGCACCACACGAAGTTAAAACGAGTGGTAGCGCTGAAAGTCTTACCGCCTCAACGCACGCAGGACGACGGGGCGGTGGCTCGGTTCGAACGCGAGATGGAGGCGGTTGGCAAGCTCGATCATCCGAACATTGTTCGTGCCCTGGATGCCGGCGAGTTCGAGGGAAAACACTACTTGGTCATGGAATACGTCGAAGGGGCCGATCTATCGAAGCTCGTTCAGTGTTGCGGACCTCTGCCGATCGCCGACGCTTGTGAAATCGCCCGACAAGCCGCTTTGGGCCTGCAATACGCCCACGACCGCGGCTTGGTGCATCGCGATATCAAGCCGTCGAATCTCATGTTGGCCATCAGCGGTCAGCAGTCAGCAGTCAGCGACGGAGAAGCCGCGCCTGAATCGGCAATCGCAAATCGGCAATCGGCAATAGTAAAGATTCTAGACCTCGGATTGGCGCTGCTGCGACCCGAGCAGGTCGAAGGGGCCGAGGAGTTGACCGCCAACGGCCAAATGATGGGCACCGCGGACTACATGGCGCCAGAGCAAACCACCGATAGCCATAAGGTGGACATTCGCGCCGACATTTACAGTCTCGGCTGCACTTTGTACAAGCTGCTGTCCGGTCACGCCCCGTTCGGCGGTCCAGACTACCACGGCGCGATGAAAAAGATGATGGCGCATGTCGTGGAGGAGATCCCGCCAATTCGCGAGCGTCGGGACGAGGTGTCGGAAGGGCTGGCGGCGACACTTGATCGGATGTTGGCCAAGGAGCCAGGCGAGCGGTTTTCCAGCCCGAGCGAGGTGGCCGCTGCGTTGGAGCCGTTCGCCGCGGATTGCGATCTGGCGGGTCTCTTGGGCAAGGCTGAGACTGAATCGAGCGAGACTGTCAAGCCGGACAAACCATCAACGGACACTCAGCCCTCGGGCATGTCGGCTGTGACCGATAACCCCCCGCGCGGACCCGCCGAACCTCAGCCCAACCCCGCCA
>JACKQG010003589.1_pt1 | contig 18849 bp, 14 predicted proteins | sample 8237621 | NCBI WGS metagenome assembly JACKQG01 (sample SAMN15677084, study PRJNA649215) | marine metagenome | biome: marine; feature: Black Sea; material: saline water; isolation source: suspended particulate matter (SPM) from the Black Sea western gyre | collected 2013-06-09/2013-06-10 | depth... | reverse complement strand
CCAGGTAGCCAGCCAAGAAGGTGGCCTCATTGATGGCGAAGCCGGAGCCGTACAGATTGTCGGCAGCCAGCCAGTTGACATCCACAATTGCGAACATCTGATCGGGGTTGGCCGCAGCGGCAGCCGCAGTGGCGTCACCGAGCAAGAAGCCTACGGAGACAATCAGGTCACAACCTTCTTCGACAAAGGCGTTGATGTTGACTTCGTAGTCAGTCTGCTGCTGGGACTCGAGGTACTTGGCCTCGATACCATGCTCAGCAACTGCATCTTCCATGCCTTTCCAGGCGGTGGCGTTGAACGACTTGTCGTCGATACCGCCAACATCCGTCACCTGGCAGGCTTTGAAAGCCATTTCTTCCATGGCTTCTTCTTCCATGGCTTCTTCTTCAACGGGTGCTGCTTCCTCTTCGGCTGGTGCCTCGGGCGCTGCCGGTTGGCAGGCTGCCAAAAACATGGAAGATACGATCAAGAGAGTTGCCAAGATCCAAGCTAATTTTTTGAGTTTCATCAATTCCTCCTTAGGAAATGATTATTAATTGATAGGACAAACGAACGGTTATTTTTGAAAATTTTTGTTAGACATCCTCCTTTCACAGTCAATATTTGAATCTTATTGGGAACTTGCGTTCCAGATTCCATTTATTCAAGACAAGATTGCCCTCCTGAAAGACCTCAGACATTGTACTTAATCACCAAAAGCTTGTCAAACAGCCCCGATTGATTTTATAGGATATTTATCCACTCAAATTCGGCTATCAGGCAAATGAACTTTGTTACAAAGCTTCATTCAACTTATCTAAACCCTGTTTGATCATGCTTTTACTGACGGTATCAAATAAACGCTGTCCAACACTGGCCACGCGACCGCCAATCTGGACCTCGCCGCTGTACTTCATCAGGGTGGCATCTTCTCCTTGATCGCTAAGCACAATATCGCCCGAGCCTTTCAAAAAGCCAACTTTGCCTTTGCCTTCTACGGTCAGAGTCAAGCTTTCAGGTGCTACTTCGTTTGAGACAATTAGCTTGCCTCCAAAGGTACCTGCAACCGGACCGATGCGAACTTGCATTTCGCCTTCGTATTCATTTTCCCCAACTAAATCCAACTTTTTCGTTCCTGGAAGGGCTGTCGCCAAAATATCAGGATCACGAATAATATCCCACACCCTCTCTCGAGGGCCACTAAAGGTAAATTCGCCTTCTAATTTCATTCTTCGTGCTCCTCTCTTTGTAGCAGTTCAAACAGTCGATTGGGGCTGAGCGGTGTCTCTAGAATTTCAAGGTCGAAATCCTGAAAAGCATTCTCCAGAGCCTGTGTAAAGCATGCTGGTACAGGGATAGCCCCTGCTTCACCAACACCCTTTGTACCTAATTCATTAAAAGGAGAGCGTGTTTCCATGTGGCCGATCTCAATGCGATTTGGCATCTCATGTGCGGTGACGATCAGATAGTCAGCCAGCGAAGCATTGAGCAATTGGCCACTCTCATCAAAGTGCATTTTCTCATAATACGCGTTGCCGATACCCATGGAAACACCACCATGGATTTGGCCTTCTAAGATCAATGGGTTGAGTACTGTACCGCAATCTTCCACCGTGATATAGCGTTTGAATTCGATCATCATGGTTTCAGGATCAATTTCGATGATCATGGCATGCACACCGAAAGCTGTCGCTCCATACGCTGGGCCGAAATAATCGGTGGCCTCTAAACCGGGTTCTGAGCCTGGTTCCACAGCACCACGCAGGGGGTTAGCCAGTGCAGCCAATTCGCCCAGGCTGATCGATTGGCGAGGAATATCAGCCACGCGGACAGTACCATTCTCGAATTCGAGTTCTTCTTCTGGAGCTTCTAACACCTTGCTGGCTAACTTCAACACCTTTGATCGAACAGCTGTAGCTGCGGCAAGCACCGCGCTCCCAGCAACAACCGCTCCACGGCTAGCAAATGTCCCGGTGCCCCAGTGAAACTGGGCAGTATCCCCCGAAACTAAGTTCACGTCGCTGACTGCCACACCAAGTTGCTCCGATACGATTTGGGCAAAAGATGTGAAGTGGCCTTGGCCTTGGGTGCCAATGCCGGTAGCTACATTAACTTTGCCTGTCGGCTCAATTTGAACTCGAGCGCCCTCATATGGACCCACACCCGTGGTTTCAATAAAGGGCGTGATCCCAATGCCAACATATTTGCCTTCTGCGCGTAAACGTGGTTGTTCCTCTTTGATGAATTGATCATAGCCGATCATCTCCCTGGCTTTCTCAACCACGGGCAGATAATTGCCACTATCCATTACAAACTTAGCGAAGGCTTGATCGATTATTTCCTTATCGTATGGGAATGCGTCCGGTGGAATTAGATTCTTTTTGCGTAATTCCAGTAGATCCATGCCCAATTCTTTGGCAGCAAAATCTAACATGCGTTCAATCACGAAAACACCCTGGGGGCGTCCAGCGCCACGCACCGGAGTAACGATAGGCTTATTCGTGAACACAGCAGTACAGTTTGAGGCAATGTTTTGAATATCGTAAGGACCAGTCACATGGCATTGCGTATTGAGAGGAATGGTCAATCCATAAGGATCAAACGCACCAGTATCATGCAAGAAATCATCCGACAAGCCCAGGACACGTCCATCTTTTGTGAGGGCGATCTCAACTTCATGCACCTGCTGCCGCTCAGATGTTGTGGCATAGAAGTTTTCTCTACGATCTTCAATCCACTTCATGGGTCGGCAATGTTTCATTGACAGCCACGGAAGCAGCATTTCCTCAGGGTAGAACATCATCGCTTTTGGACCGAACCCTCCTCCGAGGAAGGGAGCGATCACACGCACCTGCTTTTCAGAGAGTCCCAGTCTTGCAGCGGTTCCATTGCGAATAGGGATTGGCGCTTGCGTGGTATCCCATATCGTCATATGCTGACTCTTCTCATCCCAATGAGCAACAATGCCGCGATTCTCCATAGCAACTGCCGCACCGCGATCTAAGTAAAATTTCTTCTGGATGATCAAATCGGCTTGCTCTCGAGCAGATTCATAATCACCTTTTTTCTGAAACATGTGCGCAGCCAGATTCGTGTCCAAGTCATCATGAACAAGTGGGCTATCAGACTCCATCGCCTTTTCTAAATCGACTACAACGGGCAGGGATTCATAATCTACCCAAATATCTTCGACGGCATCTTCGGCAATATAGCGGGATTCAGCAACTACGGCGACCACTGCCTCACCAGCATGAAAAACCTTGCCCTTTGCCAGAGGGGCCTGTCTTCGAGAATTAAAGATGACTCCCTCGAGCGTAGGAGGCGGAGATACGAGAGGTGGACCTGGTTCCCAGTCATCGCCCATATCTTCGGCAGTATATATGGCAACAACGCCGGGGCGCTGCCGGGCTTCTTCTATATCAATACTTAAGATACGCGCATGGGCGTAATCACTGCGCAAAAAAGCTACATGCAGCATACCGGGAATATCAACATCATCGACAAATAAGGCCTGCCCGGTTAAGAGACGTGGGTCTTCGTTACGTTTGATCCTTTTTCCAATAAATTTGTAGGTCATGGCTCTGCTCCTGTTACGCTCGCATCTTTTCGGCCGCAAGCTGAACAGCCTCGACAATATGTTGGTACCCCGTGCAGCGACAGAGATTGCCAGATATCGCAACACGAATCTCTTCCTCACTGGGATCAGGATTCTCTTCCAAGAAAGGCACCAAGGTGGTTAGAAAACCTGGGGTACAGAAACCACACTGCAAACCGTGGGCTTCCCAAAATGCTTGCTGGATTGGATGAAGGTCATCAATTGTGCCCAGCCCCTCCACGGTGAGGACTTCATGCCCATGCGCCTGAACAGCAAACATCAAACACGACCGAACAGGATCACCATTGAGTAAGACTGTACACGCGCCACAGACACCATGCTCACAACCAACATGTGTTCCAGTCATGCCGAGCTCGTGTCGCAAGAAATCGCTTAATAGTAAGCGAGGTTCTATTTGGCGTTCGTATGGATTGCCATTAACCGTCAAGGAAAGTTTGAATAATTTCGTCATGTTGATCTCCTTAGTTTCCCTTTGCGCGGTCTAAGGCTTCTTTCAATGCCCGACGAGTTAATACATTGGCCAGGTGGCGGCGAAATTCGGCTGTGGCATGAATATCACTGCTTGGGTCAATTTCTTCCGCAGAGGCCTTTTCAGCTGCGGCTCGAATAGCTTCATCAGTCATATCTTGCCCTTTGAGTAATTCAGCGGCCTGAGTCGCTTCGACAGGTCCATCACCAGCACTCAAATAAACTAGTTTAGCACCCTGGCATTTGTTGTTTTCATCCAAGGTTAGCACAGCAGCAACCCCAATCAGGCAGAAGTCATGGGGACGACGCGCGATCTCTTTGAGTGACCACCCTGTTCTCTCTGGGAAGGGCGGCAATTTTATCTCAACGAGCAGCTCTTCCGGTTCCAAGACTGATGTAAACAATCCCAGAAAGAAATCCTTCGCTGGAACCCAACGTTCGCCACTCTGATTGGCAATCTTGAATTCACCATCCAGAGCCACGCTTACACAAACCAATTCAGCTGAAGGATCAGCATGGGCCAGGCTGCCGCCAAAGGTGCCGCGGCTGCGAATTTGGCTGGTCGCGATCTGGGGCATGGTCTCATGGACTAGAGGTGCCTTTTCGACAATCAGTTCAGACTTCTCAACCATCTGATGGCGAGTCATGGCACCAACGGCCAAACTACCGTCATCTTCGGGGCGAATGAATGAAAGGCCCTCGATATTATTCAAATCAACAATCACAGCCGGTTGAGCAAGACGAAAATTCATCATCGGGATCAGGCTTTGTCCACCGGCCAGCGGTTTGGCATCATAGCCGTGTTCGGCCAGATGTACTAACGCCTCTTCCACTGTGGTGGGTGCATAATATTCAAAGGGAGGTGGTTTCATAAAATAAACACTCCTGTCTCTACTGCAATAAGCCACCAAGCGAGTTTACCGCCGGAATATATTGGGGTGGTTGCGCAACCACCCAATATATTCCGGCGGAAGTCCTCGTCAGGTAGTTTTTTCAGTGGAGTCATCAATTATCAAATATTGTCTTCCATATCATACTCGAAAATGATCTATTCAGACAGCATTTATAGGATTTTCGCGATCGACAAAGCTTTCAAACGTGGTTGGCTCCCTGTCAAGCAGCCAGCGCAATACATTCGAGTTTCCAACGAAGCTATGTTGACCATAAAATTCAAACATCTTGATTAACGTCTCGACCTGATAATCGCCTAATCCCGATGCGCGGGCGCCACGCTCCCAATCTGCATGTGGGATCTCTTGAGCTTTAACAGTACGACCGAGTTTAGAACTGAGCGTATCAGCGATCTCAGTTTGGCTGATGGATTCCACTCCGACCAGTTCGTATGTGGCGCCAATATGCCCGCCTGCAGTCAATACGGCAGCAGCAACCTGAGCGACATCTTGAAGATCGACCAGGCTAGATCGAGCCTCGACTGAATATGGGACGGGGAAAATGCCCGCGTTGTAGATTGAATTCCAATGAGACAAGATATTTTGCATATACGCTGTTGGCTGCAGAATGGTAAAGGGGACTCCCGACTCAACCAGCAGTTCTTCCAGACGCAGTTTGAACCAGTGATGGGGCATGGACTCCGTTTGGGGATGCAGCACGGAATGATATACCAGGTGCTCGATCCCCAATGCACCTGCAGCATCGATGACAAACCTACCGATCATGATCTCATCGGGGCTCATGTTAGGGCATATGTGATAGACCGCCCGCACACCCATTGATGCATTATCAACGGTAGTGCGGTCAATCAGATCGCCGATGATGATCTCTTCAACCCCTAACGCCTTCAGGGTTGGGATGTGTTCTTCACGGTAAACCAACGCCCGAACAGATTCACCCTTAGCGACCAAAGCCTGAATGACAGCTTTGCCTGTCTTTCCAGCCGCACCGGTTATCAAGATCATTGGGGGTTATTCCACGATCCCAGCTTCTAACATGGCCAGGTAAACTTTCTCAGCGCTAAATGGTGGGGACATCATGCGAATACCCACAGCATCATAGATGGCATTGGCGATGGCTGCTACAGTGGGCACCATCGGGTGTTCACCAATACCACGCGCACCCCAAGGGCCATCATCTTGAGGCACTTCGACGATGATGGATTGCAAATCTGAGGGCGCATCTGTTGTAGTTGCAATGCGATAATCGACAAAACTGGGATTTTGCATGAAACCATCTACCATTATCATTTCTTCAAATAATGCTGAGCTCATACCTTGAACAAAGCCGCCTTCTATTTGCGCCTCGACCAGAGCAGGGTTGATGGCCCTACCAACATCAAAAGCGGATACGCCGCGCAGGACTTCAACACAGCCTGTATCCAGGTCAACTTCTACCTCTACAGATTGGGAGCCTGTCGTATAGTGAACCACGGAACGCGTCCCTTGGCCGGTCTCTGCATCAAGTCCTGTCACATAGCTGGGCATGAATTTACCGCGGCCGATGATAGGTCCGCCCAGCCAGCCCTGATCGTCCGGTTTGGGTAAACCATAGACGACAATATCTTTGATGGGCTGTTCCTGTTCACTCTTGTACGATACAACTATGCCATCACGAATATCCAGGTCCTCTGGGTCTTCATCCCAGGCTTCTGAAACCAGATCTAGAACTTGGCGGCGAGCATCTGTAGCAGCAGCTACTACGGCATTGCCCATACTCCAGGTAAGGCGGCTGGCAACGGTCTGCCATTCATACGGACTGTAGCGTGTATCTACTGGGGATGAAATACGCACGGATTCATAAGGCACGCCCAAGGCAGCGGCAGCCATTTGGGCCATTACCGTAAATGCGCCCTGACCCAGGTCTTGTCCGCCAAGACCCACGTTAACGGTTCCATCTTCGGCTAACTCAACCCAGGCGCTGGAACCAGCATTAGGGGGCATGGCGGGAGCCTTCCACATAATGGCTGTACCTTTGCCGCGCCGTTTATTGGGAGCACTGGCTGGGGACTTCTGTCCCCACTGGATAGCTTTGGCCGTTTCTTCAATGCACTGGCTAAGTCCGGTGGGGTGCATCTTGAACCCGGTCACGGTTTCGCAACCTTCTTTGACGCAGTTAATGCTGCGGATATCAACGGGATCAATGCCAGCTTTGTAAGCCAACTCATCAACACACTGCTCTAAGCCTGTGTGCATTTCAGGCATACCAAAACCACGATATGCCCCGCCAACGGGGTGGTTGGTATAGACGCAAAGGCTGTCCGCTTTCACATTGGGCACTTCGTAAGGTCCGGTGCAGCTGTATCCTGCCGCACGAGTGACGTTGACACCATATTCGGTAGAAGCTCCACCGCCCCAATAATAGGTGTTTTCCATGGCCAGGATCTTGCCATTCTCATCACAGCCCATCTTGTAATAGGCGATCAACTCTTGTCTTACAAATGCTGTGTGAAATTCTTCTTCCCTAGTTAGTAGCAGTTTGACCGGACGGCCATTCGTTTTTGACGCAATGGCAACCACCAATGCCTCCATACTGATGCCGGCTTTACAGCCAAACCCACCGCCAATTTTAGGCGCGATGACGCGTACAGAGCTCTGTGAAACACCCAAAGCTTGGGCAAGCAGGTTTCGCTGTGCGAAGGGAGACTGCGAACTGGCCCAAAGTGTAATTTCGCCAGTCTCATCCCATTGGGCTATCGCCGTATGAGGTTCGATAGGCACATGCTGGATATGAGGTACCCAGAATTTTCGCTCAACAATCGTAGAGCATTTCTCCCAGGCGCCATCCACATCCCCTTTGCGAAGTTTGAAGTGGTTTGATATATTCGTCCCCGGTTGAGGGAAAATAAAATTTGCCACTTTATAATTTCCCAGATCGGGATGGATCAAGGGAGCATCGGGCTTTGCCCCTTCTTCGGCGTTCAGCACCGGTTCCAAAACTTCGTATTCTACATCAATCAGATCCAGAGCTTTTACAGCGATTTCTTCGCTAGTAGCAGCGACACCAAGTACCGGGTCGCCCACATAGCGGACGCGATCGCGACAAAAGATATGCCGATCCTGGAGATAAAGTCCCAGGTATCCTGGGAAATCAGCACCAGTCACCACGGCTTTTACACCGGGCAGCGCTTCGGCTTTGCTGGTATCTATGGACTTAATCAAAGCGTGGGGGTGCGGGCTGTGCATAATACGGGCATACAGCAAACTATTGCCAAACTGAATATCATCTGCAAATATGGCAGCACCGGTAACTTTCTGGTCATTTTCGAGACGAGGTTTGCTCTCGCCAATGGGTGACGGAATTCTCTCTTTTATCTCAGTTGTCATGTTCAGTCTCCTATACCATTTTCGCAGCAGCTTGCACAGCTTCGATGATGCGGACATAGCCCGTGCAGCGGCACAAATTGCCAACTAGTGCTTCTTGGATTTCTGCCTGGCTGGGGTTGGGATTTCGGTCGAGCAGAGCCTGGGAGGCAATCAAAATGCCCGGGGTACAGAATCCACACTGAACGCCGCCGGAATCGATGATCGCTTCTTGAATAGGCGCCAGATGTCCATTATCGGCCAATCCTTCCACGGTCACGATTTCTTTCCCATCACATTCAATGGCCAGCATCATGCAGCTATTGACAGGTTCGCCATCGACCATAACCGTGCAGGCGCCACATTCTCCCGCCGCACAGCCATTTTTGGTACCCGTCTTTCCCATTTTCTCCCGCAGCATGCGCAACAGGGTCATGTTGGAAGACACGTCAACCTGCTCAGCTTCACCATTCACTGTAAGTGTAATTTTGTGATATGCCATTTTTTACCTTCCGAGTTTTTCCCAAACTACCGTTAAAGCTTTCTTGGATAAATTGCGGGACATCAATTTACGATACTTGGCCCCGCCGCGCACGTCATCAATCGGCGATGCAGTTTCGAAGGCTGCTTCCGCCGCTTCGGCGATAACATCTTCTGTGATCGGTTTAGCAGCCATGATCTCTTCCACTTTATCAACCACTAAGGGGGTCGGCGCAACCGAGGCCAGGGCTACCTTTACGCGATATCCCGAAACAGTATCGGCGTCGGGGTAGCCGATTGCGGTCACCCCAACAATCGAAAGATCGCTGGATTTATTGCGGCCCAGTTTCAGATAAGTTCCTTGTAATCCCTTGGGTGGCAGGGGTAACTCTATGGAAACGACCACATCACCAGCTTTTAGAACTGTGGACCCAGGTCCCTTAAAAAATGTGGACAGCGGCTCTTGGCGTTTGCCATCAAGACCGTGAACATTGAGAACGCCCCCCAACAGGATGCAAGCACCAATGGTGTCACCTGCAGGTGAAGCATTGCAAATATTCCCAACAATCGTTGCCCGGCTGCGCAGCTGGTAGCTGGCGACAGAATCAACAGCTTCAGCCAACACGGCGTAATGCACTTTGACATCGGGGTGAGCGCTAACCCGGTTCATGGAGACACCCGCTCCGATGGTCAAACCTTTGGCAGGATCAAAGCTGATCTCATTGGTGCCGTCGAGACCTTTGACATCAACAAGATATTGATCCTTCCAGAAGCCATCACGCATGCGCACGAAGATATCCGTGCCGCCTAATAGTGGACGGGCTTCACCAGCGTGATCGGCCAAAAACTGACTGGCCTCGGCCAGAGTTTTGGGTTTGATATAGTCAAATTCTGGCAAACTGGGATGTGGATCTAGCATAAGTCTGTCCTTTCTTCATCTTTGAACACGGATTACGCGGATTTAATGGATATTTTATTCGGGAGTTACGCAGTTGCCCCACAGAATTGGGGGTTGGGGGGCGCATGTCAAAAAATTTCGTCCCATCTGCGTAACTCCTGATCAATTGAATAATCCGTGTTTTTCCGTGAAATCCGTGTACAAATTGGAAACTGTCTGGTAGTTAGTAATCACTCACTCTCTTTAAACGCCACGAAGCGCGCCCAGCAAGAGGCCAGCTCCATGCCTTTTTGCACGAAGCAGCCGATGAAGTAGCGGCCGCTGTCCATGCCCATAAGATCTTTGCCGAGGTTCTCGGCGTGGATAATTCCCTTAGGGAATAAATTCAGGTGCATATCCTGGTAGTACTTGTCTAAGGGGTAGATGGTATCCCAATCGGCACCATATTGCTCGATCAATTTCTGGTTGGCTTCTTCAAAGGTTTTAGGATGCCACAATCTTTGAATGGTGTTCATAGGATGTTCCATGGCCACGCAATCTACAGCCAGCCATGATATTTTCTTCTCGATGCACCAATCGCCAAAATCTGGCGAAGGGCCTGGGTGGCGGATCATATAACGGAACTCGTCCGAATCGGGGCTGTTCCAACCATATTTGCCGTATCCGGTCTTGATGACCAGGATATCACCCTCGCGTACATCGACGACCTTTTCAACCATCTCAGGGGTGTAAACACTGGTATCGCTGACAAACTCAGAAATATCCGCTACAGCTCCGGGGCCGAACCACTTCTCAAAGGGTGTCTCCCCTATGGTCAGGCCGCCGCCATGGAAATGCTTCTCGCCATCCATGTGAGTCGCCAGGTGGAAGCTGGCCTTACAGTGCGCATTGTTACGCCCTAGGCCAAAGTACTGGCCGCCGACGCGCTTGGTGTAGTTGACACTCAGGGGCACGTAGTTCGCCCATTGCGGAGTCTGCACGCTGAAAGGCAATGTCATGTCCAACATATTTGCGGACGCCATGAATTTGAAGAAGTCTGTTTCACTCGATCCATCGGGCGCTTGCAAGGCAACAATCCGGCTCCATGATGATTCGACTTCCATGAAGGGGATTGCCCCCACCATGATCCAGGCACGCTGGTTGCTCAGTTCTTTGATCTGCCCACCCAGGGATTCGGCCAACAGCAAACCTGCCTTGGGCATGGTGATATGCGTAAGCTTGTGATACTCATCGGGCGGGAAAAGTTCGTCCCAAGATTTTTCATGTGTCTCTTTGAGTTTGGCTTCGGCCTTCTCAAACTCCCGGGCATGCATGTAGCGCAGGTTGGTGTTCATGGGGTGTTCAGCGCAGCCGCAATCCACAGCGATCAACTTCAGTTCCATCTCCAGCGCCCAGGGGAAGAACTCTGGTGAGGGTCCGGGGTGGCGCAAATAATAATTGAATTCCTTGTTCTCGATGCCGCCCTGTGCTTCGGGATTGACTACATCGGGTTGGTCCCAACCGAATTTGTGATAGCCAGTGTTAATAATTAGAATATCACCCTTTTTGACATCCACGCGCTCGGTGATCATCTCGGGAGTGTACAGGCCATAATCTTCAACAATATCTGAGATATCGGCGACGACTCCCTCACCACACAGATCAGTTAAGGGAATATCAGAAATGGCTCGTTCGCCAGAATGAAAGGCTCTCTGCCCCACCAAATGCGTGCCCGTATTATTGCTCCACTCGATCAACTGACCGTTGGCACCCTGCCCCCCGATGAACGATCCCGTCAGGCGCTTGAAGAATTGAATTTGCAACGGCATCTCGCCTGGGAATGGGGGTGTAAATATACCCATGGCCTGGGTGAGGTCGTACCATTTGGCGCTATCTAGTACTTTGATGAATTGCTCTCGATTCATACGTTTACTCCTCCATATTTGGTATTGGGTATTAGGTATTCGGGATGGATTGCATCCATTCGATTTCTTCAACGGTAAATAAGGGCATTGGCGATTCATCAATCCAATCAGCAATGTATTCTGGAGTATCTTCACGAATTGTTCTCGAACGCCCTTGTCTTTTCCTGCGTTGGGCCTTCAGCTCGCTGGCAAATGCATTCAATTGGCGCGCCAGATCAGTCATTTGAGTTGCATAATTACTCACTTCTTCTGAGGTCAATAAATTTCGTTCGAGAGAACGGTTTAGCCAATATTTTGCTTCAAAGAGACTACCACGAGCATAATAAAGGAACTGGAGCTTCTCACCGAAATGAAATCGACCATAGGCTTCTGCGATATTTGCACCAACAGAGTCTGCTGCGCGAGCTAATTGCTTCCCAACAACATTTCGAGCGAATTGATCCCAACGTACGACCTTCCGCCAAATCTCATCTGCAACCAATTCAGCAGCCTGCAATACCTTCAGATCCTCAAACTTCAATACCACCGCGCCTCCCAATACCCAATATCAAATATCTAATATCCAATCTCTAAATCTTATACTCCTCGGCAAAAGCCTGCAACGCTTCCTCGAACATGCTCAACTCAGGACGCACGAGCCCTGCACCGACCTGTCCGACGCCGGGGTCTTTGTGGGCAACGCCGGTGTTGACGCGCGGGGTTATACCCAACTCGACGACCTTTCGCAGATCTATGCCGGTGGGGGTGCCGCGGAAATCGAGCGGTGGAATGGTGAAAAATTTATGTTCAGTAAAGCAAATTTCGTACATCTCCAAAGTGGCGTTGATCGCGTCTTTGGGCGTACCGCTGACGAAGGTGACAATCGCTGGGGCGGATGCCATGGCGAAACCACCGATCCCAGCCGACTCGGTAATGGTGCTGTCGCCAATATCGCCGCTGGAGTCTGCTTCAGTGAAACCAGGGAAGTAGAGGCCCTTGGGGATGCCCACAGGCGAGATAAACCAGCGATCGCCCAAGCCGCTGACACGGATACCAAAATCGGTGCCATTGCGAGCCATGACATGCACAATCGTGCTGCCTTCGATGCCATGGGCCACATCCACCATGGCTTTGCAAGCTGCCATGACCGGGTTGAGGATCGTGAGAGCGTTGTCGCCCAGGAATTTGATGATCTCTGAAGCAATATCGGCATCGCCAGTCGCTTTGACAAGATAAGGTGCCAAAGCTTTGGTGAATAACACCGAGCCAGCCTTATTGCGGTTATGGCCTTCATCGCCCATGTGCAAGGATTCAGCTAACATGGCGCGGATGTCGATACCGCCACTCAATTCGATGGCTTTACCCAGTACCGGGGCCATGACGTTCTCCATCCAGGCGAAACGTTCGATGACCTCTTCACTATAGGCGCCATAGCGCAGCACCTTGCCATAGCCCTCATTGAGGTTGGAGTACGACATATTGCCATGTGTCTTATTCTCAAGGATATAGACCGACATATTGGCTGAAGTCACGCCAGCCATAGGCCCAACAGATTGGTGATGGTGACAAGGCTCAAGGTCAATTTTTCCGGATTCGACCAGCTTCTGGGCCTCTGCCATATCTTTGGCTTTGCCTTCATAAATCAACGCGCCGGTGATGGCTCCCTTCATAGGGCCAGAGGCACGCTCCCAGGTGATTGGGGGGCCAGCGTGCATGAGCAAGTTATCACGCATTCCTGGAACAACATCGATCGCCTTGCCCATGCCCACAACAACGGGCCTGGCTTCCATCATCCGATCAGTAGCGGTTGCATTAGCTTTTTCAATATCCATATGTCTCTCCAAGGTTAATTTAGATCGAAATAACTTACGATGATTAACGATAAAACAAGATTCACCGCAGAGACACAGAGAACGCTGAGATTACTAAATTTTTTTGAGTTTTTGATCTCATTTTATCTATCTCTATCAGATTTGTTGCTCTGCGTACTCAGCGACTCCGCGGTAGTTTTTTGGTTGAAACACCCAGCGGGTTCTATTTACCCTTCATCCGTTCCAGGATACCCGCCAGCTTTTCGTTCCCGCCAGCTACAGGTTTCCAATCCATGTGTACCACTTGTGATGCCTGTTCGACTAATGCTTCGGTGAAAGAATCCAACCCAACGTTGATCCCAGCTAAGGGTTTCTTAAGCGGCTCTAAGTCAACTTGGGTCATCTCAACCGTTCTTATAGGATGGATAGATCGCTCAATAGCCTGCAACAAACGGCCAACATAGCGCGCCGCGGCGTCGTTGCTGGTCTCGACACGCGCGCCGGCATCCAGGAGCAGTTGAATTTGATCGTCCATGCCCTGAGGGTCTTCGTCTGTCCCAGAAACAACGGCAACAACTTCCAAGTGGCGACCAGCATCTCTGGCAGTTTTTATCCCCGCGGCAATCGCCGGGGCCAGCTCGCTGGCCGGGTCGCTATGAGCACCGTACCCCAAGACAACGTCCAACAGAATGACAGCCACTTCGCGGTCGGCGGCTTCCCTTTCGAGGCGGCGGATGCGTAGATCGTTGTCCATCATGGGGTGCAAGCGGCCGACGGTGAATTCATCTTCGCCCAGATCGATGACCGTGTGTTCCAGGCTGACAAGGGAATCTGCTAGCATATATCTCTTGTCTAGTGGAGCGTTGGAATAAACCTCGGGGAAATAATGCGCCAAAACCAGCAGGGCTTCATACTGCAGCGTGCCACCGGAGAACAGGCCGCGCAAATAACGCTGCCCCTCCGCGAACATGGAGATGTCCGGTTCAGCGGCGAAATCTTCATCAGAGTCCACAAGACTGACGGCCAGTTCAGCGGCTTCGTCAAAGGTAGTGGCGAAGAAAATATTATCCATGCGGCGCGAGGCAGTGGCATAGCCAATAAAATTGACTACCACTGGCTTACCCGCCGAGCGCGCCGCTTTGACCAATTCATCGGCTACTTTCGGGGATGGTGGTTTGGAGACCAGCACAATCACTTTGGTTTCTGGATCACGCGCCATTAAGTCGAGGCCTTGGCGAGCGGTGATAGCGTTAACCGCCTCAGAGAGGTCGCGCCCTCCTGTTCCCAGGGCGTGGGTCATGCCGCCGCCCATTTGGTGAATGCGCACGGAAACTTGCTGTAATCCGGTCCCCGAGGCAGCGACCATACCGATAGGGCCTTTGCGAACTTTATTAGCAAATCCCAGGCCGATGCCATTGACGATGGCTGTTCCGCAGTCCGGGCCCATAACGAGTAAGCCTTTGGAAGCGGCTTCCTTCTTTAAGGCGATCTCGTCTTCAAGGGAGACATTGTCGCTGTAAAGAAATACGTGTTTGCCCAACTCTAAAGCCTGCCGGGCTACCCCATCAGCGTAGCGGCCAGGGACTGAGACCAACACCCAATGTGCGTCGGGCAGCATCTGGACGGCTGTCTCCATGCTGTGGGGGCGATAATCTTCGTCGCCGGCACTGCTGCGGCGCGCGGAAACAAGCTCATCAACTTTGTCGATAGCAGCTTGTGCTGCGGCTTCGTCATCGCCATTGACCACAATAACTAGGTCATCGGGATTGGCTGCAACCGCTTCCGGCACCAGTAGATTGCTTTGTTCCAAGACATCTTTATTGGCTTCAGTACCCATGACCACGCCAGCATCGATAACGCCGGGCTGCTCTGCCAAAGAGCGCTGCAACTGCATTAAGATCACGGAGTCATAATAAGCTCCGGTACGAATTTCTACTTTTACGATTGCCATAAAAACTCCTTCCACCCAAACTCAAAAAACGAAAGTGTTCGGGCATAGTAGGTTGTCGTTGGTCACTAATACACTCTGACCCCGTCCAATTCGTGCTGCACATCGGGCCAAGGGAAAAGCCAATCCGTCAACCGTTGTAACTTTCATAGGTGGACCAGAATCCCTTTTGTCCTAGCACTTCGATCGCGGCGGTCGCCTGGGCGCAGCTTGATGGTTGCGGCAGGCCATGGTTCTTTGACTCGATATCACGCACGTTGAGGGCATACTCTTCACGAGATACAGGGACTGGGGGTTCCAAACGAATGTTAAAAAAATCTCCTTAGCTATTTAAAATTGTTAGAATTCGGAATAACCCAAACGATTTGGGGATACCAAGTATAAACGCTCCACCTGAATAAATCAAATCTGAGGCATATAAAAAAACTGGCTAGTCTGCGCTATAATCGGTACACCAAAAAGGTAGCCCACATTGTCTGACAACCCAAGTAGCAAAGGTCACTTTCCCAATTTACATTTATCCTTTGTCCTTTTTATATGACTTGGTAGTATTGATTTTCAGGCCTTATCAAGAGTAATCAACGATTTGAGAAATACCTTTTCTATTGAGAATTTCCTAAATGATGTAATGGTCAAGGGTAGATTGAACACAATTCTGATGCAACTTTCACCGCTGAGACGCGGAGTTCGCAGAGTTTTTCTCCTGTAAAATGCGAGAATCTCCGCGTTCTCTGCGACTCTGCGGTGTTCAGCCTTCTATTGACTAATACAGAATTTCCTAAATGACAACACGGCCAAGACAACATGCAGTTTTGCAGGCTAAATTTCTCGGTACCAAAGCCAACCAAACCCTTTCTACGTCAAATTCAGCGACAGTGATGGGGGTTACTTCGCGAGGGATTTTCCTAAAACCAAAAACAAAGTGGGTGATATTTCTTTCTTTTGAAGATCATCGCGGCCCGATGACAATCAATCTAAAAGGCGATATTTCACCTTTGAGAGATTTGACTCCTGGAGAGCTGATTCAGATATCCCCAAACTTGATCACCGTTCCCAAACACAACCTGGCGATTTCTACTCAACATGCATCAATTTGGCAGCCCGTGCTCATCAATTCGGAAACTCATGATCGCCAGGATATGAGCCCGCGTCTCAAGGCATTTACTCAGGATGCCTATGCGCAAAATAGCGGCGTTGGACTCAGCGGATCGCTCCCCGCCCTCTTGGATTTCCCTGCTGAAAAAGGTCAAGATTCTGACGGTAATATTCTGAGCATTCGCAATCACATCAAGCACGATGATCTTATTGCAAGCTTGGAGCTTATCGAGAATCTTCTCGGACGCGGCAGCGGGTTGACCCCCTCTGGGGATGATTTCATTATCGGTCTGCTGCTGACTCTAAACCGCTGGAATGATGCGCTGGGAATAGGAAATGAACTTCAATCATTCAATGTGCGAGTAGTCGAAGCTGCCTACGCCAAAACCACCACATTGAGCGCCAATCTCATCGAATGCGCTGCGGAGGGTCAGGGAGACGAACGCCTGATCGCGGCCCTGGACTTTTTGATGACTGGGGAAAGCAATCAAGATCGATTGCTGAATGAATTGCTCAATTGGGGGAATTCATCAGGTGTTGATGCCCTGGTGGGGATGGTTGTGGGGATATCGCCAAAACTAGACTAATTTATGACAATATGTATCTTATTTGCACAATATGTGTTATATTCCTTTGTCAATATTCGTAAGCAATAGGAGACACAAATGAAGGTAGTGCAATATATATTATTAGTAATCATCATGGCGCTCGTAGCAACAGCATGCGCCGCCCCAGACCAAGCCCCTGAAGAAGATGTTCAAGCCGCAAACCCATCTACCATTTCAGTCAGTATCGGCGATTGGGATAGCACAGAACCCAAAAATCTTCCTGACTCTGTCAGCATTGGCGTGCTGTTCGGGTTGAGCGGAGATATCGCCGTCTACGGCGAAGTGCAACAGCACGGCGTTCAGTTGGCCGTAGAGCAGATAAACGGCAGCAATTATCTTGGTGCCGGCACAACCTTGGAAGCACTCTTCGAAGACACGGGCGCTACAGGCGAAGGCGCCATAGCCGCCATGGATACGGTGCTCGGCAAAGGTGTCGTGGTCGTGGTCGGCCCCACGCTCTCGACGCAAGCCTTCTCCGCTGACCCCATCGCTCAGGAGAGCGGCATACCCGTTTTAGGCGTCAGCAACACCGCCAACGGCATCACCAATATGGGCGACTTCGTCTTCCGTGATAGCCTACCCGAAGCTTCGGTAGTCCCTGGAACCATTGCCCAGGCAACAGAAATTCTTGGCCTGGAAAACGTCGGCATTATATGGGGCAACGATGATGATTTCACTGCCAGCGGATATGAGGTCTTCAAAGGCGCACTGGCCGACAACAACGTCTCAATTATCGCCGACGAAACCTTTGCCCGTGGTGACGTAGACTTCAACGCCCAACTGACTAAGATCATCGCTGAAAATCCTGACGCCCTTGTAGTATCAGCCCTTGCCCAAGAAGCGGCCCAGATCATTACGCAATCACGCAATTTGGGCTTCGAAGGCGCCATCATCGGTGGCAATGGCTTCAATTCGCCAGCAATTATTTCTCAGGCTGGAGAAGCCGCCGAGGGTGTCATCGTTGGTGCAGCCTGGAATATCGCCAGCGATGCTGCCATCAGTCAAGAATTCATTGATGCCTTTGAAGAATCCTTTGGTGCCGCGCCGGATCAATTTGCCGCCCAATCCTATACTGGCGTGTGGCTGATCGCCACTGCAATCCGCCGCGCGGACAGCGGCGACCCCGCCTCAATCCGCGATGCTTTGGCTGCGATCACCAATTTTGACAGTCCCTTAGGTAGTTTCAGCTTCGACGCCGCTCGCAATCCCGTCCACGATCCTGTTGCGCAGATCATCAAAGATGGGCAGTATCAAATCTTGAGTGTGGAGACTGCTCAACCCTAGGCTTAATACCCAACAAACCAAAACATCATCACCCTGAGCGGAAATCCGAGTCCTTTCGGATTGCAGTCGAAGGAGCATATCCAAAATCCATTCCTTCGACTACCACTTCGAATAGCTCTGTGTTCGCTCAGGAATTAATCAGCTTCTTCCTAAACACATGACCTTCCTCCAACAAACGGTCAATGCCTTATGGTTGGGATCAGTATATAGTCTCTTCGCTCTGGGCTATGCGCTGGTCTTCAGCGTCTTGGGTGTGCTCAACCTTGCGCACAGCGCCGTATTCATGTGGGGTGCTTACCTGGGTTGGCTGGCCGCAACGCAGATGAATTTGCCGCTGCCAGTCGCCGGACTGATCGCTATCTTGGGCGCGGGTCTGATCGGTGTATTATTGGATATAATCGCATTTGCTCCACTAAGAAAACGCAATGCCCCTCGAATTTCACAATTGATCAGCAGTCTGGGTGTCTCATTGATCTTGGTCAAGCTGGCCCAGATCATTTTCAGCGCGCAGCCCCAATTCTTTACG
>JACKQG010003588.1_pt1 | contig 18853 bp, 18 predicted proteins | sample 8237621 | NCBI WGS metagenome assembly JACKQG01 (sample SAMN15677084, study PRJNA649215) | marine metagenome | biome: marine; feature: Black Sea; material: saline water; isolation source: suspended particulate matter (SPM) from the Black Sea western gyre | collected 2013-06-09/2013-06-10 | depth... | reverse complement strand
AGAGGGGATATCGTTTAGTGGATACATAATATATCCCTGAGGGCAGGCTTGTCAACTGACGTTGCGACACCCCAGGCCCTGTGGTAAAGTAGCGGCCATGAATGTACCCTCTGATCATGATAGCCCAGCCCTCTCTGAAACGATTGCCCTGGATGAACTGAACCAGGCCCAATATGAGGCCGTGACCACCGTGGATGGTCCGGTTTTGGTTATTGCAGGAGCCGGTTCCGGGAAGACCCGGACGCTGGTCTACCGGGTGGCTCACCTGTTGGAACAGGGAGTGCCCCCCGAACAGATTCTACTGCTCACCTTTACCCGTAAGGCCTCTCAGGAGATGCTGTTCAGGGCCGGACAGTTATTGAATGATTCCTGCAGCAGAGTGGTGGGTGGTACCTTTCACGGAGTGGCCAATATGCTTTTGCGCCGCTACGGATCTCATTTGGGATTTGGTTCGTCGTTTACCATTACTGACCGGGGTGATGCTGAAGGGATTATTAATCTGCTCAAGTCTTCATTGGGGCTCTCAGGTCGGGATCGTCAGTTTCCAAGCAAGCGTGTGCTGGTCAATATTATCAGTGGTGCGGTGAACCGTTCCATGGATATTGAGGACCTGATCTTTAGTCAGTACGCCCATCTCAGCGACCACGCTGATGATATTCTGCGTCTGGCCCGTCATTATGCCGAGTTCAAGTTTAATCACGGACTCATGGATTATGACGACCTGCTCATCAACTGGAAGCGACTTTTGGCCGAGGTCCCGGAGGCCCGGCAGGGAATTTGCAGCCGTTACAGTCATATCATGGTCGATGAGTATCAGGATACCAATCAGGTTCAGGCCGAGATTGTCCGCCTGCTGGCCCATGGGCATGATAATGTCATGGTCGTCGGTGATGATTCCCAGTCCATTTATTCGTTCAGGGGGGCTGATTTCTATAATATCATGCGCTTCCCCAAGGTCTTTTCAGAGACGAAGATTATCAAGCTTGAGGAAAATTATCGTTCGACTCAGCCCATCCTGAGCCTCACCAACGATATCATTCGCAACGCTGTGGACAAGTATACCAAGACCCTGTTCACCCGAATTGAAGGGGACCGCCGTCCGTGTCTTTTTGCTGCGGATAATGAGCGGGAGGAGGCAAGCTTTGTGGTCAGAACCATAGGCGAATTGCAGGCCAAGGGAGTTGATTTGAAGGAAGTTGCTGTCTTGTTCCGGAGTGGCTTTCATTCGTATAAGCTGGAGATGGAGCTGGGCAGTCGGGGGGTCGACTTTGAGAAACGTGGCGGCTTGAAGCTGACTGAGGCGGCACACATGAAGGACATGATCGCCTTCTTCCGTGTCCTGGTGAATCCCCGTGATAATATGAGCTGGACTCGTATCTTCCTTCATCTGGACAAGGTTGGTCCAAAGACGGCCCAGAAAATCAGTGATCATCTGGGTCAGGCCGCTGATCCCTTTGTGGCTCTGGCCCGTTATCCGGCCGGTAAGAGCTGGCAGGCGGGGATGGCTGCTTTGGTGAATCTGATGACGGCCCTGATTCAGGATGAGACTGCCAGTCAGATTTATGAGCGGGTTCGGAACTATTATCAGCCAATATTTGAGCGTCTTTTTCGGGATGATTATCCCAAGCGTGAAAAAGATCTGGATCAGCTCAAGGGGATTGTCAGTGAATATGACGACCTGCAGAAGTTTGTCGATGATACCACTCTTGATCCTCCGGAAAGCGCGAGCCGGCACGACCTTGCTGATCAGAAAAAACTAGTGATTTCAACCATTCACTCCTCAAAGGGGCTGGAGTGGGACAACGTCTTTGTGATTGGACTGGCTGACGGACGTTTTCCCCATGCATCAGCCCTGCCCGGTGAACAATGGGAGGAAGAGCGTCGTTTGTTGTATGTGGCAGCGACCCGTGCCAGACAGCGCCTCTATCTGACGTATCCCCGCGAGCTCATGACCCCGGATCGACAGTTTCGGCGGGTGGGAATGTCCCCCTTTCTGGCTGAACTGTTGCCCGGCCTGATGGAAGATACGAGCAAGGCTGCCCGGTCGAGAACACGATCCACAGGATTTGGTGCCGGCGGTGGTTTTGGAAGTGGATACGATACGGACCGTAAGAGCGGGTTGAGCAGTAAATCCGGGACGGGATCTAAAGGGAGCCGGTCAACCCGCCTTGAGAGTCTGGCGGTGGGGAACCGGGTTAAACATCCTTTTTTTGGGTTTGGTGAGGTGAAAAAGAGCGGGGTGAGCCGTTCTGTCGATGTTGAATTTGAGCGACATGGTTTGAAGACCCTGCATCTGGATTATGCCAAATTAACAATTGTTGAATGATATTTGTTGCAATCAGCCGTGGAAAGAAGAGAGCGTGCCGGTTGCGAAGAAGCAGCTAATCTGTGGGGGGCTGTGTAATGCCAGCGTAAACAGAGAGCAGGCGCGCGGGGCTGTGGTTTGTGAATTGAAGGTTCCTCTTGTGAATAATGTATGTTGTTCAGCAGGGGGAATACAATATAAATTTATCGGAGTGTGAATTCTTGCTGGTCGTTTGTCTGTGTTGATTTGGATTATGAAACTTCCTTTTTTTGAGAGAATGGGGTGCAATGAACAACAATGGGCTGCCGGTGAGTAATTGCGAATAAGAATGAATTATCAGCAGGCTCAGGCCTATCTTGACAGTCTCCAGTTTCATAAGATCAAGCTTGGTCTTGATTCCATGCGCTCGTTTCTGGCCCGTGTCGGGCGTCCTGAACAGGGTCTGAAATATGTCCATGTGGCCGGTACCAATGGCAAAGGTTCTGTCTGTGCCACTTTATTGACCATTCTCAGTGAGGCTGGGTATCGGGTCGGGCTGTATACCTCGCCTCATCTCAGTTCAGTACGCGAGCGTTTTCGTATAAATAATCAGTATATCAGCGAACAGGATTTTGCCCGTTTGTCCACGCGTATCCGTGTGGCATTGGGCGATGATCTGATAACCTATTTTGAATTCACCACCGCTCTGGCCTTGCTCTGGTTTGCCGAGTCTGATCTGGATCTCGTCATTCTTGAAACTGGTCTTGGTGGTCGGCTGGATGCCACAAACGTGGTGAAGCCCTTGGTGTCTGTGATCACCAATGTGAGCATGGATCATGAGGCCTGGCTGGGAACAACCCTTGACGCTGTGGCTGGAGAGAAGGCGGGCATTATCAAACCGGGAGTGCCTGTGGTTTCCGGGGTGGCTGACGATGATTCGCGAGTGGTTGTCGAGCGGGTTTGTGCGGAGCAAGCGGCTCCTCTCTACTTGTTTGGCAGGGAATTTGACACCATTCTGCTTGCGGATGGCAACTGGGCATGGCACGGCAAAGACCATGTGCTGGAGGGACGTCTTTATGATCAGTTACGTTGCGGAATGCGCGGCAGTTATCAGGTGGAAAACGCTGCTCTGGCTCTGGCGGTACTGCCCTTGCTGGAAAAAGAAGAGATCATGGTCTCACCCGAGATTGCTCGTCGGGGGTTGGCAAATGTGCGCTGGCCCGGACGGCTGGAATATTTTTGTTTGGACCGCATTGGCCGGCAGGAGATTTCTGCATCAGGCGGGGAGGGCGATCGTATCTGCTATCTTCTGGACGGGGCGCACAATCCGGCAGGTGTTGAGAGTTTGGTTGCCACCCTGCGTGAGGAGTATTCCTTTGGTCGATTGATTGTGGTTTGGGGGGCGATGATTGATAAGGATTCTGCCAGGACATTGCCTGAAGTGGCTGTGTTGGCCGAGCATCTGATCCTGACCCGGCCTGAAGGTGAACGATCCGCGGAGCCTGAACAACTGATGGAGCAGGTTTCTCCTGAACTGCGTTCTCGTTGTGAATTGATCCGTGGTGTGGCCTCTGCCCTGGCTCGAGCCGAGGAACTGGCAACCAGCAATGATGATCTGATTGTGGTGGCAGGTTCCTTGTATCTCATTGGGGCTGTTCGTCAGCAGTTGTTGGGTGAACTGGTGGAGGTGGTCTGATGTCTTCCGGCTTTGATGGGTATTCTGATTTTGATGGCGCGGATGAGGATGCAATGCGTACTGAGCGAGCCAAGGCCCGTAAACTGCGTAAAACCCGCTGGTGGCAGCAGAAAACATCATCGGGCAGGTGCTATTTTTGTAAGCGGACGGTCGGTTTTAAAAATCTGACCATGGATCATCTGGTGCCCTTGGCTCGTGGTGGCCGGAGTACAAAGGATAATCTGGTTCCCTGTTGCAAAGAGTGTAATAACAAGAAAAAATCCATGCTGCCTCTGGAGTGGGAAGAGTATCTTGAAGAGGATGTCGCTGAAGAATAGTCATTGCGGGCCCAGAAACATGGTGCAGGAGTTGCTGGAATAGTTTATTTTCGACAAACTCAGTTGCAAGACATAATTGTCTGTTTCTGTCGTTTGCGTTATGACCCTCCGGGCGGGTAGCTCAGCTGGATAGAGTGTTGGCCTCCGAAGCCAAAAGTCGCGGGTTCGAATCCCGCCTCGCCCACCATCTTTTATTTTCTCAATTTGGATCAGGTCTGTCCTTTGTCCAGAATGCATCAAGTGGTTTTTTCCTGTGGAGCAGCCATTGTTTGATTTCCTCGAGTTATCCATTTTTTAAATGATTCCCTAAAATAGAAATGTTCTGATTAGCCCAATATATTGTAGTTTGCCCTTGTCAGTGCATCATGGGTGGTATATAAGGTTGTTGAAGCTTGATGTGTTTCTGAGCCCGGAGCGCAGCATTTGTTGAGCCGATTTTAAGGGGATGTTGAAAAATTAGCAGGTTAGTCCAAGGGATGCGTTTGGCGCAGAATGAAATGCCCGGCGTGTCCATTTGTACGCAATCAAACCTTGTTTGAATTGGTTTGCGGAAAGTGGATGAAATGGTAATTTTTCAAGTTCACCTTGAATTCATTGGTACTGCAGGCTGCGTTTGTTTGGGACAGACGAAACTCCCCCATATATTTTTTGAAGTGAGGAACCAGCCATGACCCCTGATTTGAAAAAACAGGTACTGAGTACCACTGCTGAGACAGTTCTTGCCAGACGCTATTATTTGAAAGATACCTCAGGTAAGGTGACCGAGACATGGGAAGACCTGTGTCGTCGGGTTGCAACTGCTGTGGCCTCGATTAACGGTACGGTCAGCGATTACGAAGAGTTGCGTGAAACTTTTTTTCGTCTCATATATCACCTTGATTTTCTGCCAAATTCACCTTGCCTGATGAACGCGGGCACCGATATCGGCCAGCTCTCAGCCTGTTTTGTTCTGCCCATCGATGATTCCATGGACGGAATCTTCACTGCCATTCGCAACGGTGCGCTTGTCCACAAGACAGGCGGTGGTACCGGTTATTCTTTTTCCAGACTTCGTTCGCGAAATGCCGCGGTCCAGTCGACTCAGGGGGTTGCCTCAGGTCCTCTCTCCTTTGCCGCAGTTTTTGATGCAGCCACAGAGACCATTAAGCAGGGTGGCAAACGGCGCGGCGCCAATATGGGCGTGCTTCGCATTGATCACCCGGATATCATGGATTTTATTCTGGCCAAGGAAGATCAAACCAAGTTTAACAATTTTAATTTCAGTGTTGCCATTACCGATGCCTTCATGGAGGCGGTCAAGGCGGGGGAAGATTTCGATTTGATTGAGCCTTCGACCGGGGTTGTGGTTGCTTCAATGGATGCGCGCGGGGTCTTCGAGAAGATCATTGATCTGGCCTGGCATAATGGTGAGCCCGGGGTCCTGTTTATTGATGCAGCCAATCGCGGCAATATGACTCCTCAGCTGGGTGAATTTGAAGCCACGAATCCCTGTGGTGAGCAATGGCTTCTGCCCTATGAAAGCTGTAATCTCGGTTCCATCAACCTTGGGAACTTTATCAAGGGTGGAGCGATTGATTTTGATCGACTGCGGAGTGTGGTGGAGACAGCAGTCGTGTTTCTTGATAATGTCATTGACTGCAACCGCTTTCCCATCCCTGAGATCGAGGATATGACCCTCAAGACCCGTAAAATTGGTCTTGGGATCATGGGTTTTCATGATATGCTCATCCAGCTGGCTATTCCATATGGCAGCGAAGAGGGGCGTGATACGGCAGCGAAGGTCATGCAGTTTGTTCGTGATGTGGCCGAGGAGCGCAGTGTGGCTTTGGCCGATGAGAAGGGGGCTTTTCCGGCTTATGATCCTGCCGTTAATGAATATCCGGCGCGCCGTAACGCGGCATTGACCTCGATTCAACCCACAGGCACGGTGTCGATGATTGCTGATTGCGGGTCAGGTTGTGAGCCTTATTTCTCTATCGTCATGATCAAGAATGTCATGGACGGTGATCGGTTGATCATGGTCAACAAGCACTTTGAACAAGTTGCCCGGCGCGAGGGTTTTTATTCCGAAGAGCTGATGGCGCAAGTCGCCGACAGTGGTACAGTTGTCGGACATCCTGATATTCCGGAAAAATGGCAGCGGATTTTTTGTACGGCCCAGGATATTAAGGCCGAGGATCATATTCGGATGCAGGGTGTTCTGCAGCTGAACGGGGTTGATGCCTCTATCTCAAAGACCATTAACCTGCCCAACACGGCTACCCGTGATGAGGTAAAACTTTCTTACATCCTTGGTCATCAGTTGGGGTGCAAGGGATTGACTGTCTATCGTGATGGCTCCCGTGACTCACAGGTTCTCAATACAAAGGATACAGCATCGGATAAACGTACCGCTGTGGTTTCCAGTGAAGGGTGTTCCAAGCTGACACTTCCGGACACATTGAATGCCAAACGATATCGTCTCAAGGATCAGGATCAGAAATCGGTCTATATTATTGTCTGTTTTGATGAAAATGAGAGACCCATGGAGGTATTTGCCAAATTCCCCTTTGATAATCGGGTTGATCTTAAAGATAAATCAACCATGTGGACCACGACCTGTCGTCTGGTGTCACTTGCTCTCAGGTTTAACGTACCGGCTGATGAAATCATTAAACAACTTGACCGTTCAAGTGGTCATATGCTAGATCTCCCGGCTCAGTTAAGTAAACTTTTTAAATCCTTCATGGCTGGCACCCAGTACGGTTTTGCCAGTACCTGCCCCGAGTGTTCCGGGCCGCTGGTCTTTGAAGAAGGTTGTGAAACCTGTCATCAGTGCGGCTATTCTAAATGCTCCTGATGTAACTGCTTGTATTGCTTGTACCGGCTGTATGGCTTTTTTGTTTTGATAATGAGTTACTGGAATTTAATAAGAGGTGATGAGGCAATTGTATGGGAAAGATTGGAAGAAATGAGCAGTGTCTCTGCGGCAGTGGTCGAAAGTATAAACATTGCTGTCTGCTGAAGGAGCAGGCCGGGGTGGTCCCCACTACTCCGGAGCAGCAGTTCAAGATTTCTCTGAACCGCGAGATAGCCCAGATTCAGCAGACCGCAGCTGAAAAACGTTTGAAGATTCGTGAGTTGGGGGTCTTTGTTCTCTTTTCCACGGCTGAGGGCGATGCCTGGCTGTTGGAGATTTCCGAGTCTGATGCTCTGCAATTGGCAGACAAGGGCGAGCCGGTGGATGTGGTTATTGACGAGAATCCAGAGACCATCGAGATCAACTGGACTCACACCTTTGCCATCCGCGATAAGATTTTGGAACTCACTGCCTATGCCGATAAGGTCGTGACGCCGCAGCCCGGATATCCAACCAAGGAGATCCATGCCGCGATCGCCAGGATTAAAAAGAAATTCTCAGCGGAAATGCTGAACCGGGTTCATGTGTCCGGAGAGGACCAGGGAGCGGATCAGGCTTGATTCGGATGTTGCTCCTTCTTGTCCGCACAGGCCCTCTGCTTGCGGTCATGGGAATGATATTTTATCTCTCGCACCAGCCTTTTGATGACCTGTCCCTGCCGGGTTTTTTCGGTTTCGATAAGATCCTTCATCTATTCGCGTATTCGGTTTTGGCAATGACCGTCCTCTGGTTTCGCTCTTCCGATTCGGCTGTGTCACCGATGAATGCTGCCCTGTGGGCTTTCACTGTCACGCTGCTCTTCGGCATCAGTGATGAGTATCACCAGTCGTTTATTCCAAATCGCATGGTGAGTGGGTGGGATATTGTTGCCGATGGTCTGGGTGGTCTCCTGGTAGCCGTTCTATGGTTATACAAGCAGGAGATGCGTGACTGTTTCCACAAACTGCACCACTCCCTGGAGCAGCGGTTGTTTTCGTGACTCTTCAGTAACACCCCTTATCTGCTTTGTTAGAGCCTCCTCAGAAAACCAGTCCACTGTGTTTCGAGTCAGGCCACTGCGGCCACAAAGGTCAGATATCCGGCCGCCGAAGAGCGGATAAGTGCAGTCTCTTTTCTTTCGGACTCCTTATTCTTATCATTCTTCATGATCACCTCTCATATTTTGACCAGAAGCTTCGTTTTCGGCCATGGGCCTGAATGATCTGGGCTTTGAACGCTGCGTGATGATTAAATTCTTTCCAGTCAACGACGCTTGCCGCCAGCTTGTCCAGCTTCTTCAAATAGCGGATACCATGGGGGTATGCTTTGGTGTAGCCACGTTCCAGAATGGAGATAAGTAAACCGCGGTACATCAAGCTGGTGACAAGGTGGCGGTCTTCTGCCTCCATCGTTTCCGCCAGAGAGAGCAGGCTGCCGTAATGGTTCCCATTAAGCTGCTCGGCACGCCCCAGGAGATATTCTTCTGCTTCATCTATCTTCCCGATTGAGATGAAGAATTCCGCATGTGATTCCCTGAGTCTGCTAGTTTTCAGAATCTGCCGGGTTTCATCGCCGATAACATCATCCCGCTTGTCATGCCCGATCACATCCAAAAGCGCCTGCAGGGTATCCATGGAATGATAAAATCTGAATTTCTGAAACAGGAGTTCCGTCAGCTTTTCGGAGTCGCCTTGCTTCTGATAGATCTCCTCCAGCAGCTTATCCCGCTCGTATGCCTGAAAGGTTTCATCGTCCGGGATTTTCTTCAGCCATGAATGGGCCGTTTCAACATTTCCGCTTTCAAGGTAGACCCGGGCAATATCAATCAGCGCCGCTGTGGACAGCTTTCCCCATGAAGCGATGCGGGTCTTTTCAAACAGCTTTGCATCCTTGATCTGGCGGGCAAGTGATTCGATCAGCATCAGATGATGACGTTTGCCGTATTCATCCTTTTCTTTGTCCGCCCATTTCTGGAGCGTGGCGATCATGGTGCGGATAACATCCTCAGGCAGGCACTCTCCGGCACAGTCAATCAAGGTGTCTCGGATACCGTAGTTGTCCTTTTGATTCACCTTGAGAATGATGTCGGCAATTTTTTCTTTGTCGTTACAGCGTTTGGCATAGTCGACAAACAGTTCCTTGGCATCATAGCGGAAGACCTCGCCAATATTGCCGCTGGAGTCATCGCACATCTCAAAAATGGTATTGTCAGCCTCGTAAAATGCCGCAACCAGTTCAACGCCGGTAAGCGGATCATCCACACCGGATTTCAGATTCTGCAGCAGCATTTCCAGTTCTCGGGAAAAACTGGAAGCTCCCCGCCAGTCAACAAACCGCCTTGAGTGTTTCAGGCCGGAAAGCTTCTTTTTGAAACGCTGAACATTTTCCTTTGGCGTGGCAATCAGCTGTTCGATCAGGTCATCCGCCTTATCTGAATGGACGGCAAGGTTCAATAAGGCATCTGCCAGCGCAGCAGGCCCCATCTCAATCAGTTTTTGTTTGCGATTATTTTCCAATGGACAGTTTCTCCAGCTCGAAAAGGTTGATTAATCGCTGGTTGATCCAGTTGTCCGAATATGAAACCGTGACAATCTGTCACGGTTTGATTGCCCTCTTTTTTCAGGCGTTCTTTGAGTTTACGCCAATACTCTGTCGGGTTCACGCTGTCCGTTAATACGGCCACCACATCAACAATGGAAAAATACCAATCCTTCCGTTTCATCATCCCACAACGAACGAATCTTGCGATCTTCAAAAACTTGTATAGCCTCTTTTTTGCTCATGCTTGGCCCTCATATTTTTTAACCACGAATTTTTACGAATAGATTTTAATTGGTCTGCATTCGTGTGCATTCGTGGTTCCATTCTCTTGTTCCTCATGCTACAGCTCCTCGGTTTTAAATTCGCTATAGCCTTCGTAGAAATAGCTGACGTCGATGCCTTTCATGAACAGGGCACGGTCATTGATCCGGTCGGTCAGCGCACTTTTCAGCAGCACCTTGATTTCCACGTCTTTTACCGGGCTGCGTTCCATGGCGGAGAGGTATTCCTCTTTATCAACCTGGTTCCAGTCGATGACCTTCCGGATCTCTTTTTTCAATATGAGATCCAGCCAGATGCGGGTGGCGCGGCCGTTGCCTTCCCGAAAAGGGTGGGCGATGTTCATCTCGACATATTTTTCGATGATTTCATCCACGTTGCTCTGCGGCATGGAATCGATGTGGTTCAGGGATGCTCTCAAATACATCACCGATGCAAAACGAAAATTGCCCTTGGCAATATTCACCTCGCGGATTTTTCCCGCAAAATGATAAATCTCCCCAAACAGAAAGGCATGAATAAAGGTCAGCCCTTCAAAGGTTCCGATGTTTACCTGATCAATGTCGCCCGTATCAAAAAGCTGGCGGGCTTTTTGTTTGCTGATTTTTTCTTCGACTTTAGCCAGTTCAACCTGATTGGTGATGCCCAGTTTATTATCCAGCATCATTGGTTACCTCCTTCAATCTCCTCAACAATGGTCTCAATGTCCGCACGTAGTTGGTCTATCTTGGCGACGGTGGTTTTCAGCTCGGCATTGAGCTTTGCAATATCAATCACCTCTCGGTTGTCTTTGGTTTCCACATAGCTGCTGACGGAGAGATTGTAGTCGTTTTCGGCGATTTTGTCGTTATCGACGGAGTGGGCAAAGTGTTCTACCTTCTCTTTGCTGTCGAACACCTGCATGATCTGTTCGATGTGCGCTTCTGTAAGGATGTTGTTATTGCGATCAGATTGAAGGAGTGATCCCGGACTAGTCATTCCCGTTTTTCCTGTGGAGACGGGATGAATTCCGTCATCCCGCCACGGCGTTTAACAATCATATCAGGGCCTCCATCATCTCAGGGTTGCAACGAGGGTATGAATTCTCGGATAGGTCAATACGGTTCCGGTCAGCTCAGCCTTGTAACGGACCTTGCTGCCCTGCGGATTGCTGAAGGTCCTTACCAGCGTGTATTCGGTCCAGTCTTCATCGATGGGCATACCGTTTCCATCCTCACAACCAAATCACATGGCCAGTACAATTACACCCAGATGGGAATGGCCAATACCATAAACGGGAACCCGAGCATCCCTGGGAGCTCCTTAGAGCCTTTGCTGACTCACGCGGTCAGATTGATTGGCAGAGTCAACATGCATCTTTCAAGGTCAAGGATCAGAAACCGCGCCTCTCAAAAAAACTGCATGTTTATACTGGCCTGCTCATCTGGCGCATTACTGAAGAGTTGCAGTGCACGGTTTCGTGTTCATTCCCGGCATCAAGCTGACTGGCCGAAAGGGTGTTTTTCTTTTCTTACTTCCTGTCCTGCAGCATTCTTGCCATATCCTTGGCAAAGTACGTAATAATAATATCAGCTCCTGCGCGTCTGATGGAAAGCAGGGTCTCAGCCATGACCCGATCCCCGTCAATCCAGCCGTTGGCAGCTGCTGCTTTGATCATGGCGTATTCACCACTTACATGGTAGGCGGCGATGGGTAGGTCAAACTCATCGCGGAGTTTAGAGATAATATCAAGATAACTGACAGCCGGTTTGACCATGAGAATATCTGCGCCTTCATCCACATCTAATGTGGCCTCACGCATGGCCTCACGACTGTTGGCCGGATCCATCTGATAGCTGCGTCGGTCGCCGAACTGTGGCGCGCAGTCGGCGGCATCACGGAAAGGGCCGTAGAAGGCAGAGGCGTACTTAACGGCGTAGGACATGATGGGAACCATGTCAAAGTTGTTCTCGTCAAGGGCAGCGCGAATCTCAGCCACCCGACCGTCCATCATGTCAGATGGTGCGACCATATCGGCTCCAGCCTGGGCGTGGGAGAGGGCGATCTTGGCCAGAATCTCAAGGGTGGCATCGTTGTCCACCGCATTGCCAATCAGACAGCCGCAGTGGCCGTGATCGGTATATTCGCAGAGGCAAACATCTGTGATAACGGTCAGCTTGGGAGCTTTGTTTTTCAACTCCCGTATTGCCCGCTGGATGATGCCGTCTTTTGCGTGGGCTCCGGAGCCAACACCGTCTTTTTTCTCGGGTAATCCAAAAAGAATCACCGAGTTGACGCCTAACTTGAGGCAATCCTTGGCTTCAGCTGCCAGTTGGTCGATGCTTAAGCGGAAGACACCAGGCATGGATGAAATTTCTTCCCGTTTGTTTTTGCCGGGCATGACAAAAAGGGGATAGACCAGTTGACTGGCTGAAAGTTGTGTCTCGCGGATCATGGATCGCAGGGCCTCAGTACGGCGCAGCCGCCGTGGCCGGTATTCAGGGAAAACCATGGTGTTTATGCTCCTGTGGATGGTTGACGGAAAATTGTTTGAAATGGGGACGTGTTGTGTCCGACGTTGTCAGGTCTCGAGTTCCAGGCCTTTGAGTTTTTTGTGCAGATGGCTGCGTTCCAGACCTATCTGTTCGGCGGTCTGGCTGATATTGCCATTGTTTTCCTGGAGTTTCATCTGCAGGTAGCGGGCCTCGAAGTTCTTTTTGGCCTCTTTGAATGTCTCGGCCTGATAAGGAGCCAGTGCCTGGCTGTCAGTGGCCTGGAACGGTTGACTGATGGGGTTCAGGAAGAGGCGCACATCGTCGCTGTGGATGGTCTGTTCCGGGCACATGATGGCCAGGCGTTCGATGAAATTTTTTAACTCCCGGACATTCCCCGGCCAGGAGTGGCTCATGAGGATCTGCATGGCGCCATCGCTGAACTCCCGCACCTTCAGACCCTTAGCAGAGAGTCCCTGCATGAGGTCGGCCACCAGGAGGGGAATGTCCTCGATTCGGTCGCGCAGCAGGGGGAGAACCAGAGGAACCACGTTCAGGCGGTAGAAGAGATCGGCTCGAAAACGGCCCTGCTCGATTTCCTCTTCAAGGTTTTTGTTGGTGGCAGCCAGTACGCGGACATTGACATTGATGGTTTTCTGTCCGCCTACACGTTCGAATTTCTGTTCCTGGAGGATACGCAGGATCTTGGCCTGAGTAGTCAGGCTCATATCTCCAATCTCATCGAGAAAGAGTATCCCTCCGTCGGCTTGATCAAATTTACCCTGGCGGCTGCTGTGGGCTCCGGTGAATGAGCCTTTTTCGTGCCCGAACAACTCGGATTCAATCAGTTCTTCAGGGATGGCCGCGCAGTTGATCTCGATCATTGGCCGCTTGGCGGCAGCGGACAGTTGATGGACAGCCTGGGCGACTATCTCCTTGCCGGTTCCGTGTTCGCCGCGGATTAGAACCCAGGCATTACTGGGAGCAACACGTTCAATTTGACTGCGAAGGTGTTGGATGGCAGGGGAGTTCCCGGTGAGACGAATCTTCTGTTTTCCATGCTGGCGAAGAATGCGATTTTCCTGTTCGAGTTCACTGAAGCGGAGCCCGTTGCGGATGGCGAGGATGATCTTGTCGTAGGAAAGTGGCTTCTCGATGAAGTCGAATGCACCCCGTCGGGTAGCCATGACTGCAGTTTCAATGGTTCCGTGGCCGGAGATCATGATGACCGGCAGTTTGTGTTGTTCGCGGATTATATCCAGTGCGCTTAAGCCGTCCATCCCCTCGCCCAGCCAGATATCAAGGAGGATTAAATCTATGGATTCCCGTTCAAGCAGCTCAAGGCCTTCTTCGGCTGACGAGGTACATAAAGGCGTGAACCCCTCATCTTCCAAAATCCCGGAAAGAGATTCCTGGATACTCACTTCGTCATCGATGATCAGGATTCGTTTGTTCATGAGTGGGTTGTCTGAAAGGAAGATTTAAGTCTCAGAGATTGTCTTTTATTGTTGAAACAGGGGGAGTTCGATGGTGAAAACCGTGCCGCAGGGCTGATTGTTGTGGACCCGGATATAACCGTTATGATCTGAAATTATGGTTGAAACGATGGCCAGTCCAAGCCCGGTACCTGTCTTTTTTGTTGAAAAATAGGGCTCGAATAATCGTGGTTTATCGCTCTCAGGGATGCCAGGACCGTTGTCACTCAAACGGATGAAGACATTATCTTTTTCATCGTTCAGGCTGATATCTATATCTATTGTACCGCCCTCGGGTAAAACTGCAACCGCATTGTCCAGGAGGTTGATCAGGCAGCGTTTGATCTGTTCAGCGTCAAAGCTGAAGGGCGGCAGCGCCGGGTCACTGTGGCAGGTGAAGGTGATCTGCTTGTGTGCCTCCTGGTAAAGAAAAAGGGTGGATTCTGTCACTGCGGCCAGATCAGCCGGGGCTCGTTGAATTTTTGGCATGCGGGCAAATTGTGAAAATTCGCTGACCAGTCGTTTGAGCTCATCGACCTGATTGATGATGGTTGCGGTACACTGGTCAAAGACGCTGTCTTCCTGATTGAGGATCTCAGGGTAGCGACGGCGAAGGCGTTGGGCTGAGAGTTGGATGGGTGTGAGTGGGTTTTTGACTTCATGGGCGATGCGTCGGGCCACTTCACGCCAGGCCGCCATGCGTTGCATTTTTTCAAGTTTTGTCAGGTTGTCAAAAACGATAACAAAGCCCAGGGGCTGACTTTTCTCGTCTTCCAGGCGGGTAAAGTTGACGAGCAGGGAAAAGTTTTCGCCAAGGATGTTGACTCGCAAGTGGCGTTCAGTGGTGTTTTTGTGCGATTGGTCGAGTTCGTGCATGAATGCATTGATGATTTCCTGGTGTTCCATCGCCAGGACCTCGTGGTAATCACGGCCGATGTAGAGGGTTCTGTCAATATTGAGCAGCTCCTCGGCAAAACGGTTGATGGTGGTGATGCGGTTCTGTTCGTCAAGAGAGATGACTCCGGCGGCTACATTTTGAAGGATAATCTCGGTGTAGCGACGTTCCTGTTCTGATTCTTGTGAGCTGTGCTGCAGGGCAACAAGGGTCTCGGCCAGTTCTCGTTTGCTGCTGTTGAGATGGCTGGTCATTCGGTTAAAGGAATCCACCAAAGCGCCCATCTCATCATCGGCCTCTTTTTTCAGGAAAAATCCAAGGTCTCCGTCTGCAACTCGTCGTGTACCTGCCGCGAGTTGGTCGAGTGGACCTGTGATGCCACGGGCAATATAAAACCCAAACCAGATGGCCGCAAAGATAATCAGCAGAGTGACGATGAGCAGGAGAATCAGGAGCCAGAATTTGAAGGGATTTTTGAGAAATTTGAGTTGTCGGTAGTCATCGATACCCTCACTGATTGCGTTCATGTGACCGAGTTGTTCATTGTCGACGATCAGAGTTGAGATCAAAATACCAGCAGGAACGTTGTTGTTGAAATTGACAAGACTCAGGCTGCGAATCAGCTCACCTCTGCGGTATTCCTGAATAATTGTTTGAGGTTCATTGTTGTCGCGCACCTGGCTGATGAGCTCACTTGAGATGGTGGGCAGTCTTTCAGCAGCAAGGGCAGATCCGGCAACTGAGATGGGGGTATTGTGGCTGTCGAGTATGAGGGTGAGGCTGTCTGGTTTGATAGCCCTGTCGAGTTGCAGGAGGTTTTCAAGCGTGTTGCGGCCAGCCTTGCCCGTGAGATTGTGTTGTGTTTCACCGCTTAAGTGTTTGTTGAGGGCGTTGTTGAGTCTTTGTGACTGATCTCGTTTGTCATCGAGTACTGACTGGGCAAGTGTCAATGAGCGCTCAAGAGATCGCTCAATGTCAGAGTTAAACCAGTAATCCATGGATGTGGAGACAAACTGTAGGGCAACAAAGAAGAGGAGCCCGGTGGGGACCAGAGAAAGACAGATGAAAGAGACCACCAGCTTGGTTTTGAGTTTTGATCCCAGTACCTTGCGGCGACTGTCAAAAAGGAGTTCCGCCAGACTGCGCAGGATCAGGAAGAGCATGAGTAGGACGAGGATGACATTCAGGTTGATCAGCCCGAAGATGAGGATGTCGCTACTGACCGGCAGGGTCAGGTCTGTCTTGAAAAGTGCGGTTTCCAGCCAGATAAAAAGTGGAATGACGGCCAGGCAGACAAGAATGGCCCGACGGATGAATCGCTTCTTCTTCTGCCGCTGGGCTGGAGTCAAAGATGGCAGGATCTTGTCCGGCTCTGACTGGGCTTGGGGGGGGCTTGTGTCGTCCATCAATAGGTGAACTCAACGGTCTGCCAGTCTGTTTCCCGGTCACCCCAGGGGAAAAGATTGGTGAGATAGTGAAGGTTCATGGGGAGTTGTTTTTTGGCGATGACGGCCTTGAGTCGCAGGCGGTAGGAGCTGCTGCCTGCCAGTTGGTTGAGTTCAATCACTCGAATATTACTGAGGTTGCCCGCGGCCTGGAGGGTCATGTCCAGCTCGGGGAGAACAAAGGCCCTGCCGGCCTGATTGGAACGTTCAAGGCGATACTCCTGTTTGAGGGTATTATAGCTTAAGGTGTGTTCGATTTCCAGGGTGCTCAGGTTTTTGTCACCGCGTATGGCCTGGACCTGATTCAATTCGATATAAAAGATAATCTTGATATCGATTCCGTTGTGCAGGCCCTGAACTTGCTCATCTGTTAGGGGATTAGTAAGGGTTGTGAAGAGCAGGAGGTGGTCTTGTGAAACGGTGAGAACGGTATCCGTCAGGCTCATTTCCTGATTGTCGCGTGCCACAGCTGGGGCAGCCAACAGTAATACCAGGATGAGAGAAAGGAATGATGACAGGCGGTGAATCATGAAGACAAGTGTGGTTGATGGTCGAAGCCAGATGAATAACAAGCGTATTCTGCGTCTTGTGGGTCGATATTTCGAGCATTATTTTTTGAGCATAACGCTGATATCGGGCAAAAGAGCCATTTATGGACAGACACTCGTTAAAAGGGGGTAGTCTTGTATTGGCGGCTAAACTCGTTTTTGTCAATACAGCCATCATTGTTCCTGTCGTATTGCTGAAACAACTGTAACCCTTTTCCCTGATCGCCATTTGTGTTTCTGATGTCAGCCATTTCATGTTGTCTTTCAGCATGAAATTGATCGTACTCTTTAAAGGTAATTTGACCATCATGGTTCGCATCTACCTGGTCAAACTGTGGTGCTGTCGAATAGCCTTTTAACGCCCTTCCTTCTTTTATTTTTTGGTTCTTTTTTCTCGATAGATCGTTATAAAATTCTTTGGAATCCAAGATGCCATCGCCATTTGTGTCTGCTTTTGAAAATTTTTGTTGGGCAGTTGGAGTTGCTAAGGCCACACCATAGATGAAAATAAGTGCAAAAAATATTTTTAATGAGATTTTCATACTGTTTCCTTGTTTAGTTCGTTGTGGAAAGCCAGCCGCTCTGCGGGTGGATCATTACTCCAGTCCCCAATTAGTCCTATTATTCCAGAATCATATAAGTAAGATGTCAGTGTGTCGTCTTTACACAATTTTTCCCGGCCTTTTTAGCAGCATATACGCCTTGATCTGCATCCTTGATTAACTCCTCATAGCTTTTCATCTCAGGCAGTCGAGAAGCAACGCCGATACTAATACTGCCATGCCAAGGTTCACCGCCTGTTGGTACTCGAATTTCCGATACAGCTTTACAGGTCATTTCTGCGATGTGTATTCCACCTTGTATATCCGTATTAGGACAGATAATGAGAAATTCATCACCACCGAGACGACACACAATATCATCATTTCGCAAGGAATGTTGAAGAGTTTTTGCCAATTCTTTTAACACTGCATCGCCGGCATCATGACCATAAGTATCATTGACTTCTTTGAAATGATCCGCATCTATCATCATACAAACCAAGGAAGCATCTTTTTGCAACGCTTCATCCCAAAGGCGGGATAGACTTCGCATGGCATGACGGCGATTGGGGAGCCCGGTCAAGACATCCGTCAAAGACAATTCTTCAAGATGTAAGTTGGCCTCATAGAGTTCTTTGGTGCGTAATGCCACTTTTTCTTCAAGCGACTCGTTCAGTTGTTTTAACTCTTTATTTCGCATGGATACTTGCTCAAACAAACCATTCAATGCTTCGATTAATGGTGCCGTTGCGCTGTCTCTTTCCTGTTCCAGTTTTTCGTATGCTTCATGCGGTTTCATACCAGATTGTATCGCCTTTATCTGTCTTGCCATATCCTGGTCTTCACCAAGAATATGGTAGGCAAGCCAATGTATGAGGAATTTCAGAAAAGTGCTGGCCTGATCAAGGTTATCTATTGAGATACCGGAATAGATCGATGTCACCTCATCCAGGAAGCTTTTGTGCACATCAATATGGTGATTCAAGTGGAGGGGGTCCACCTTGAGCTCTGACATCAATTTTTCTTCTTCCTGGAAATGGTATACAGCATAATCGCCTAACTGATTAAACAGACGATCTACATCCTCGACATGTATTACATTTTCGGCCATCAGATTGCTGAACTGATTAATGAGATCGACAAGATGACGGTGTTGTTCGTCAACTTCAGTCAGTTCAGTAACAAAATGTGTTCCCCAGTGAAAGTATTTCATAATTATTTGTCTTGGGTGTTGCCAGCCCTTTATTCTTGATGGTCTGCTTTATAAGCAGCGATCTTTTTTGAGAGAAGGTTTGCCTGAATTATATCAATAGGTTTTGTGAAAATACTATCCCTCTGCAGGTTTTTTTGCCAAAGTTATTTTTGCAATTCGTGAAAATATTATATCTGATTACGTATAAAGCTCAGCCACTCTCAATTCTTTCTGAGAAATAGGTTGAGTTCGGAGAGCCACATAGCACAAACGGGATATCATACTACCCA
>JACKQG010003587.1_pt1 | contig 18856 bp, 20 predicted proteins | sample 8237621 | NCBI WGS metagenome assembly JACKQG01 (sample SAMN15677084, study PRJNA649215) | marine metagenome | biome: marine; feature: Black Sea; material: saline water; isolation source: suspended particulate matter (SPM) from the Black Sea western gyre | collected 2013-06-09/2013-06-10 | depth... | reverse complement strand
CCGCCTTGCGCCGCGACGTGGAGCAGTCGGATAACCGGCTGCTCACCGCCGTCAATTTTGCCATCGCCGGAAACATCATCGACATGGGTGCCAAGACCGGCCTGCGGGAATCCGATCTGGTCGACGCCATTGAACACGCCGCCGAAAACGAACTGGCCGGCGATATCGATGCGTTCGTTTCCGCGGTACGCAACGCTGAACATATTCTCTATCTCTGCGACAACGCCGGGGAAATTGTTTTCGACACCCTGCTGATCGAGCAGCTCGGCCCCGAACGGGTCACCGCCGCCGTGCGCGGAAAACCGATCATCAACGATGCGTTGATGGAAGACGCCCGCGCCGCTGGCCTGACGGATCTGGTTCCAGTCATTGGAAACGGATCGGACGCGCCCGGCACCGTGCTCGACGAATGCAATGAAGAATTCCGCACGGCGTTTGAATCCGCTGACCTGATTATTTCAAAAGGACAGGGAAATTTTGAAACGCTCAGCGACAGCAACCGTCCGATCTTTTTTCTGTTCAAGGTAAAATGCCCGGTGGTTGCCGCAACCACCGGGGTGCCGCTCGGCACACACGTCTTAAGAAGAACCCGGATTTAACGTCTCCCTGCGGGTAGACGTTTCTACATGAAAATGTAGTAACGCTTACCCGACGGAGGAGGGAAACGTCCCATTTAGCAACCAAGGCCCGAAAGAAATCTAATCATGAAAATCGTCATCGCATCCGGAAAAGGGGGAACCGGCAAAACCACGGTATCGGTCGCGCTGGCGCAGGCCTTCGACGGGCCGGTCTGCCTGATCGATGCAGACGTCGAAGAACCCAACAGCGCGTTTTTTATGAAACCGATCATCGAATCGAAGCGTGACGTCACGGTTCCGGTTCCGCAAATCGACAGCGAAAAATGCACCGCCTGCGGAGTCTGCAGCTCTCTGTGCGTCTTCAACGCCATCGCCGTCGCGGGTCAATCCGCCCTGGTGTTCCCCGAACTGTGCCACAGCTGCGGCGGGTGCGTGCGCATCTGTCCGCAGAACGCCATCACCGAACAGCCGTCCGGGATCGGCGAAATCACTCGCGGACAGGCCGCACACATCACGACGCTCGAAGGCCGCCTCAACATCGGAAGCGCAATGGCGCCGCCGCTGATCCGTGCCGTAAAAAAAGCCGCACCCGAGGGCATGCCGGTTCTAATCGACGCCCCGCCCGGCACCTCCTGCCCGATGATCACCGCCGTAACGGGAGCCGATTTTGTCGTGCTCGTCACCGAGCCGACCCCTTTTGGCTTGAACGACTTGGTTCTGGCCGTTGAAACCGTTCGTAAGCTCGGTCTGCCCTGCGGCGTCATCATCAACCGCTCCGACTCCGGCGACGACCGGGTCGTGCGCTACTGCGAGGAAGAAAAAATCCGTGTTCTGTTGCAGATTCCCGAATCTCGAAAAATTGCCGAAGCCTACTCGCGCGGCGACAGTCTGCTGACTGCCAAACCGGAACTCATACACGCCTTCCGAAAGCTGCTGGAGGAAATCCGATGAAAGAACTGGTGATCATCAGCGGCAAAGGCGGAACCGGCAAAACCAGCGTCACCGGATCGTTCGCCGCGCTGGCAAATAATGCAATGATGGCGGACTGCGATGTCGACGCCGCCGACCTGCACCTATTGCTCAACCCCGAGATACAAGAAACGCACGAGTTCTATAGCGGACACGAAGCCGTTATCCGGCCCGACGACTGTACCGGTTGCGGACAGTGCGAAGAACTCTGCCGTTTTGATGCGGTAATCTCAGAAAACGGAATTTTCCGCATCGATCCGGCTGCCTGCGAGGGCTGCGGCGTATGCGTACAGTTCTGCCCCCCCAAGGCCATCGACTTTCCGGAGGCACTGTGCGGGAAATGGTTTATTTCCAAAACCCGCCATGGACGCATGGTGCACGCCCGACTCGGCATCGCCGCCGAAAACTCCGGCAAGCTGGTCAGCATCGTGCGCAAACAGGCCGCACAGGTCGCGGCGGCGCTGCAGGCGGAATGGCTTTTAATTGACGGCCCGCCCGGAACCGGCTGCCCGGTGATCGCATCCATCACCGGAGCCGGGGCCGTGCTGATCGTCACCGAACCGACCCTCTCCGGCGAGCACGATCTGCTGCGCGTGCTCCAACTGACCCGGCACTTTGAAATTCCGTCCTTCATCAGCGTCAACAAATGGGACATCAATCCCGGCATGACTGAGCGCATCGAAGCCGCCGCCGCCGAAGCCGGAGCAACTGCATTAGAACGGATTCCGTACGATGCCTCCATCACCAATGCCCAGATTCAGGGGCTGAGTGTTGTGGAGTACAACGACGGCCCCGCCGCAACCGCCATCAAAAACCTATGGGAGAAATTATGTCATCACCTCTAAGCGATCACCCCAACGTCCTCGCCCGCATGGAACAGATCCGGCATAAGATTGTCGTGCTGTCCGGTAAAGGCGGCGTTGGCAAAAGTACCGTCTCGGCCAATCTGGCGCTGTCGCTGGCGGCCAAAGGACACAAGGTCGGTCTGCTCGATGCCGACATTCACGGACCGAGCATCCCCACCCTGTTCAACCTGCAAAACAAAACCGCCCGCCAGGTGGCCGACATTATCCTGCCGATTAAATGCTCCGGCATCGCGCTGATGTCCGCGGGGTTCATGCTGTCACATCCCGATCAGGCGGTCATCGTTCGCGGGCCGATGAAAATCAAAATTATAGAGCAAATGCTCGGGGATGTCGAATGGGGCGAGCTCGACTATCTGATTATCGACTGCCCGCCCGGCACCGGCGACGAACCGCTGGCCGTCTGCCAGCTGATCGACTCGCCCGACGGCGGCGTGATCGTCACCACCCCGCAGGAGCTCGCCGCCGCCGACGTGCGCAAGTCGGTTCAGTTCTGCCGCAAACTCGATCTTCCAATCCTTGGAATTCTTGAAAACATGGGCGGCTTCGTCTGCCCGAAGTGCGGCGAAACGTTTCCACTGTTTGGAAAAGACGGCGGACGCAAAACCGCTGAAAAATATAACGAGGCCTTTCTGGGCAGCATTCCGATCGATCCCGCGATCGGTGTCTGCAGCGATGCGGGCACGAGCTTCCTCGAACAGCACGCCGGCTCACCCGCCGCGCAAGCCTTTGAAAAAGCGGTCGGACTGATGAACGAAGCGCTGAGCCTGCTTCCGTCCCCCACTCCCGCCACCTGCAGCAACACCTGCGGAAGCTGCTCCTCCAGCGGCTCCTGCCCCTCCGCCAAACAGAACTGAAATTTATGGCCACAAAAAACACAAAAAGTCACAAAAACAAAGGTCCCTTTCTCGTGGATTTTTGTGTTTTTTGTGGCAATCCATGCTCTCATTCAGCAGATATACAATTGTTAAACCCATTCTAATAAAGGAGTCTGCTCCATGAAAAAAGCAGGAGTTATTCGCTGTCAGCAAACGGAAGATATCTGCCCCGGAACCACCGACTTTAAGGTCGCCAAAGACGGCCGAATCGCATTTGAGGAAACCGGTCCGGTTGAAATCACCGGGTTTGTCTCCTGTGGAGGATGTCCCGGCAAACGGGCGATTGCCCGGGCTAAAACAATGGTTGATCGAGGTGCGGAAATCATTGTTTTCGCTTCATGCATTTCAAAAGGCAACCCCATCGGCTATCCCTGCCCGCACTACGCGAATATGCGTGATGCCATCATCAAAGCCGTCGGCCCAAACATTAAAATTCTGGAGCACACGCATTAAATGAACCCCTTCGAAACAGATGCCGAAGTTTACGACGAATGGTTTGAGCGGCACGAGGCCGCCTACCGGTCGGAGCTGGCGGCGGTCCGTGCCGCGCTCGAGGCGTTTGCGCCGTGCGGACGCGGCCTCGAGATCAGCGCGGGAACCGGACGTTTCGCCGCGCCGCTCGGAATTGCCGACGGTGTCGAGCCGGCGGCGGCCATGCGCAGGCTGGCGGAGCAGCGCGGAGTACATCTGAAAGAGGGTGTCGCCGAAGCACTGCCTTATGAAAATCAGGCGTTTGATTTCACACTGCTGATCACAACGCTCTGTTTTGTAGATGACCCGCAGCAGACCTGCCGCGAGGCGGCGCGGGTGTTGCGCGACGGCGGACGGCTGATCATCGGACTGGTTCCGCGCGACAGCTTTCTCGGACTGCATTATGAAACCCGGCGGCAGACGAGCCGCTTCTACCGAAGCGCCCGGTTTTTCACGGTCGAGGAAACAAAGCATCTGATGGAAACAGCGGGGTTCGGCAGTTTTTCCTGTCTGCAAACCCTGTTTGATCTGCCGGAAAAGATGAGCGTACCCGATTCGGTTTTTCCGGGTTGTGAGCGCGGCGGTTTTGCTGTATTGACCGGAATTAAAGGAGGACGCGCAACATGATCCGGCAGATTCAATTGTGCTTGAACCACTCTCTAAAAATCAAGGGGCCGAGAACCATTGATTTTGAGCCGGGCATCAATCTGGTGACCGGTCCGAACGGCAGTGGAAAAAGTATGCTTCTCAAAGCGCTGCACAGCTGCCGGGAGTGCCGCATTGACAAGACCGATGATGCGGAAACGCTCTACTACGACACGGAAATGATGAACCCGCACCGCTCCGAAGGGCCGGCGGGCGATCTGCGCACGCTGATTCTGCGTGCGCGCGGCGGCTTTTCCTCGCATGGCGAAATCATGAAAACCGCGCTCGCTTCTCTGCCGCTGCGGGCCGGAGAAGTGTTTCTGATCGATGAGCCGGAAACCGGCCAGGATCTGACCGGCGTGCTTCATTTGAAAAAAGGATTTGAAACCCTGCTCAAACAGAATGTGCAGGTGATCGCTGCTTCGCATCATCCCCTGCTTCTTCTGAACGGGCATTTGATCGAACTGAAAAAGGGATATGCCGCAAACTTGCTGCGGCAATACCGCCGCCGGCTTTGTAATCAAAAGGAGCACCATGAAACCTGACCTCCGCCAAAAATCAAAAAGAAGGTTGAAACCGCAAAAGAACGCATAGAACGCAAAGAACATATTCAATGCATTTCTTTTTGCGCTCTCTGCGTTCTTTCGCGGTTAATCAAAATATGAACACGTTAAAAATCACAATTCTGGTTGAAAACACAGCGGGGAAGCTCGGTGTGCTGGCTGAGCACGGCCTGTCGTTTCTGATCGAAACAGGCGGCGAAAAAATCCTGTTCGATACCGGTCAGGGCTTTGTGCTGAAGCACAACCTCAAGCGGCTTTTCCAAGGTTTGGAAAATGTAAAAACCGTCGTGCTCAGCCACGGCCACTATGACCACACCGGCGGACTATCCGCCGCTCTATCGATGATGAACAACCCGGCGATCTATTCGCACCCCGCCGCGATCCAGCCCAAATTCGGCCGCAACGCAGACGGCAGTGCCCGGTTCATCGGCATGTCTGAGCTGAACAAAGACGCGCTGCTGCATTCCAACTGGATTCGGACAACCCAACCAATAGAGCTGTCGGGCGGACTGCGTCTGACCGGCACGGTGCCGCGTATCGCGAGCTTCGAGGACACCGGCGGACCGTTTTATCGGGATGCCGCCTGTACGTATCCCGATCCGATCGAAGACGATCAGGCCGCATTTATCGGAACCGGCCACGGAACCGTCGTTATCCTCGGCTGTGCGCACGCCGGGGTCGTCAACACCTTGAGATACATACAAAGCCTGACGGACAACCGCCCGATCCACACCGTGATCGGCGGCATGCACCTGCACAGCGCATCGGAAGAGCGCATACACCGCACGCTTACCGCACTGCGCGAACTAAACGTCCGACGGATGTTCCCGTGCCACTGCACCGGCTTTGCCGCCGCCGCGCGGCTCGCCAGTGAATTTCCCGGACAGGTCAGCGCCTGCCCCGTCGGAACCATGATTTCTGCTGGAGAAGACTCATGAGCCATGTATTCGGTCCAGTTCCATCGAGACGGCTCGGACGATCGCTCGGTGTCGATCTGATTCCGTTCAAGACCTGTTCGTACGACTGCATCTACTGCCAGCTCGGACGGACCACCAGCAAAACCATTGAACGAAAAGAATGGGTTCCGCTCCGGACGGTGCTTGATGATCTGAAGCCAAAACTGGCGCTGAACCCGGACTGGATCACGCTCAGCGGCTCCGGCGAGCCGACACTTTACTCGCGGCTGGACGAACTGATCGCCGACATTCATGAGATCACCGATGTGCCGGTGGCGGTGCTGACCAACGGCTCACTGCTCTGGCAACCGGATCTGCGCCGACAAATTTCAAAAGCTGATCTGGTGATCCCCTCGCTGGACGGCGGCGACTCGGAAACCTTTCAAACCATCAATCGCCCTGCCCCGAAAATTTCGTTTGAAACCATGCTGGAAGGACTGATCGCCTTCCGGCAGGAATTTAAAAAGCAATACTGGCTGGAGATTCTCCTTTTGGAAGGCATCAACGCTGATGGCGAGCCGCTCGAAAATCTGATCCGGTGCGTCTCCGCCATTGCGCCCGACCGGATACAGCTCAACACAGCGACCCGTCCCCCGGCCGAGCAAAGCGCCCGCCCGGTCGCGCCGGCCCGGATGCAGGAAATCGCCGCCCGCTTTGGGCCGACGGCGGAGGTGATCGCCGATTATCGGAACGTACACGCCCAGACGGACTTTTCTTCACAGAAGGATGCGGTGATGGAGCTGCTGAGCCGTCGCCCCTGCACCACAGAAGATATCGCCGGAGGCCTCGGCATCCACCGCAATGAGGTCGTGAAATATATTGAGGAGCTTACCGAAGCCGGCCAGCTGGCCGTCGAAAACATCGCTGAAAAAACATTCTACAAACCAACAAGAAAGGAAACCTGAATGAGCCCGATTAAACTCTACACCAGCCGCAACTGCCCGATCTGCGAACAGGTCAAAACCGCAATAAAAGATTTCGACCATCAAATTCTCTCCTCTGAAGAGCACATGGATGATCTAATTAAAGAAGTCACCCGCCGCGACCTCGACCACCGTCAGATCCGCCAAGCCCCCGTTATGATTGTCCCTGACTGCAATCTCGTCTGGACCGGCGCGGACTGCCTGATTGCGATTGAAGACAAAGAATGGGAAAACTGATATAGCAATAATCGCCCACAAATCACTTGCGAATGGACACGAATCCAAACAGGAACAAACTATGAAGACGCATACAGTTTTCTTTTCACCCACCCAGACCGGCGCGATCGTCGCCAAGGCCATTCAGGAAAATCTGAATGCTGAATGCGGCGAGTCGTTTGATCTCACGACAACGGCTGTCGAAAAAGCCTTTGGCGAAGACGATGTGGTTATCATCGCCATACCGGTCTACAGCGGACGCCTGCCCAGCGTCGCCGTCGAACGCTTTCAATCCATTCAGGGAAACGGCACCAAAGCGGTTGCCATTGCCATGTATGGAAACGCCAAACTCGATGACGCCCTGCTTGAGCTGACCGACCTCTGTACCGAAAAAGGCTTCGAGGTGATCGCGGCGGCCACCTTCATCGGCGAACACTCCTTCACCATGAAGCAGTTCCCGATCGCCGTCGGGCGGCCTGACGACGCCGACCGTGATAAAGCTGCCGAATTCGCCGCGCTGATTCAAAAGAAGCTCGATGCGGGCGGACCGTTCACTCTGCCGGAGCTGCCGGGATCCCGCCCCTATGCAAAAGAACCCATGAACCCGCCCGGCGTCGTCGCCACCGGAGTGAACGACAACTGCACAAAATGCGGTTTATGCGAAACCTTCTGCCCGACCGGTGCCATCACAATGACGAATGACGGCCCGCAAATGGATGCATCCAAATGCATCTGGTGCTGCGCCTGCGTGAAGGTTTGCACCAGCCACGCCATGGAAATCACATCCACCAAAGTACAGGAGATCGCGCAACGGCTGCACAAACACTTTCAGAAACGCCAGGAGCCGCAGTGGTTTTTGGCATAACATCAGAAATAAAGACCAAAACAGCTGAAACTTAAAACCTTAAAAGAACACAAGGAGCACAAAGGACAGCGACCCCCAAGCTCATCTCTTTTTGCGCTCTCTGCGATCTTTCGCGGTTAATTGATTGATTAAAAAACAGAAGCAATGAACAGGAGTAAACAAATGAAAATCGCCATCCCCACCGCTAACGGAAAACTGGCCATGCACTTCGGGCACTGCCAGCAGTTTGAAATCCTCACCGTCGATCCCGACGCCAAAACCATCGCCTCCTGCGAAGTCGCAACGCCGCCGCCGCACGAACCCGGCGTTCTTCCCGCGTGGCTTCACGAACAGGGCGTCAACCTGATTATCGCCGGCGGCATGGGCAGCCGGGCCCAGCAGCTGTTCGCGCAAAATGATATTCAGGTCGTCGTCGGCGCACCCTCCGCCGCCGCAGAAGAACTGGCTCTCGCCTGGATGAACGGCTCGCTCGTCTCCGGTGCCAACGCCTGCGACCATTGATCCAACAGATTCCAACCCTTGGAAAGCCATAGCATGGCCGCCTGTTGTTTTTTCCAAGGTTTGGAAAAAATCAGCCCGCTTTTTCCAAGCATTGGAAAATGGCGGCGTCTTCAGGCGTCACGTCGATGCAGCCTTTGCATTTAGAGCATTGGGTGTCGAGCCGTTGGATGCGCCCTTTGCGCTCCAGTGTTTCGAGCATGCCCTCCATGGCCGTCACTTCACTCCGAAAGTGACGGGCAATTTCCGCGAGCGACATCGGCCCGCGCTCTTTCAGCAGGTTTAAAATATCAGACAGCATAAAAACAACCTTGGAATACTGGATTATAGGATGACTGGATTAATGATGTTCAAACCTCCATTACTCCCCTGCTCCAACACGCCTCTCCTTAACGAACTTGAATTTTGGCGGCGGCCTCTTTGTCGATGATGTAGCGGCTTTCGCCGGTGGCGACGAGCATGTTGGCGTCGCGCGGCCGGTTTTTGAGCACCGTGACGAACGCGCCGGTGAACAGCCCCATTTCGAGGGTCTTGCGGTCCCTGTTGGAGATCACCATCACATTGGCGTCCTGCGCGAAGTCGCTGAGCGGATGGGCACAGCAAACGCCCCTTCCCTCGGCGGATTCGCGGCCGCAGCGCTGCTGGCATTTCCTTTTTCTAAAACGTCCAAGCACGGGTTACTCCCTTTCCTTTGAAGCGATTTTAAGGCCGGCGGCAAAAAGTAGCCCCGCAAAAATCAAAATAAATATCCAGATCGCCGACTGTAGTGGATGGTGATGGAATGTGGCGGCTTGGTAAAAGAGCGTGGCGAAGCCCCAGGCCAGCGCGGTGAGGTAGAGGACGCTGAAACTCATCCACTTCCAACCGGTCTCGCGCTGGATGGCGGCCACGGCGGCGACGCAGGGCATGTAGATGAGCACAAAGAGCAGATAGGCAAAGGCACCGATTTTGCCGTCGAAGGCGGAGAGCATGGCGGATTCGGGGTCGGCGCCGTCGGCGCCGTAGAAGGTGTTCAGGGTTCCAACAACGAGCTCTTTGCCGAAGATGCCGGTGACAAGGCCAAGGGTGGCGGGCCAGTTGTCGTCGGTGATGCCCATCGGGTGGAAAACCGGGGTGATGAGGCGGCTGGCGGCGCTGAGCACCGAGTTCTCACTTTCCTGATTGCCGAAGGAGCCGTCGGTACCGATCGACCAGAGGAAGCTGAGCACCAGCACCAGCACCATGATGATTTTTCCGGCGCGCAGGATGAACTCTTTGAGCCGCTCCCAGGTGTGGTGGAAAATGGCAACCAGCCGCGGCACGTGGTACGGCGGAAGTTCCATTACGAAGGTGGAGGCATCGCCTTTAAGAATGGTGCGGCGAAAGAGCAGTCCGGAACCCACCGCAAGCAGGATGCCGGTGAGGTAGAGCGCGAAGATCACCGCGCCGCCGGCCTTGGGGAAGAAGATGCCGGCGAACAGTGCATAGACCGGAAGGCGGGCCCCGCAGGACATGAAGGGGTTGAGCAGCACGGTCAGTGTGCGGTCGCGCTTGTTGTCGAGCGTACGCGCGGCCATAATGCCGGGCACGTTGCAGCCGAAGCCGACCAGCATGGGAATGAAGGCTTTACCGGGCAGACCAATAGATCGCAGCGTGCGGTCCATCACAAAGGCGGCGCGGGCCATGTAGCCGGACTCTTCGAGCAGCGACAGACAGAGGAACATGAAGAAGATCGGCGGGATAAAGGTGGCCACGGTCTGGATGCCGCCGCCGAGGCCATCGGCCAGCAAAACGGTCAACCACATCGGCGCGCCGATGCCGGCAAGCCATCCGCCGAGGCCGTCCACCAGCACCGCACCGAAAAAGGAGTCAATCCAACCGATCATCGGCCCGGAAAAATTGATCGTCAATGTGAAGACGCCGTACATCACCGCCAGAAAAAGCGGAATGCCGAGTGCGCGGCTCAGCACAATCCGGTCGATGGCATCCGACATCCGTTTGCGCATTTCGCCGGTGCGTTTCACCACATCGAGAGTCAGGCCGTGAACGAAGCCGTAGCGGCCGTCAGCCATGACGATTTCAATATCTTCCCCGATGTGCCTCTCCACTTTCTCAATTTCAACAGCGAGCAGTTCGTCGCAAACCCCAATGGTCAGGTCTTCGGCAACCGGGTCGCGCTCCAGCAGCTTGACCGCCAGCCAGCGGGCGGACACATCGACCCGCTCCGCCGCAGGTGCTACTTCGGGAATCAGCACATCAAGGGCCTTTTCGACTTCCGCATCGTAGCAAATCTGTGTGCCGCTGATGGGTTTATCGGTCGCCACGGCTTCAATGGCCTGCTTCAGTCCGGCAATTTCCTCTTTGCGAACGACCTCGACCTGAAGCAGCGGGCACCCGAGATGCTGCTGCAGATGTTTAAGTTGCACCTCGATATGCCGCCGTTTGGCCAGGCCGGCCATATTAATCACCACCACCAGCGGCACACGCATTTCGAGCAGCTGAGCGGTGAGATAAAGTCCGCGCTCCACATTGCGCGCATCGATGAGGTTGACGATGGCGTCGGGCTTTTCCTTTAAGATGTAATCACGCGCGGCGACTTCGTCGAGCGAACCGGCGGAAAAGGAGTAAATGCCGGGCAGGTCCACCACGCGATAGTCGGCCGCGCCAAATGAGTAATCGCCTTCAAGATGTTCAACCGTCACGCCCGGCCAGTTCCCGACGCGTTCGCGCGAGCTGGTCAGCGAATTAAACAGCGTGGTTTTCCCGCAGTTGGGATTACCCGCCAGAGCTATGGTAAACTGCTTCATGTGCAGGAAATGATAGAGGGGGAGATTCTTGTTGCGAGAATAAAATCTAAATAAACTCCGATTCCGATGTTTGGAACAGAAATGGCCCTGTTTCCAATGTCTGGAAATTCCGATTGGAAACATTCCAGACATTGGAAACAGACAGCACCCCCGCCAAAAAATTTTGTTTATAATGTCGAAGCCCGTTCCGGACGGCGGCCGGAGCATTTGTGGAGAACGCCGATGAACAAGGCGACAAACAGTGCAATCCCCCCTACCCAGGCCGCTGAGGTGCCGGGGTGCGTCGGAAAGGTTGCAATCTGGTAGTAAACTGTTGCCGCAATCCAGGCCAGCCCTGTCAGATAGCACACGCAGAAAACGGCCCATTTCCAGTTGGTCTCCCGGTAGACCGCTGCGATGGCGGCCACGCACGGAGCATAGATGAGAATGAACAGCAGATAGGCAATCGCCGCGGCTTTGCTCCCGAAGGCTTTCTGCAGCGTTCCGAGTGTTCCGCCATGAATCTCCATTTCCTCGGCAACCGCTTCGCGGTCTTCGGTTCCGGCTGCCCCGCCGATCCCGATCGGGTCGGTAAAGGTTGCAGAGAATCCATCAAAGGCGGCCGGGATGGACGCAAAGGCATCGGTAATGCTACCGAAAAAGTCAAACGGCTCTTCGTCTGCATCGCCGCCGGACTCTTCGGCCTCGAGCTGGGTATAAAGAGCGTCGAGCGTTCCCACCACAGCTTCTTTGGCAAAGATTCCGGTGAACAGCCCAACGGTGGCCGGCCAGTTCTCTTTCTCAATCCCCATCGGATGGAAAACCGGTGTGACGGATTTGCCGATGGCGCTCAATACCGAATCGGAGCTGTCTTCGTGCCCGATGGTGCCGTCCGTTCCAATGGTATTGAGCAGGCTGAGGATCACCACGACAAGGATGATCACTTTTCCGGCGCGAATGGCAAAACTTTTGAGCTTGTTCCATGTGTGCATAAAAATGCCGTTAAAGGTCGGTACATGATAGGGCGGAAGCTCCATCACAAAGGTGGATGCCTGTCCGCGCAAAAGTGTTTTGCGCAGGAGCAGTCCGGTCAGCACGCTGAGAAGAATCCCGGTCATGTACAAACTGAAAATCAGCAGACTGCCGGAGCGCGGAAAAAACGCGGCGGCGAACAGGATGTAGACCGGCAGCCGCGCTCCGCACGACATAAACGGGTTCATCATCACCGCCATGGTGCGGTCGCGTTCGTTCTCCAGCGTGCGTGCGGCCATGATGCCGGGCACGTTGCAGCCGAAACCGACCAGCATCGGCAGGAACGCCTTGCCGGGCAGTCCGATCGCACGCAGCAGGCGATCCATGACAAACGCGGCACGCGCCATGTATCCGGAGTCCTCCAGTGCTGAAAGACAAAGGAAAATAAAGAAGATCGGCGGCACAAACGTGGCAACCGTCTGAATGCCGCCCCCCACCCCGCCGGCGAGGATCGTAATCAGCAGTTCCGGAACATGCAGCGCACCCAGCAGCGCACCGAACCCGTCGACAAAAATCGTACCGAACAGAATATCGAAGAAATCAATAAAGGCTCCACCGACGTTGATGGTCACCATAAAGACGCCGTACATCACCAGCAGGAAAATCGGAATACCGAACGCGCGACTGAGCACCACGCGGTCAATCGCATCCGAAACGGTTTTACGAAGCTGATCGGTGCGCTTGCAGACATCTCTGGCCAGTCCATGAATGAATCCGTAGCGGCCGTCGGCAATTACCACGTCAATTTCATCCCCGACATGCCGTTCGATTTTCTGAATGGCGGATTTCAATTCCTCATCGACACAGCCTCCGGCCAGCTGCCCGGCCAGCTCATCGCCTTCGAGCAGTTTGATGGCGAGCCAGCGCGCGTCCACGCCGGCTTTCACCGCGTGCTCTGCCAGCCTGTCGCCGAGAGATGCAATAACAGATTCGGCTTCGCTGTCATACTCAACCCGGGTCGGCGAAACGGCGTGCGATTCGGCCATCTTAAGCAATTCATCTTTTAACCGATCCAGCCCCTCGCGACGGGCCGCCACCAGGGGAATGACCGGACATCCGAGATGGGTCTGCAAATGATCAATCTCAATCCTGATCTTCCGGTTTTTGGCGATGTCCATCATGTTGAGGGCCACAACAACCGGCACGCGCATTTCAATCAATTGAGTGGTGAGGTACAGATTGCGCTCCAGATTGGTCGCGTCGATGATATTGACCACGACATCGGGTTTGTCTTTAAGAATGAACTCGCGCGACACCTTTTCATCTGCGGAAAAAGCGGAAAAAGAATAAATCCCCGGCAGGTCGACAATCGTCAGCTCTGAACCGTTGTGACGGCAGATCCCCTCCAGCCGTTCAACCGTCACGCCGGGCCAGTTCCCGACGCGCTGGGTTGCGCCGGTCAGCACATTGAAAAGTGTTGTTTTCCCGCAGTTGGGATTTCCGGCCAGGGCAACAGTAAATTTTTTCATTTAAATTTCCTCCACGTTGAGGGCATCGGCCTCGGCTTTACGCAGCGTCAGACTGCCGCCCTGAAGACGAATCTCTACGGGATCGCCCAGCGGGGCGATCCGTTCGAGTTTAAATTCCACGCCGCGCACAAGACCCATCTGAATCAGCTTTTGCCGATAGCTCCGGTCGCCTGTGTCGTATCCCGCCACGCACCCGAGAGTGCCTGTTTTCATTTCTCTGATTTTCATGACGTGTCCCTCTGGTTAAAACTCAAGAGCCAGCTGCATTGTGAACAGATCGGCATCTTCCGCACCGGCTCCGAAGTCTTCTTTCATATACTCCAGGGCCAGACCGGCGCTGAACAATTCGGTTTCTGAGAGAAGATAGCTGCAGACAACGCCGTAGCGGTTTTCGGCCAGCCAGTCGGAAACGTCTTCGGATTTTTCATACTTCACTGCAACGTCGATCCGGTCGTTCACCGCACAGCCCAGCTCAAGGTTCAGCGAAGACGGCGTGAATCCCTGCGCAGCTCCGTTCACCTCAAATTCGTCCAGAGCAGTCACATACTCCGCAATCAGCGTGGCCGGCCCCATTTCCGCAGTGACCCAGGCATTGAACCCGCCGATATCATCGGAGGCGGTGTCGCCGGGCGCTGCGAAAAAGCTGTCCTCGAGAACACCGGTCAACCCGTCGGACTCCATGATGTTGCGGATCCAGGACGCCCCGAAACGCAGGGAACCTTTTTCTGTCTCCACACCATACGATGCCGCCAGCACAAAATTATCCGCCTGATCTTCACCGTCGGTTGGCAAGTCGCCGTTAAACGCCGTCAGGCTTGCAGAAAACCCGCCCTTCTCAAAACCGATCAACACGGCCGTTTCCAGCGCCTCGGCAAGTTCCAGCACGACCGGATCGCTGATAAAAAAACTCTCCAGATTTCCGACGGGCACATACATTTTACCGACCTGCAGAAACAGCGGGAATTCTTCGGTGTTTCCCAGCGTTACAATCGCCTGATCGACATCAAACGGCGTGTCGTCTTCTTCATAAAGAAAGATCAGGTCGCCGCGAATCCAGTCACTGAACTGCCAGCCGGCACCCAGTTCGACGGTCGCCAACGCAATATCGCTTACATCTTCAGGGTCTGAGTGACTGTAACCGGCCTCAACCTCAACCAGTGCGCCGAACTCCAGCCCGTCCGGCAAACCGCCGGATTCCCTCTCCGATCTGACTTCATTCTGCGTGTTCAACAACGTCTTCAGCTCGGTCACCTGCTGCTGAAGCGCCTCGAACTCCTTTTTGCTGACGGGTTCCTCCTGCGCAACCGCGCTCAGTGTCATCCCCGACAATACAACACCCGCAATCAATGCCCGCACCTTGTCCATAACCAACCTCTCCTCTGTTTTCTTTTTTTAAATCCCGCGCGTCGACTTCCAAAAACCGGACGTGCGTTTATTTGTTATGGCGAATAAATTTAGCTGTGACTAAAAATAAAGCAAGCGGCTTTTTAGATTTAATTTGAATAAGGGCGAATCTGCCCATATTTTTAGGCAAAGCGAAAAAAATTTGCTACGTTCCCGGCTATGAAAACATTAAGTTCCAGCCTCGAGGACTACCTCGAAACCATCTACGAAATTGCTGAAAGCAAAGGCGCGGCGCGGCCGAAGGACATTGCAGATCACCTGCAGGTCAAACCGGCATCGGTCACCGGTGCATTAAAACACCTGGCAGAAAAAGAGTTAATCAACTATGCGCCCTACGACGTGGTCACCCTCACCGCCGCCGGCAAAAAAATCGCCAGAGAAATTCAGCGCAAACACAAAGCGTTGTTCGGATTCTTCACCAACGTGCTCGATATCGATACGCAGGAGGCCGAAGACTTCGCCTGCAAAATGGAACACAACATCCCCGACCACGTGCTGGAACGTTTTATTGGCTTTTCGGAATTTGTGCAGCGCTGCCCCAACAGCGGAGCCGTCTGGCGCGAAGGCGCGCACGGCTACTTCTGTAAAACGCGCGGCGTCGATCCCCAGTGCAAAAAATGTCAGCTGGCCGCAACATGAAACCCGGAACAACCATCCACAAAAACGGCATTGAGTTTGCGGTCCACAGCACCGCCGACTCCATGACTCTGATGCTTTTCGATGAGGCGGACGCTGAAACGCCCGCGCACGAAATCGAAATGAAGCGTAAACACGGCCTGTGGCACGTCTTGACTCCCGATGCCAAACCCGGCCAGCTCTATCTCTACCGAACCGGAGACCAATGGCTGATCGACCCCCGCGCCAAAGCCGTCCACGTTCCGCGCGGCTGGGGCGATACCACCGGCCTTAGCGCCGGCGTTTTTCCAAGCGTTGGAAAAAACTTTCCAAAAGGCGTCATCATCGACGATGCCTTCGACTGGAAGAAGGACCGACGCCCACGCATCCCGCTTGAAAAAAGCGTCATCTACGAAACGCACCTGCGCGGCTTCACCGGCGGCGGAACGTATCTCGACTTCATCGAGAAAATTCCGCACCTGAAAGAACTCGGCATCACCGCCGTCGAATTCCTGCCGCTGTTTGAATTCAACGAACTCGAATACTTCCTGCGCGGCGATGCCCGCCAGCACCTGCTCAACTTCTGGGGCTACAGCACCCTCGCCTTCTTCGCCCCCATGAGCCGCTACGCCGCCTCCCCCGAGCCCGGCGCCGCAGTCACCGAGTTTAAAACCCTCGTCAAAGCGCTGCACGCCGCCGGCATCGAAATCATCCTCGACGTTGTCTTCAACCACACCGCCGAAGGGGAAAAAAGCGACGGCACCTATCACTTCCGCGGACTGGATGAGAAGGCAACTTATCTGCAGGATCCGGACGGCACCTACCAGAACTGGAGCGGATGCGGCAACACCGTCAACGCCAACCATCCGGTCACCAGAAACTTCATTGTTGAGTGTTTAAAATACTGGGCGAAAGAGATGCACGTCGACGGCTTCCGCTTCGACCTCGCCACATCCCTTTGCCGCGGCAAAGACGGCCACCTGATGAAACACCCGCCGCTCATTAAAGCCATCGAAACGGAACCCGCGCTCAAAAACGTCAAACTCATTGCCGAGGCATGGGACTGCGGCGGTTATCAGGTCGGCCACTTCCCCGGCAAACGTTTCTCCGACTGGAACGGGAGGTTTCGCGACGACGTCCGCCGCTTCTGGAACCACAACCACGCCGTCGGCGGCCTCGCCACACGCCTCGCCGGAAGTTCCGACCTCTACGAACGCAAAAACGGCGGCCCGCTGCACTCCATCAACTTCATCACCGCGCACGACGGCTTCACCCTCGCCGACCTCGTCTCCTACGAACACAAACACAACGAAGCCAACGGCGAAGGAAACCGCGACGGCGAAAACCGCAACGACAGCGTCAACTTCGGCATCGAAGGCCCCTCTAAAAAACCGGCTCTCAACGCCCGCCGCCTGCAGCAGCAAAAAAACCTGCTCGCCACCCTTCTTCTCTCGCAGGGCGTTCCGATGCTGCTCGCGGGCGACGAATTCGGCCGCACCCAAAAAGGAAGCAACAACGCCTACTGCCAGGACAACGACATCTCATGGGTCGACTGGAGCCTGCTGGACAAAAACAGCGAGCTGTTCGAGTTCACCAAACAGCTCATCGCCCTGCGCAAAAAACACCCCGCCTTGCGCCGCAAAAAACACTTCACCGGCAACGGCGACATCGAATGGATCGGCCCCGACGGACAGGAGATCGACTGGCATCACGGCCACGCCATCGGAATGCACCTTAAAGGCAAAGATGAACTGCTCATCCTCATCAACAACGAGCAATATGACGTTGCATTCAGTGATTTTTCCAAGGATTGGAAACTCGAACTCGCGACAACCAAGATTTCCGACTTCACCCTGTCCCCGCACAGCCTTGCGGTTTATTCGAAACCGTAGACGAGGCATCCTGCCTCGTTCGTATGAGCGAAACATATTGTTTTACACAACGAGGCTGGAAGCCTCGTCTACGCTGATTTCACATTTTCCAGACATTGGAAAAATCAGTCAGCCGGCCCGATCCAGGAAAACGGGTTAAAGGCGATTTCCCAGAGGTGGCCGTCGGGGTCGGCGAAGTAGCCGGAGTATCCACCCCAGAATACCTCCTGCGGTTTTTTCACCATCGTCGCACCCGCAGCGACCGCCTCGTCCATCAGCGCATCGACGTCTTCTTTAGATGCCAAATTATGCGCCAGCGTTACGCCGCGAAAACCGGCTCCGTCCGGCGGAACCTGCGCATCTTCGGCCAGCTTGCCCCACGGGTACAGCCCGAGCCAGCTTCCGTTCAGGTCGAAGAAAGCAATTTCATCGCTCACCGGTTCCTTGCGTGAGAAACCCATCTTTTCGTAAAAGACAATAGAGGCCTGAAGATCTTCCACGCCCAGTGTAATCATGCTGATTCTAGGTTTCATGCTCTCTCCCCGGTTAACTCTTTTGCAGATGCTTGCTGAACCTTCACCGAAACAACCGTGCCGATCAGCTCATCTTTTCCAGAAAAACGCATCGGCACATAATGTTCGGAGCCGCCGGAGCAGACGCCGTCTTTACAGCGTTCGACGAGTACGCTGACGGTCTGGCCAACAAAGCTCTGGTTGAAGGCGAGTGCCATTTCATCGGCCAGCGCGGCGAGCCGGGCGTGCCGCGCCTGCGCGACTTGCGGATCAACGGGATTGGGCATATCGGCGGCTCGGGTGCCGGGGCGCGGTGAAAATTTAAAGATGTGCATTCCCGCGAAACCAATCCGTCTGCAAAACTCGAAGGTCTCTTCGAATTCCTCATCGGTCTCGCCGGGGAAACCAACAATCACATCCGTGGTGATCGCCGGACCCACCCCGTCCGTCACTTCGTTCCGTCCACCCCTCCCGTGGAGGGGAGATTTATCAATCCCCTCCTGCGGAGGGGTTCCCGCAGGGCGACTGCTACAGTCATTGTAGCCGTTCGCCTGTGGCGAACGCCCTCCGAGCGCGGCGCGGGCGCGCTCAACGGCGGCGGCGTATTCGTCGGCCGTATAGCCGCGACCCATCCGATCGAGCACGCCGTCGGAGCCGGACTGAAGCGAAAGGTGAACGTGCGGCATCATGTACGGCGAACCGGCCCAAACCGCGAGCAGCTCGTCGGTCAGCTCCGCCGGATGCAGACTCGACATGCGGATTC
>JACKQG010003586.1_pt1 | contig 18860 bp, 14 predicted proteins | sample 8237621 | NCBI WGS metagenome assembly JACKQG01 (sample SAMN15677084, study PRJNA649215) | marine metagenome | biome: marine; feature: Black Sea; material: saline water; isolation source: suspended particulate matter (SPM) from the Black Sea western gyre | collected 2013-06-09/2013-06-10 | depth... | reverse complement strand
CACAGCACACACGATAACGAAATCGTGTGTGCTAGGGGTGCTGCTAGGGTCAGACCCTTCTTAAAACCGTAGTGGTTTCAATCAATGTCTTGGAATGAAGACTACTGTTGCTTCACTCAACAGTTGCGGGTCGGACCCGTCGCTACCCCTCATTTGTCGCGGTTGGTGTTTCTGGTTCAGATGATTCCGATTCTGCGCTTGTTGCGTTTGGATCTTCAAGCACACCGCGGGCAATGAGCACCTTCGTTTTCACTTCTTCAAACGCATCGGGATTCTCTGCGAAGTATTTTTTCGAATTTTCACGCCCTTGACCCAATCGGATTTCGCCGTAACTAAACCATGAGCCACTCTTGTTCACAATACCGTCTTCCACAGCGAGATCAATCAAATCGCCTGTAATGCTGATACCTTCATTGAACATGATGTCAAATTCAGCGCTTCGGAACGGTGGAGCGGTTTTGTTTTTGACAACGCGTGCTCGGACGCGGTTACCAATTGGAATATCGCCATCCTTGATGGAACCAATTCGGCGAATATCTACGCGTATTGAAGAGTAGAACTTCAAAGCACGACCGCCCGGTGTCGTTTCAGGACTACCGAACATCACGCCAATCTTTTCGCGGATTTGATTAATAAAGATCACCATGCAATCACTTTTTGCGATAGCACCAGTTAATTTACGCATTGCCTGACTCATGAGTCGCGCTTGCAATCCAACATGCGTGGCGCCCATTTCGCCTTCAATTTCAGCTCGTGGGATAAGCGCAGCCACAGAGTCGATGACAACAATATCAACGGCATTAGAGCGAACAAGCATTTCGCAAATTTCTAGTGCTTGCTCGCCAGTGTCTGGTTGTGAGACAAGAAGCGCATCAACATCAACGCCGAGTTTCTTCGCCCACATTGGATCAAGTGCATGCTCCGCATCGATAAACGCTGCGATGCCTTGCTTTTGTGCCTGAGCAACAACATTTAGAGCGAGCGTTGTTTTACCAGATGATTCTGGACCAAACACTTCAATCACGCGACCGCGTGGCATCCCGTTGCCCCCTAATGCAAGGTCAAGACTAATTGCACCCGTTGAAATTGCTGGAATGGCTGAAATGTCTTCGCCATTGAGCCGCATAATCGCACCATTACCAAATGCTTTATCTATTTGAGAGAGAGCATTCTCAAGTGCTTGTACCCTTCCCTTATCTTCTACAGTTGCCTTTGCTTTTGTTGTCATATCTTTCCCTGCCTTCCGTGGTTCCTTTGCTGTGCTTCCTGCACTAGATTGAGACGTCTTTCTGCCACTGGATACGATACCGCCCTTTTTCCGTTTTTCAGCAGGAGATGCTGTTTTTCGTGCTGATTTCTTTAACTTTCCATTTTGGGTTGCTGTTATTGGTGTTGCCATTTTTTTCGTGCTCCTTCACTAGCGTTCGTTTGTTAGGTTTACGGTAGGATGACAGAAACATCGGCATTGTCAACCGATGTTCGGTAGTTATTCGGTAATTTTATTCGTTTTTCATCGAAAAACGGGGTTGGCACTGACACTACGTCGTCAGCAAACAACTACACGCTCTCTGTGAGCCCACCTTCCCAGTTAGGTGTGGGAGGAGTCCACAGAGACAAATCTATCCCAGAGAACCAAGCAATTGTTTTCTCAAGCCCTTCCTTCAGAGGAATGCTAGGCTCCCAACCAAGAGTCGTTTTGGCTAGCGTAATGTCTGGCTGGCGCTGCGTTGGGTCATCAGCAGGCAATGGTTTCATAATAAGTTCGGAGTTACTACCTGTTAACTCAATAACAAGTGCCGCTAACTCAAACATGGTAAATTCACCTGGATTACCAAGATTAATAGGACCTGTTGCTTCCTCTGCATCCATCATTGAGATGAATCCGTCAATCAAGTCGTCAACATAACAAAATGAACGCGATTGTTGTCCATCACCAAAAATCGTAAGATCCTCGCCAGCCAATGCCTGTCTAATGAAATTACTCACGACTCGCCCATCAAAAGGGTGCATGTGCGGACCATACGTATTAAAAATTCGAGCAACGCGAATATCCACACCATGCACCCTGTGATAATCAAACATGAGTGTTTCAGCAGCACGTTTTCCCTCATCGTAACACGCGCGTAACCCAATTGGATTCACGTTTCCTCTGTATGACTCGGGTTGTGGATGGACAGATGGATCACCATACACCTCGCTGGTCGAGGCATGGAAAATCTTTGCCTTATTTGCCTTCGCCATGCCAAGCGTGTGAATCGCACCAAGCAAATTCGTCTTGAGCGTTTTGATTGGATTATGTTGGTAATGACCTGGAGCCGCAGGACAAGCGAGATTATAAATCGCATCAACCTGCAAATCGATGGGCTGAGTAATATCGTGGAGAACAAACTCAAAATTAGGATGTTCAATGAGGGGCTCAATCGTCTCTTTCCGACTTGTAAAGAGATTATCAAGGCAAACAACATGTTCGCCGCGGTCAAGGAGCCGCCTGCAAAGATGTGAACCAAGAAATCCTGCACCACCTGTTACTAATGTTCGTTGTGTCATGGTGCCAATTATAGGCGAGGAAACGTGTAAAGTGTGGCAATGCGAACAATCGTAGGCACGATGACAGGAACCAGTATGGACGGAGTTGATGCAGTCTCTGTTAACATTGATGGCTTCGGAGAAACAATGTCTGCTTCTTACAGCAAGATGGCATCTTGCGGATTAGGTGAAGCGAAACATTTGTTGCAGAAGCTCGCAATGCAAGGCGGTTCTCAGGAAGAAATGGACAAAGCAGCAATGCTTGTTGGAGAAATTACAGCGGAAGCAATCTATAAATTAGAACTTAATGCAATCGACCTCATCGCTTTACATGGACAAACCATTTTTCACAAGCCTCCCAAAAGTATCCAACTCATAAACCACTCACCAATCGCAAAACGATTTCCATGCAAAATTTTTACTGATCCCAGGCAACATGATTTACAACTCGGAGGACAAGGTGCACCAATTACTCCGCTCGCAGACTGGATTATGTTTCGCTCGGAAGAAAAATCCACCGCGATTGTAAACCTTGGCGGATTTTGCAATGTGACAATTCTTCAAGCAAACTGCAAACCCGAAGAAATTAAAGGGTTCGACGTTTGTTGTTGCAATTTGATTCTCAATACAATTGCACTCACTCGACTTAACTGCGAGTATGACGAGTATGGCGAAGAAGCAACTAAGGGAGTTGTAGACCGTGCCGCGTATGAGTTATTGCTTCAAAAATTAAATGAACAAAATCATGCGCACCGTTCACTTGGGACAAATGATGACCTTGGCGAGTTCGTTCTTAACATAGGAAATTCGCTGAGTACACCCGACTTGCTTGCAACTTCAATTGATGCGATTGGAACATGTATTACTGCGTCAACCCAAAGTGTTGACCGCATCCTGCTCGCTGGAGGTGGTGTCCACAATAATGCACTATCGAAAGCGATTAAAAACGACGGAACAATCGAAACCTTAGGAGTCCCAACACAGGCACGGGAAGCGATGGCAATGGCTATTCTTGGCGCACTCGCCCAAGATGGTGTTTCGATAACAGTGCCTAAAATTACTGGAAGGCAGGACTCAAAAGAAGTTGTTGGCTGGATTCAAGCAAGCCCGTAAAGTGGGCGTAACTTCGATTCAAGATGTCGCATAAGCGGATCTGCACTGAGCGCTTTTCCGGTGACAACCTCACAAAGTTCCGCAGCGCGATATTGTTGACCTCGTTGATGAATATTTTCGTTAAGCCATGTTTTCAGTTCACCAAATTCACCAAGAGCAAACTGTTCGTACATATTCGGAATTGCTTCCATCGCTTTTTCGAAGAACTGTGCACAGTACAAATTACCAAGGGTATACGTTGGGAAATATCCCATAGAAGTCATCGACCAGTGTATGTCTTGCAAACAACCTTTAGTATCACTTGGTACATCTATACCAAGATATTCTTTGTAACGAGAATTCCATGCCTCGGGCAAGTCGGCAACCGCAAGGTCACCTTTCATCATCATACGTTCAAGTTCAAACCGAATCATGATGTGCATGTTGTACGTCGCTTCGTCTGCTTCAACACGAATGAAGTCTGGATTAACAATATTTGCTCCACCATAGACGTCATCAAAAGTAAGAGACGAAGTCGCATCACCAAAGAATTCATTCATCTTTGGGTGGCACCATTTCCAAAATGCTTCGCTTCGCCCAACTTGGTTTTCCCACATTCTGCTTTGTGATTCATGAATACCAAGCGAGACCGCGTAACCCATTGGCGTTCCGGCATTGCTAAACAACAAACCCTGTTCATATATACCATGACCCGCCTCGTGCATCGTTGAACCAATTGCATCGTTCACATTATTTTCGTGAAAACGAGTGGTTAAACGAACATCTCTGCAATGTGTGCCGCTACAAAATGGGTGCGTTGACTCGTCAAGACGACCAGCATCAAAATCAAAACCTATCTGGGTCGCTATTGCTCGAACAAATTCTTTTTGTTGGTTGATCGGAAGTGCAATCTCATTAAATGCATTGCTTGGCTTTGTTTCGCTTCCCATGATTTCATCGAGCAATGTTTGCAATCTATCGCGAAGTGGAGTAAATACTTCACTCACGGATGCAGCTGTGCATCCTGGTTCATAATCTTCCGCTAGGGCATCCCATGGTTCTCCACCATCGGCCCAACCATAACATTCTGCTTTTCGTTGAAGGAGGTCGACTATCTTTTCAAGCCAAGGCTGGAATGCCGTAAAGTCATTGTTTTTTCTTGCTTCTGCCCATGCGTTCTGTCCGCGACTTGAAAGCATCGCTTCTTCTTCAACAAGAGCCGATGGCAATTTTGTTGCACGGTCATACCGATGGCGAATCTCGCGCACATTAACCGCTGTTGCGCTAGTGCAATCACTGACCAATTCACCATCTGTTTCACACGCCTCAAGTAAGTCACCAATTTCATCATCGGTTGACAATTCGTGGTGCATCCTTGAAGTCAACGAAATTTGATTTGCTCGATATTCAATTCCCTTTTTGGGCATCATCACTTCTTGATCCCAGTGAAGTAATGAAATTGTTGCGCCAAGTGAATTGGCTTCTTTCGTTCTCTTGATGAGTTGATCGTACGCTGTTTCTGCTGCTACTGTAGTCATCATAAATCTCCTTCAAAGCTTACATGATAACGACAGCAGGTCGCTGTAAAAGCGACCTGCTACATCAATTTCAACAATTATGGAGTGAATTACTCTGTTGTAGAATTTGCAGAAAGGTATTCAACAATTTTTGAGCCATCATCGTCAACTCTAGCTTTTGCAAGCTCTAGAGCTGTCTGACCTTCAGCATTTTTTGCGCTCGTATCAGCGCCTGCTTCAACGAGCAATTTAACTTTATCAAGCGTCACATTATTACTTCCTGCGCCAATGTGTAGTGATGTTGATTTTGCATTATCAATTCCATTCACATTTGCGCCTGCTTCGATAAGAACTGCTACACCATCAACGCTCCCTGTTCGAACAGCGTGCATCAAAGGAGTTCGCCCCTCAGCAATATCGTTTACAGAAACATCTGCCCCAGCTTCAATCAGAATTGGAATTGATTTTGGATCACCAAATCCTGAAGCCCAAACAAGTGGAGTGTAACCAAGCACGGTGTCTACGGTATTTGCATCTGCTCCTGCATCAATCAATACTTGCACGCCGTCTGCAATACCAAATCCAGCTGCCCAAGAGAGTGGCGTATTTCCTAAGCGATCTCTTGACTGAATATCTGCACCTGCATCAAGAAGTAGTTGAATCGTCTCAGTATTTTTGGAACGTGCCGCATACATAAGTGGAGTTCTATTCACACGATCGACGCGTTCAATTACCGCACCCAATTCGAGTAAACCAGAAGTTGTATCAGCATCGCCAACCTCAGCAGCAATACTTAACAAATTCACGCCACCTCGGTCGACAGCATCATACTTACCTAGACCATTTTTAATATACCCTAATACTTGATTGCCTCGACCTGCCCTAATGTACTTTGCAAGTTGGTCTCCAGTCTGTGCTTGAGTTGGTTCTTTTGAAGGGAGTTTGCCACTAGCACGATTCGCAGTAATAATTTCGTTAAGACGTACCCGCTGAGGTGCAGACAGACGAATGCTAGTGGTTATCTCTTTGCAAAGTGGGTGATCAAGCCGAAACGAAACTTTTGTTGTTCGTACAACATCCCAAAATGCGTTCCAATCAATTGTAAGAACCTGTGTAGTTGATGGTTCAGTTGGAAGTTCCACAGCAATTGCTGGGAGCATCGAGGTCACTATAAATGGAGTATCATCGATTGAGGTTAATGTAATCGTTGAAGTCTCTGCACCCTCTTCAATAGTTAATGGTTCTGAATCGAGATTAACATACGAAATAGTTTCAGCAACAACTGGAAGGCGAAGTGGAGGATAGTCTTTTATTGTGAATGTGACGGTCTTTGAAAGTTTCCTTGCACGCCCCTTGCCATTCATTGTCACACTTACGTCTGTTGACTCACCTGGTTGTAGAACCGTTCCATTTCTAAAGTCGGATGTCGTGCACCCACAACTTGCTTTTGCACGTTCAATTGTCACAGGAAACTCACCAGTGTTCTTCAGTGTAACGCTACCCTCGGCTTTTTCGCTCGTAGAGAAACTGCCCAAATCTAGGGATACGGGGGTAAGTGTGATAACTTGCTCAACAAGTTCGGGATTTTGATTGTCTGGCTGATCAGGTTTTTTTGTTTTTGTTGAAATATCTGTTGTTGATGAAGCTAAATCAAGTCCTGGCTTATCGCCATTGGGTGTTCCGGCCTTACTAGACTTAATATTCGTTTTTGATACATCAACAGGAACTGGATCCGACTCAGGAAGTGCTGGCACACCATCTGGTCTCTTAGCTAAATCGCCCTTTTTCTTTTCCACCTGCTTCGTGCCGTCTACCTGCTGTGTAGATTCTGGTTCAGTTACAGGATTTTCACAACCTATTAAAACTATAGATGCAGTTACAAGTGTTGCGGTGAGAGTAAAATGTTTAATCAGGAGTTTCATATAATTCCTTCCGAAAAGGTGGCGTTACTAGATTCAAAAAAAAGGTGGATTCTGTATTGTAAACAACCACCGCAATAGAGCAAGTGGTGATACCGTATTACGCGGTTGTAGGTGAAATATTGCTACATTTGGATTCATTTCTTTTCTATTGACGACAATACGACCCTTTTTTCATCAGACGGAGCCCCATATGCCATTCTCGGACCTACCAGAACACTTACTGATGCCTGCCCTGCGAAAATTCCAAGCATGGCCAGTCAAACAAAAAGATCAGCAATATGTCGCTCTTCGTGACCCATACATGCTGACAAAGGAAACGATGGTCGTCCCGCCAAATATCTTTGCTGTGATTCAACGAATAGATGGTGACACTATGGCTGAGGAAATTGCGAAAGCAACCAAAGCCCCACCAGATAAATTCATCGACCTCCTTAAGAAATTGGATTCAGTTGGTCTACTCTGGGGGCCAACTGCGACGAAACTTGAGAATGAAACCCTTCAGAAATACCGTGATTCAGGAACTTTTCCAATTCGCTCATCTGGTCCACTTGGCGAAACGGCTGACGACTGTAAAGCTCAAATCGAAAATTGGTTCGAGCAAACCGAAGATCCAGAGTTTGAAAAGCCGGTATTAGGTATAGTTGCTCCTCACCTTGATTATGATCGTGGTTGGCCAAATTACGCCTCTGCATACTATGCTTGGAAAAACAGGACTACTCCAGACCGAGTTGTCATCCTTGGAACGAATCATTTTGGTGAAGGTGATGGAGCTGTACTTTCTACAATTGGATTTTCTTCGCCAATTGGCACGTGCCCTATTGATGAGGAGGTTGTGGGCAAGCTTGTAGATCGGTTCGGTGACGGTGTTGTAAAAGATTTGATTGATCATGCTGCTGAACATTCAATTGAATTACACCTACCGTGGTTACAGTATTGTTTCGGCGAAGTTCCAATAATCGCGGTGTTAATCCCAAATCCACTTATCGAGATGATTGATGATGCTGAAGAAGGAAATATAAGGACATCAACCGACGAGTTCATTTCAACACTCAAAGAAGTGCTCGATGAAGTTGGTGGTACAACTTTCGTTGTCGCTTCTGCTGATTTAAGTCATGTAGGTCAACAGTTTGGCGAACCACGTCCCGTCGATGAACAGAGAAAGTTTGATGTAGAACGACACGATCGCGAAATGATGACCAAATATATCGGCAACGATACCGAGGAATTCATCTCTGCAATGAAATGGCACAACAATTCAACACAATGGTGTAGCATTGGAAACATGAGTGCAGCGATACAGTTGCTGAATCCTAATGAAATCGAGTTAATTGATTATCGACAAGCATGCGACGACAAGGGAATCGCGCTTGTTTCAAGTTGTGCAATGGCACTTCTCTAAACAAAAATGATTGCTGTTGTACAACGTGTTCTTGAAGCTGGGGTCTATATCGATGACCCCCATCATGCTGAAACGATAAAAACTGGCTTGTGCGTCTTTCTTGGAGTTGAAGAGGGAGACGATTCTTCCAACGCATCTTGGATAGCAAAAAAACTCTCAAATCTTCGTATCTTTTGCGACCAAGATGGAAAAATGAACCACTCCATCATCGATATAAAAGGCGAATTACTTCTTGTAAGCCAATTCACTCTGGCAGCAGATTGTGACCAAGGGAATCGTCCAAGCTTCATCAAAGCAGCAAAACCTGAACTTGCAGAACCTTTAGTCGAAGAGGTTGGGCATCTCCTTCAAGAATACGGAATTCCTGTTAAATGTGGCATGTTTGGTGCAATGATGCGTGTTGAAATTCAGAACGATGGCCCAGTTACAATTATTCTGAAACAAGATTAAGATGTAATGATGAATCAACGCAGTGCTCAACTACATCTTGAAACTTGTAAACTCATGGGCGTTGATTTTCTTCCCGTTAGTAAAAGTATTGTTTCTCCAGAGACGGTATCACTATCTTCACTTGAAACTCTTCGGGTTGACCATGACACCAATTGTCCGCATTGCACAACTTCGAAAAGTCACACACAAACAGTTTTTGGAACTGGTAATGAACACGCGATGCTCATGTTCATCGGGGAAGCACCTGGGGCTGAAGAGGATGCTCAGGGTGTACCTTTTGTTGGGGCAGCGGGACAAAAACTTAATCAAATCATCGAAGCAATGGGGATGAGGCGAGAAGATGTTTACATAGCAAATGTCCTCAAAAGTCGACCACCCAACAACCGAACTCCACTACCAACTGAAATTGCGCAGTGTGGACCGTATCTTCAAAAACAAATTGAATGTGTTCAACCCAAAGTAATAGTCACCCTTGGAGCACCGGCTACAAAATACATTCTTCAAACTACAAATGGAATTACAAAACTTCGTGGAACTTGGGGAGAGTATCAAGGCATTAGAGTCATGCCAACATACCACCCTTCGTATCTCCTTCGAAACTACACGACAGAAACTCGCAAACAGGTCTGGTCAGACATGCAACAAGTCCAAACAGCAATCTCTGATTAAATACCCTCTCTACAACTGCTTTTATAGCAATGGTTTCCATCAATCACCATTATTTGTCAAAAAATACTCATATTTAGGGTTGATTTACAATAAAAATCGGCAACAATGCACGTAGACAACACGGAGGACAAAGGGTTTGTTAGGCCTTTGTTACTATTAGACACTTCTCTCTTTTAAGGGCTCATAATGCCAGCACAAGAAAAATTAATTGATCAGCCAACCTACAGCATGGCATTGTACAGGTCAGCAATTCACCCAGAATTCTTCCACATCGAAGATCGAGTTGAAGTCCAGCACAATGATTATGATTTTGAAGCGTGGCTCTGCAAGGGTGGGCATGTTCTCCGATTTGAATACGAGGGCATCTGCGTCACCGAAGTCATTTTTCCTCAAGTAGACAATTTGCCCGACCGTGGGCATGTCACAACTTTAGTTTGTGCAGGTGAACGAGATCACGAACAAGAGTTTGGCGATCGCATCACGCTTATCAATTCGATGCAAATTGAATTGTTGCCTGAACACTTGTATGGTGATAGTTTTCAGGAACTTTCTGAGTTCGCCGATGAAGCAAATGCAAAAGTCATTCGCTACGATGATGAAGGCAATAAATGTTTAAGTATTATTGATGTTCAACGATACAACGATCAATTGCATGTTCAGTCATACCATCTACACTCAGAAAACGGCGTTGTGTTTCGAACGCAATCAATTTTCGAACTTAAATCCGAAACTTAATCGCTCTGAACATCATCATGTTCGCTCGGAATAGCTGTCCCTCGCGATATCCCCTTCCACCAAATGTCGCGGGTATCTTGTCCATCACACGCATATCGCAGAAGCAAATAGACCATTGAACTTGCGCTAAAGAATCCACTAAAAATCCAACCAATCATAATATCGTGCACGATTGTTTCCCACAATCCGATGAGAAATCCTGCCATAGATTCATACCATGAAATATGCACAGCTGGAACAATTGCGTCTTGCAACGAACCTGCTCCATGCAATGACAAATTAAATGTCCACGAACCTACAATGTTTGCTGTTAAATCAAGAGTCAAATTTGCGATAAGACGGACAACGAGATACCCAAACACCATCGCAATTATTAACAGCCCAATGTACCCTACAAACAGTAATGTTTTTGATAACAAATACGAGAATGATCGCTGCACAGCTTCCCCACCACCACAATTTTCAACTACTACTGCAGGAATAAGAAGCGGGAAACTCACTGCATACCCAACCGCAACTAATGCCACTAAAAGCCCCAGTAAAAGAGCGATTCCGTATAAAACCCCACCAATGAGATTCAACCATGGGACATTTAATAGTATTAATCCCATGACCATAAGCAAAACCGTAATTGCTGCAACAAACATTGCTGGACCAATTACAGCTGAAATAGATGCACGCCATCGGCCGTGTGAAAAATTGATTGCTTCGCTTACAGATAATCGAAGTGAACGCGAATGTTGCGTTGCTTGCATGCGTGCAATAGCACCACCACCGATGCAAAGAACATACACCAAGAAAAAACCAAACAAACTTATAAACCAATGAAAACCACCATTCCAAAGAAGTTGGGGTAATTCCCAGACAATTGCAACCACTCCCCGCCACATTTGTACAGGATGAAAATCAAGAGCACCATCGACAATCGAATTCCAATACTTTGTCACATACAGTGCTGAAGCTTCAAAGGGTCCCTGAGGGCGAACGTTCTCAAGAGCGAAATACCTCTTCTCAAATTCTGCACGTTCATCACCCGTTACACTGCCTTCAAATAGATAATCTTGCCAAGCAATCAATAAATTTGCTTGTGCCTGTTGTACAGTCCAATGTTCAGAACCCTCAGGAGCACTAAGACCAAGTGCGGTTGCTGATTGAGCAATCGCTATGGCGCGGGCTTGGTTAACTGCTTCAGTTGTTGTATGTCCATCGAGGTTTGAAGCATCAACTCCTGAAATTGAATCCCAAATCTTACCAGTAGCGAGGAGAACGAGAACCATGCAAAGCCCTATCAAAAGGCGCGATGGTTGCAATGAACTACCTATTGCTCCAAAGATGTGTTGGAATTGAAATATCTTTCCAAACTCCATGCCATCTACAATTGTTCGCTGTTCCCGCATATGACTATCCTAGCAGGAACATGGCTGATTTATTGGCAAGGACCCCACGCTCCAACAACTTCGAGTAAATCGTTCACGCCAACTGTTCCATCACCGTTCACATCGCCAGCGCAAGAACCATCGCAGGGACCCCATTCTGCTATCAAAGCGAGAATATCACCAACATCAACTGAACCGTCACCATCAACATCTGATGGGCATGGGTCGGCTGTGTCACAATCAATTGAAGCAGATAGGATTCTTACAATATCATCTCTGTCAAGAGTACCTGTAAATGGATGAGAGTTTTCTTTGAGAGTGTCGCCTTGCTCGCTTAAGAACCTGTCCATTTGTTGCACTTCAACTAACACTCTTGAAACACCATTAGCATCTGGAACTGTTCCCAGACCAATTGGGTTCTGTGGATCTGTCACGTCTACCATCTGAAGACCGTAGTCTTCATTAGCAATTACTGCGTAATCATCCACTCCAGGAGGATTAAGTTGACTTACAACTTCAACATCAACAACCATTCCGCCAAGGTTTACATTTGCAACGAAGTAAATGCCATCTGGGTTTGTTATGTCGTAAATATCCATACCAGCTGAACCAACAGCAACGTAAAGATAATCATGTTCTCTTGATGGTTCTGTATCGGTTGCAACTACCCAGCGTGTGTATACATCTACTGCAAACGCATCGCCAGAGTTAATTGTCTCAACAATCTGAGGATACTCAACATCAGGAAGCAAGTCAATTACGTGTACGCCTGCTGATGAATCAGCAACATACGCTCGAACAGCAAAATCGTTCCCAATTTGGTAATGACTGAAAACAAACACATCATTTGCATTGATGTTACTGACAGTTGCAGCAACGAATGGTGAATTGTGGTCAGCGATATTTACAATCACTAAACCATCGTTTTGCGCTGGAACAAACAAGTAGATGCCCCAAGGGACAGCTCTTATTGCGTTTGGAATTGAAACTGTTGACACAAGAGTTGTGTTTTCAGGATTATCGTTGTCATAAATTCTAACTCCAACACCTGCATCTACAACGTAAAGGTATCTTGATACACGGGCTACATCAATTGCATCGACACCATCGACTGTGTGAACAACTTCATCTGGAGTGTCAGATGTGCGGTCAAAAATTTCAACACCATCTAACCCCTGAGCAACGTACAAATAATCTGCTGTGCCCTCAACAACACTTGGTTTAGAGGTTATTGCTATAGGAGTACCAGAAACAGGTACGCTTCCATCGGGAACTGGCAAGTCAGGATTTGCATGACGGTCAAACAATCCAATTCCTCCAGCGCCAACAGTGTAAATCGTATCTCGGGCAACAGTAAACAGGCCAGACCCGAAGCCAAGCGAGGCAGGAGATCTGTGGCATTCAGCACAAGTTCTAACTTCGCCTGCACCTCTTACTGAGTGAGGCTGAATTGGGTTGTGCCCCAGCCCAGAGAGCCCATTACTTGTAACAGGCATAACAAAATCCATCTTTTTGCTTCCATCAGGAGCCGTTACGTCTGCAATTGGATGGCAAGCAACTATGTACGGCGCTACCTTTCCTTCGCTATTTTCTCCAAGTGAGAAGTGTCTAAGGGCTTCAAAGATTTTATTGTTAGTTGAAACCTTGCCAACTTCAAATTCGCCAGTTACATAATTCAAACCCATTTGGGTTTCGTCACGTTCAAAGTGACATCCAAAACAATTTGGAATCCAAGAAGTGTGGCAAGAATAACATTCCAACCCACCTTCTGCTTTTATGTGATTTTCGTTCATTGCGCATGCTGCTGTTGGATTTCCCTTGACGATATTCATTGCAGTAGGAATTACGTGTTGGTTACCCGTAACTTTAGACGTTAGAACATATTCCCCGTCTGATTCAAGGACAACATTAGTCAAACTTATCCCATCATTATCAATCAGCGTTGGTGCTTCATTTGGCATGCCATGGCAAGTTCGGCATTCAATCTTTGTTGCTTGGTCCATGTGCCCCCAAATATTTCCGTCACCATGAATTCCATTATCTGTGTGACAATCTATGCAGTGCATCCCCGCTTGGGCGTGTGCGTCTTGTGGGTTTGTATCCTCAACAGTGTAGTGATAGTTTTTATTAAACCGCTCGTCAGTTGTTCCAGGAACCCCGGGACCACTTGGTAACCTAGGAGGCATTTGTGCCCTGCCTGTAAACTGCAACCCGATTCTCGCACCTCGGTGGTGGCAATGAACACATTGTTCTGATGGTATTTGCTTTGAAATAACATGTGTTCTGGGGTGCCCACCCTCATTGTGATCTATAGACATGTCGTTACTTTCAGACAAACCAGAGTTGGAATACATCATATGGCATGCAGCGCAACCATCTGCTCGATATGTACCATCAACATTTCCAAACTCACCTGCACCTCGATACCCGCGACCACGAGACCAAAGATGGCACCGAGCACAGGCCTGTGAAGGCACTGCTCTATAGTGTGTCGCGAAGTCAGTTTGATCACCAGCTGGGTCATAGATTATCAAATCAAGTAATGATTCGACCGCACCTTCTTCAACTGGCACATCCCCGTCTGTATCTTCAATTGCAAAGGTCCCGTAGATAGATGTTTTTGTGTCAACAACATTGTTTTGATAAAAACCACCAGAGTAATGACCAGCGGTTGTTGCCATCAAACTTTTCTTCACTCTAACAACATGATCAGGGTGACACATGCCGCAAGTCGAGTCAACTACTCGTAAGTTAGATGGGTTCAGCCACTTTTGATATTCCAAATCCTGATCGAGTGGTGGAATTGTTTCGTTGTAATCAACGCTTCCGTCAGAAAAGACGTGTGCCGTTTCGATTGTTTCACCAAACGGATCACCACCATGACAAAAATCGCAATACAAATTCATTCCTGCCATATTTTTTGTTACGTTTTCAATATCAGCATGGCAGATTAAACAGCGTGGGTACGGGAGCCCTCGTTCATCGCCACCCCGACCTTGATCCGGTCCAATTTGCCCAATAAAAATTGGACCATCTTTTGTATCAACACGAACCTTTCCATGCGGAGACGTAATCGTTACTTTTGGGTCTGTGCTTGTACTATGTTGTACGGTCTTTGCATGCGGATTAATAACACCTTGCTTTGTGATGACCTTCCCGTGTTTTGACATCCCAGGGTTTGCACCACACAGAGCAGTCAGTGAAAAAATAGCTATAAAGGTAATAAATTGTTTCAGCATTGCATCTTCTCCATTGTTTAGGAGTTCAGAACTCCTCTTATCGTTCAAATATACGGGATACTTGCCAAATCATCGCATATAAATTAATGTTTTTTGCAAAAAATCACTATTTGGCACATTATCTATTTCTTTTTCAAATACTACTTTTACACGTAGTAGCCCATAGCATCCAGGATTCTATTAACATTTATAGGACGCAGTTATTTTAGGCGTAACGCGTTAGCCAAATTCAAAGTTGGTGTTTTTGTGGACACCCTCAATCGAATCGCCTATAGTAAAGAACGCATGTTTCAACGTCTAACAACAATTCTACTTCTGACAGCCATCACGGTACAAGCCGTATTTGGTGGTCTTCAAGATTCCGTGTCCATCTGCCTTGGCGGTGGTCATGAACACGAAGTTGCTGAAGTTGTTGAACATTGCGAGATGGAATGTAGCCATCACAGCGAATGGCCATCACCAATTTCAGAAACTGAAGACATTGAAGATTGTTCATGCACCGACCTTGAACTCACTCTCATCACACTGCTCTCCATTCCTCGCGATAGCGAACTCACTCAGGAATTAACGCTAGCGTTTCTTCCTGTTGTTTTGCCTCCTGTTCTTGATAATCCTTGCAACACCACTTGGCTTGCAGTTGTGGATTACCCGCCTGTTGAACGTCAACAATTATTTGTTGCGCGCATCACTCGCCTCCTCATCTAAAACACCTATCTCGTTCTCCATTTCGCACCTGTAGCTAATGCTGCCTGTTTGCGTTGTTGTGATTTTTGATAGGAATTAGAAAATGAATTTCAAACTTAGTGGAAGTGTGTGCTTCCTCGCTCTGGTCTTCTTTATCGTTGGCTGCCAATCTTACGAACCCTCCCCGCTTGATATCGGTTCATATCGCAATTCTTTAGAAACGCGTTTGATTGATATTGAGCCGGTCTCTTCATTTGCGAATCGACTTTCGGTCGACAACAACGCACCTGATAAGTTTTCTATCATCGATGGAATTACTTCCTCTGAAGGTGAAGTAATTGCGTTGTTTTACAACCCAGAACTTCGCATCGCTCGTCTTAAGGCGGGTGTTGCACTTACTCAATTTGAAACCGCTGGACTTTGGCAAGATCCCGTTTTCGGTTTTGATGGCGCTGAAATCTCATCGCCTTCGGCACCATTTCAATTTGGAGTAATGGGAACTCTAACTATACCAATCTCTGGTCGGCTTAAAGTTGAAAAATCACGAGCAGGTACTGAATATGAAGCGCAACTTCGCGAATTGGTCGATGCAGAATGGAACTTACGAGCAGAACTTCGTTCTGGCTGGGCACATTGGACAGCCGCTAGCATGCAAGTTGAACTTATTAACGATGTTATCGAACAACTTGATCGTATAAACCAAATTGCAAATACTCTTATTGAGGCAGGTGAGATAAATCGCGTTGAACATCGACTTCTTCAAGTTGAACTTGCAAACAATGAAGTCGAAGCGACCGAAGCAACACTTACATTGCTTCAAGCAGAAATAGAACTGCTTAAACTTATGGGTTTGCCTCCAGATAGCGCAAAATTATTGATTCAGGAATTCCCATCAGTTGAGTTGGTAACCGTTGAAGATGAAACTGCACGGCTTATTGATGCAAACACTGAACTCGCAATTCTTTTTGCTAAATATCAGACCGCAGAGGAAACGCTTCGTCTGGAAATCAAAAAACAATATCCAGACATTGTGATTGGCTCTGGCTACGGCAGCGAGTTTAATGACCACCGAGTTCTGTTTGGTCTTTCCATTCCACTTTCAATTTGGAATCGAAATCAAGCGGGCATCGCAAACGCACGCACACTGCGGGAAGTTGCTCGTGCAGAGGCAGAGACAACATTCGCTCGTCTTTTCCGCGAACTTGCGCTCGCAAACACGACTTTACTTGTAAAACAAACACAACACTCATACTTTGAAGATGAAATAGTCCCAATGCTCCAAGAGCAAACTCGTGATATTGAAAAAATTGTTGAACTTGGGGAAGTTGATACATTCATCCTTCTTGAAACAGTCACTCGCCAACACGAAGCTAAGCGACGTCTTCTTGAATTACAGGTTGCAGAGTTAGACGCTGCAATTACTGTTCATAGAATTCTTGGTCCTGAATACCAAATGAATCCTTCGCCAATAAATAGAGAAATAACCACAAAAGACACACTTGGAGGTGTGCAATGAAAATCCAATTACCCCTACTTTTAGTTTTCATCCTTCAAGGATGTAGCAATGAAATAACCGATTCAGAAACTACTACTGATTCGGAACACGCAGAAACACCGACAAACCGCGTTGCGATTCCTTTGGCTGTTCGTGAAAATCTGGGTCTTACCTTCGCAACAGTTGAGCGGCGGCGACTACAAGACACCCTTCGCGCGCCCGGACGATTTGAATATCTTCCATCTGCAAAAAGAGAGTATCGAACGATATTGGCTGGAAAAGTAGACCTTATTGTAAACCAGTTCGATCGAGTTGAGAAAGGTGAACCACTGTACAGAATTTACTCACCTGCTTGGCGAGAGATTCAGCAAACACTTGCAGGTCGTTTCTCATCCTTGCAACAAATTGAGGCAAAGATGGAGATGTTTCATCCACTTTTTCTAGCACACGAACAACACGAATATTCCGTCAAAACAAATGTAGAAATGTGGGAAGAGCGCATTAAGAAACTCGATGCAATCCGCGATGCAGGCGGAGGAAGTTTACGCGAGCACACAGCGGCTCGTGCTGCGTATGCAGTTGCACGAGCGGAACTTGCTGACTTACGAGAAAAAGATGCGCAACTTGAAGCATCGTATGCAGAAACTGTTGCTGCACTACGTGCCGCAAAAACCACCTTGGATATTGCACTTGAATCAGCTTCCTCGATGTTGAACATTCCCATTCCAGCAGACAATCCAAACTGGTGGAAAGAAATAAAAGATATAGAAGTAAGAGCAACCAATCCGGGAGTTGTTGAAACGCTCAACATTACAAACGGCTCTTGGGCAGATGCACAAACCAACGTGCTTACAATCGTACAGCCAGACAAACTTAGGTTTCATGCATCTGGGTTGCAAAGTGATCTTGGCGTACTTCGTGATGGTTTACAAGTCAACATCGTTCCACCTACGCCAACATCCGCAGGCAATGCTGTTGATTTACAAAATACAATGCACGGAACGTTACAGGTTGGATTAACCGGAGATGCAAACGACAGGACTATTGATTTATACGTCACCCCAGACAAACTTTCATCTTGGGCACGTTCTGGTGTTACTGCACAACTTGAAATCATTACTGACTCAACAACCGCTCCTGAACTTGCAATTCCTCTTGCAGCGGTTCAGCAAGATGGGTTAACACCAATTATTTTTAGGCGCGCACCTAACAATCCAAATGAAGCGATTCGTATAGAAGCAGATCTTGGGCTTAATGATGGTCGCTGGGTTGCCGTTCTTTCGGGCTTAGCGGATGGCGATGAAGTGGTCCTCGATGGTGGCTTTCAACTGATGCTCGCAACGAGCGGTTCAATTCAAAAAGGTGGGCACTTTCATTCCGATGGTACTTTTCATGAAGGGGCTCACTAAATCATGTTAAAAGCATTGATTCGTTTTTCACTGCACTACTCTTCGCTCATCGTGTTGATGGCGTTGCTTATCACTGGATATGCTGCATATCAACTCCCCCGCATGAGCATCGATGTATTCCCTGAATTGAATGCACCAACGGTTGTAGTCATGGCAGAGGCCGGCGGGCTTTCTGCAGATGAAGTTGAACAATACGTTACCTTTCCAATCGAATCCGCAGTCAATGGTATGACGGGGGTTCGTAGGGTCCGTAGCGCGAGTGCAATTGGTCTATCTATTATCTGGGTCGATCTCAGTTGGGGTGCGAACCTTTATGACGCACGGCAACTTGTCGCTGAGCGATTATC
>JACKQG010001033.1_pt3 | contig 18861 bp, 16 predicted proteins | sample 8237621 | NCBI WGS metagenome assembly JACKQG01 (sample SAMN15677084, study PRJNA649215) | marine metagenome | biome: marine; feature: Black Sea; material: saline water; isolation source: suspended particulate matter (SPM) from the Black Sea western gyre | collected 2013-06-09/2013-06-10 | depth... | reverse complement strand
CTGAACAACCTCTACAACCTGGACCTGAATGTGCTTCTCCTTGATTACGACAAAAAGGCCGGGTTTGGGAAGTTCGGTACGATCGACATCTGGTGGAAAGATCGATCCAACCAGGGGAATCTGGCGTTGGCGCTTTCAAAACTACTTCTACTATCCGACTCCTGGGGAAGTGCCAATATCCGCCTGATAATCGTTAATTCGCACTCCAATGGCGCGGAGAATATCCACCGGGAAGCAGAACAACTACTTGACAGTCTGCGTATCCTGGCGACGGTGAAGGTGATCAACAACCATATCGAACAACGTACCTTTTATGAGATCCTCCTGGCCGAATCCCATTCTACCGACCTGGTGATTACCGGAATCCCTGAGATCGAGAAGGGAAAAGAGGCTGACTTTGTGGAACGGACGAATAACCTGCTCAACCAGGTCGGGACTGTCCTTCTGATCAATGCATCTTCAACTTTCAAGAAAGAACGTCTTTTTGTTGATACCCATCCATATATACAGATCCCACAAGACTCCGGGGTTGATCTAACCCATGAGATTAAACCATCATCCGAACATGTACTTCCCGAAGAGGCTCCGGAAGAGTTAAAGGAGTTGCATGCTTCCTGTTTGCAACTTGTTCACAGCCTCTGTTACGATTATATCCAGCCCGTCTTCACATACAACATCAACAAAATAGGAGAGTTGGAGAATATTATCTCGGAGTCGTTCCAGACGATTGAGTCCAAACCGTTCCAGAGTTTATCCGACGACCAGCAAACCCGCCAGCTGACGATCATGAAAACGAATCAGCTGATCCGTACCGGGAAGATCATCGGCGAGCTGCAGCAAACCATCCAGACAAAACAACGTGAAGGGATCACCAGGGGATTGAACACGCTGCTGGCTGGAATCAGGGAAGTGGCAGAGGAAGCTCCGGGAAAGATCACTGTCCATCTCTATCCCCGGCACATGGTAGTAAACGAGAAGGATAACTTTTCAACAAAAGGATATAAGCGTTTGACCCGGATACTTCGGTCTGAGAAGAAACTGGAAGAGGGCATCCCCTATACGATCCGGTTCCAGCACCTCATCCGGGAGTCTTTACCGGAAGCATTCTTCCGGCGGCTGGATGAAGGCCTCGGAGAACTTGGTCAATTTAGCGTCGCCCATGTAGAAGAGTTCCGGCAGCTGCTTGATCTCTTGCATCGATATTTCATTCTTTTTGAACAAAAAGGGGTGTCACAAGAATCTCTTGCTAATGGAAGGGAAGAGATTACGGAAGCCATTGAAAAACTGAAAAAGCTGAATGCCGGAGCTGAGGAGATTCTTTTAGCTCATCTGGCCGAGACCATCTCAGCTCTTTTCGACGATATTTACCTCAAAATTGACTCGGGTCCGGCTAACCTGAATATCGGCCATTCAAGTAAAGGATACATGCAACGTATCCTCAAAAAATTCGCACACCTCCCTGAGCGTTGGTCTTCCGTCAGGGATCTCCTCTACAATGGAATTTCAATCGATATCAAGCTTAAGTTGTTTTCTGCCCGGCTGAAAAAGATCGTTGAACATGTCCTTTCTGATATCGATGAGCTAACCAGCGACCGGCTTATCCGGCATGCAGAAATTCTGAACGAACATGTAAGCAAGTACCTGGAAGAGTTAAGAAAAGATCCTTCGGCTGAGTTTCATCTGAATGAAGAGGAGATCGAATGGGGAAACCGGACCAATTTCCAGTTATCTCTCGACCGGATCATCGATAAATCTATCATTGGCATCAAGGCCCTGGTGAACAAGTTCCCTGCTCAAACGGATCTCCTCAACCCAGCCATGGTACAAGATCCCGGTCTTCTCCTCGACAAAGAGATGAAACGGGTGGTGGTGCCAACTTATCAACTGGTAGATTACCACGTACAAAGCAATCTCTTCGAACCGTTGGAACAGGTCAAAGAGACCCTTCCGGCCACCCTTTATCATGCTGCTTCCCGGATCAGGAATTCCCTTCGGCTGATCAGCATCGGAAACGTGAATATGGAAGCAAAGAGTACCCTTGAGATGGTTTTACGCGAGGAGGAGTCGCCGGGAATCTATCCCGGAAGGCAAGGGCTCCTGACGTTCGCTACACAGCAGGGTAACATTGTAGCGGAGGAGATGAAAAGCATCCGGAATACGCTTTATACCCTCCGCCAGGATTTCGAACACAAAATTTGCCATACGACGGATGAACTGACTCTCTCCAGGTTATTGAAAACACCTTATGTCTATAAACAATATGCAAAGAAGAGGAAATCACAACAGAAGCGCTCTCTCTTTCTGAATTCCTACCGGTCGCTGAAGCTACACGTAGTTAGGATCAGTGCCGGTGTCTGGTACAAGCAAAGCGATGCCCTTCTTTATGCTAAAAAGATCAGCCAGGGAGAGGGCAAGTTATCGACAGTTGACGCTTTGCTGACTCTTCGCGAACGCGTGACGCCCTCAGACGAGGTATTGAACAAGTTACCTTTTTACTACCGTCAACTCTTCCTGCAGAAATTTAACTTCAAATCGGAATTCTGGGTGAACCGGAAAAAAGAGATCTCTATCATAGAGAGAGCGATCTCCCGGTATATGCAAGGATCCCCGGGTGGGATATTAATCCGTGGAGAGCGTAGTGCCGGGAAAACGTTTTTCCTCAACTACATCTCTACCAACCTCTATCCTGGTCATCCTGTGTATGCCCTGAACTCTCCTCCGGCCGGTTCCGCTGATCCGAAAATCTTTCTCAAGACCCTGCGCGAAAGTACCGGACTGGAGGGATCAGCTCATCGCATTTTCTCATCCCTGGAAGAAAATTCCCTGATTGTCATCGATGACCTGGAACTCTGGTGGGAGAAATCGGAAAAGGGATCAGCAGTGGTTCAACTGATCGGTGAACTGATCAGGAAATATGGCCAAAAATGTCTCTTTATCATCACCGCTACAACCAATAGTTACCGTGTCATCAACCAGATGAACGGCATTGAATCCTGCTTTCTCTCCACGGTTGACCTGCAACCATTCAATGCCCGTTCAATCCGGGAAGCGCTGATGTTCCGACATCAATCCAGCGAGCTGGAGATCCGCAGAGCGGATAAACGAAATTCACGATTCTCCCGAACAACCCAGGCAAAATTGTTTGCCCATTACTTTAATTATACGAAAGGAAACATAGGCGCGGCCCTGCTTGCCTGGATGGCCCATATTACCGATGTGCAGGACAACATCCTTTTCATCAGGCAGCCGCATTTACCCGATCACTCCATGCTGGAGCAGCTCAGCCCGGAGATCCTGGTCTACCTGTCGCAATTTATTTTTCATAAGCGACTTAACGTCCCCAAACTGCAACGAATCACCATGGATTCCCCTGCCGAAGTAAAGAAACAACTCCTCTTCCTGAAGCGGGCAGGACTGATCAACGAACGGGCGGGCCACATTTATGAACTGAACAGATACATATATATTCATCTGAAACATATCATTCACTAACCTGTTACATAAAGCTCAATAGTCATGGAAATAACCGGACCGGATCCTGCGTATCTTTTTCTTCGATTAATCGGATGGGGTGTGGCGATCTTTCTCGTGATCCGCCTGCTCAGGTTTCTGCTACCCCTGATATTCTATAAAGAGAACCCTCGAAAATATATTCTGAAGTTCTTCCCGGTCGCAGAACTTATTATCTGGCTGATCTTCCTGTCATGGTTTCTATTTCTCTTCTCCGAAGCCGATGAGATCTACGTTTACGTTATACTTGCGCTCATACTGATGCTGCTTTTCTGGATCTCCCGCTACTGGTTGAAAGAGCTGATTGCAGGCGTGGTTTTTCGAAGTTCTACCCGACTGAAAGTAGGTGATCTGCTACATGTTGAAGGAGTGAAAGGAGCCATCCGGAAGTTTGGCAACTATTCGGTGGAACTGGAGACACAGGACAGCCAGATCATCTTTATCCCTTACAGCAAGCTGGTTGATGCGGTAAATATTATCAGCGAACCAGCCGGACAAACTCAGGGCTATACCTTTAACCTGGTCTGTGACCGAAAAGAGGATCAGCCTGAGATCATGCAACAGATCAAAACCACCATCCTCGCCACACCGTGGGTGTCGGTTAACCGGATGCCTGTAATCAGCCTGGTTAAGCAGTCTGACACCACCTGGGAGTTTGAAATTACAGTCTTCCCGATCAACAAATCGTTCGTGGGGAAAATTGAAAACCTGGTCACAGAGAAATATACTATTTCTGGTTAACGATCTCTGCCAGCTTCCGTTTCATGCTGTTGAGATAATCATCCCAATAATTTTTGGCTATCTTGTCTTTCGTCAGATAAGGCGTCATGATACATGCCCGCATGACCCGTAACTCTTTTACCTTTTTCCACTCCTTGAAAGGAATTCCCAGCCGGCCAGCCAGGTCTGCCGGAGCATCTCCGTAATTATCGAACGAAAAGACTGTATGAGAGGTGATGAAATCATTCTGTGTGACCGGTCCGGCCACATAGGAGCTCAGGTTATAGATATCGAGGTTGAGTTGATTCATCTTCTCCAGATTGCTATTACCTTCGTAGTTGAACGCAAAATCAACCATGTTGAAGTCGGGTTTGACCAGCGTTTCGAGTTTGAACTTCACCCCATCGATCTCAAGTGTCTTTATCTCCTGGCTCTTCCCCCAGGCCCTCTGGGCAGTTTCAATGCTGGCTCCTATCAGGCGTCCATAACCCAGCATGTTCAGTGGCACCACCTGGTGAGCCGCCCAAACTCCTGCAGCGGTAGCTCCTGCTTTGGAGCCTTCGAGGATATAACTTCCCAGCAGGGAGGGAACATCCGTCCCCTTTTCGAACACATATGCTGCGAAGAAAGAGATGGCATCGAGCATGCGCTTATCTTTGATCACGATCCCTCCTGCAGCATAGGGCACATACCCCATCTTGTGCGGGTCGATGGTGATGGAGTCGGCCTCTGAAACCGCCTCAAAAGCATCATACACCTCTTTGGGAGGCCAATCAATGCTGTCCTGGTTGATCACACCCTCTTTATGAAGTCTGACTTTCAGATCGTTATATGGCAGGAACTGGAATTTTTCATCCAGAAAGATCGACCGGGCATACCCGCCATAGGCCATATCGGCATGCACGTAGAACGAGATTCCGTTTTTTTCGAATTTTTTGCGAAGGGCGATAATCTGATCGAAATGATCTATTGCTCCCTCTTCAGTAGTACCCAGAACACCTACGATCCCAAGTACCGGGATCTTTTTGGCGGCCAGGTCATTGATGGTTTTTTCCAGGACCTTGATATCCATCCTGAAATTATTGTCAACCTGAATATTGATCACGTTGTTCAGGCCAATTCCGCTGATCTCTCCTGCTTTCACCCAGGAATAGTGCTTCGACTGAGGCACGATCCATTTCCCAAGCTGGCCCGGGATCACACCGGTGCCTCTGACCGAATGATTCCGGATCTCCTCCCACACATCTTTTACTTTCGCCGCGAGATCAAGAATGGCCGGAACTGTCATGTTAGCAAGTTCCCAATCCGACATCTCTTTAACCAGTTCCGGGCGAACTGCTTTTACGGCAAAAGGGATAGAGGCGATGTTACGGGCATACCAGATCCCTTCCAGATTGGCTACACTCCCGTCGGTACAGATATGTCCCCATGCTTTCTCCATGTCGAATCCCATCAGCCGGGCAAAATCCATCCCAACCTCCAATTCCATAGGAGAGGTGGCCGTGGATGCTTCATAGGCCACGTTATTAGGATTGTACAGCATAGCTCCTACATATCCCAGGATAGCCGGTATCAGGATGTCGGTATTCATATGGCCCAGGTAACGAGGAGAGTGCCAGGGCATGGAGGTTGTTCTCAGCCGGGAGCTCATCTTCTGCAACGTCTCCAGGATCCGTTGCTCAGTATCCTTAGAATGCTTCTCCTGCTGCTCTCCCATTCCTATGATGGGGTCATCTTCGGGATGAAAGTCTTTGCGCCAGAATGCATGTTCATCTATCAGCTCGCAGATGGTCTCTTTGAAAAATTTAATATTCTCTGATTTAGGGCCGATGAACAGGGCATCGATGTTGACGTGGTGCTCTTTTTTCATATGCTATATCTTTAGGTTTATGACTTCTTTTCTGCTGATTTCCAGCTAGGCCTTCGAAACTTGTAAATGATGATCGGGATCAGTATGAAGATCGTCAGCCCAAGTACCTGGAACAACACGTAGAATAGCGGGCTGCCGATCGCCAGTGTTGCGGGTGGGAAGAAGCTGACCAGGATAACAAAAGACATGGCAAGCAACCCAACCGATCCCAGGATCCACATCCCAACATTCCCTCCCGGAACACGGTATGCACGTTGTACATCGGGGTACTTATACCGGAGCCGAATGCCGGAGGCAAACATCAGAATGTACATGACAGCATAGAGAGTGGTAGTCAGGATCAGTACCATGAAAAAGCCGGTGTTGATAACCGGAACAACTACATAGATCAATGCGACTACTGAAACCATTGTGGCCTGTACAAGGACAAACCTGATGGGTACACCGGCTTTGTTGGTCTTCTGCCACCACTTAGGCATGTTCCCATTCCTGGCTACCTGCAACATCGCTTTCGAGGGGCCCAGCACCCAGGTGCTAAGCTGTCCGAACGCCCCGATAGCAGCCATTGCCGCTACCACCGGGATCAGCCATTTAACACTTTCCTTGGTGAAAAAGATGGTAAAGGTTTGCATGATGCCGGACGCTAAGCTGATGTCATTTCTCGGCTCTGAGATCTCAATGGCGAATGCGCCAAAGATATTGAGGGTCATGATCATGATCACGGCGATCAGCATCGCCAGCGGATAACTGCGTTTCGGGTTTCTCACTTCGTTGGCATGTACAGAGGAGACCTCGATCCCGGCATAGAGGAAGATGATCCCTACAAAAAAGGTGAGGTGATCGAGGCTGGTGAAGTCGGGTAACGCACGATCCCAGGTGAAATCGGGCAGGTCCACAGGATTGTTTCCCATGAAATATACCAGTCCAAATCCCAGAATCAGGATATAGGGGATCAGCACCCCGACGATAAATCCGACCGAACTGATGATGCTGCCGAACTTCATCCCCCGCAGATTCAACAGCGTGACTATCCAGTACATGACGATGATCATGATCGCGATGTAGAGGTTGTTGTCGGCCAGCTTCGGGTCAAACACAAAAGCGATCATCGCTGCAATAAATGATCCGATCATCACCATGCCGAAAAACATCTGTACCCACAACATCCAGGCGCCTATAAAGGCAGCCCGCTCTCCGAAAGCCAGCTTGATCCATGTGTAAACTCCGCCCGACGTAGGCCAGCCCGTTGAAAGCTCTGCAGATAAAAGAGCTGCCGGGATCAGGAAAATGATGGCGGCAACCACCATATAGAACACTTGCTGCCAGCCGGTTTCGGCAAGCATTGGCAGGTTCCTGATGCTCATGATGAACGCCAGGGTGATCATGATGAGCTTGAAAAGGTTCAGATGGGTCGTTTTCTTATCCATATCCTTGGTATATTTTCAGTTGATCAACCAACCGTCATCGATAAAACATAGAGACAAAACAGCACGACAAGGATGATGACCGGAATCACAGCAACCCATTTTCCTTTACTCTCTTTATCCATTATGGAAGGCGTTAATCATACAAATATACGCAATTCAATTTCTGAAAGCTAAAATTCGTCCGGTAGCTTTTGCAGCTCCTCGTAGGTGAACACCGGTCCATCCTTGCACACATATGTGCTTCCAATGTTGCAACGGCCACATTTACCAAAGCCGCATTGCATCTTCATCTCCAGGGTAGTGACGACATCTTTGGGTGCAAAACCAAGTTTATCCAGTGACATCAGGGTGTATTTGATCATGATGGGAGGACCGCAGGTGATGACTTTCGTGTTTTCAACAACAGGATTGACCTTCTCTTCCAGGATTTTTGGAACCACTCCAACATGTTCTTTCCACTTCTCCTCAGCTTTATCAATGGTCAGGATCACCTTCAGTGATTCATTGTTTTTCCACTCTTCAATTTCCTCTTTATAGCAAATGTCTGCTGAGGTGCGGGCGCCATAAAGGATCGTGAAATCTTTGTATTCGTTTCTTGTATCGATAGCATACTGGATCAGTGAGCGCAACGGAGCCAGGCCGATCCCCCCTCCGATAAAAAGGAGGTTCTTCCCTTTCAGCTCTTCCAGCGGGAACCAGTTTCCATAGGGACCTCGAATCCCCACTTCATCTCCTTCATCGAGTTCATTGTGAATGTCGGCTGTAACGATACCTGCCCGTTTGATCGAACAGTCAAAATAGCCTTTCCGTGTGGCAGACGAGGCAATGCAGAAGGTGCACTCTCCACTGCCAAGCAGGGAAAACTCCACAAACTGGCCAGGAAGCCATTTGAAGCTATCTGTCAGGGAATCATCTTTGAATTTCAACCGATAGGTACGCACATCCGGGGTTTCCTCAATGAGCTGGTCAACTGTGCATATTGTTGGGACTAGAAGTTGTTCCATAATTTGGGTTTTTACCCCTCCCTTAATCCCTCCCCTTCAAGGGGAGGGGCAGGGCGTTGGGTCATACGTTCGATACCTGGTTTACTACTTCAAAAATGCTGATATTTACGGGGCAGGAGATGGTGCATTTTCCGCATCCAACACATAGATTTACTCCAAACCTCTCTTTGTAATAAACAAATTTATGCATGGCCCGCTGGCGCCATCGCCGATACTTCGCCGGCCTGGGGTTATGCCCGCCAGCCATCAGGGTGAAGTATATATTATTACAGGAGTCATAACTTTTATACCTGACACCCTCGTCCCTGATCCTCTCATCTGTGATCTTGAAACAATGACATGTGGGGCACACAAAAGCGCAGGTATTACAACTGACACAGTTTGTTGCAACCTCTTCAAATGCCGGAGATTCAAATCGGCTCTGCATCTTCCCGTTGATCTCTTTGTAATCCATCTTCAACCGGAATGAACCGGAAAAGGCCTGGTATTGTTTCTTCATCTCCTCTAAAGCAGATCCATTGGTGGCAGCAAGGCCGGAAGCGTTCTCTTTGAGAAAGTGTTCTCCTTTCTCCGTGCGGGCCTGAATATACACCTTCCCGTCGAGTCCGTTGATTACAGCCACATCCATGGCATCCGATTGCTCCACGTCATAATCCAGGGAGGTACAAAAACAGTGGGTTGCTGCCTGTTCGCAGCGGGCTGAGATGATGATCGTATTTTCCCGTCTCTTTTGATAGTCTGTGTCGATGTAATCCCATTTGTAGACCTCGTCAAGTACTTGCAGGCCCCGTGCATCACAATGTTTCACGCCCAGGATCACCCGTTTGCCGGCCAGCGGATCCTCAGTCGTATCGGTCACATCCGTACCTTCAGCGGTAGCTTCGTACTTCATAACCCTGGCCGATTTCGGAAAAAATAGAGGCTTGATGCTCATGGTCTGCTCAATCGGAGAATCGGGCTGACACTCCGGGGGTGTTTTGATCTGTTTGTAATCAAACTTCCCTAACTTTTCTACCGGTGCATATGTCTCATTTGTAGCGACAATCGCTTCATAAAACGATTGAAGGCCAGCCGGTTCGGTGATATATGTTGTCAGGTTCATCTTCTTCTGATTCTCTTTACATGATAAAATCGTCAGGATCACTCATACTGTACTTGTAAAACGCTCCGCGGTCGTCCTTGATCATCCCCGCCAGGTGTTCCTGGAAGTTCTCGTAGATCACCTGCTCGTTCTGTTTGTGCAACAGATGTAATGGCAGGTGGCTGGGGCATGCTTTTTCGCAGTTGCGGCAATCGACACACCTTCCGGCCAGGTGAAGAGACCAGGTCATCAGGGCATGGAAAGCACCCGATGTGGTGTTCGATCCCTGGTAGAGGGTGGAGGTCTCCTGGTCGATACAGCATTTATTACAATAGCAGAGGGGACAGGAGTGCCGGCAGGCATTGCATCGGATACAATTCTCGAATATCTCTTCAAAATGGGTGCCTCTTTCTATTAACGGTTGCTCTGCCAGCTCGTTGATGTCGGCATTAACCTGATACTCCCGTTGACCGGTTGGTGCGCCTAACAGCTCATCGTATATCACTGCATCGGGCATCACACATTCTACGCAATTTTGTGCTTTCTCTCCCTGCTCATTCATCACTCCTTCACAAGCAATTCCGATGATAAAGAGGTTTTCGCGCTTCACCTGGTTCTCGGTCAGCATCAGGTTTAGTGAACGGCTGTCACATCCTTTCACCACCAGTCCAACCCGCTTATTCCGGGTATATTCATACTTCAGGTAGTTGGTAAGGTTAAACACCGATTTATCGGTAAAGACAAGCTGTTCCACATCCTGGTAATGATGGATCAGTACAGGCACCTGGTTGTTGTCGAAGCCCGTACTTCGGTAACCGATAAAGAGGTCTATCTTCTCTTCGGAAAAAAGCCTGGCTGCAGTGTCCTGTATTTGCATTGTATAGTCCATTATCTCGTATTTTCCTTTTTATACAAATGAAGTGGTCCCATCTTCCTGATATCCTCTGAAACCTTCGCTACCACCTGGGCGAATTTCGCTCCTTCAGCCGCAGAGACCCAGGAGAACTGGACACGGTCTTCATGCAAACCCACAAAATTCAGCAGTTTCTTCGTCACCAGGAATCTTCTTCGTGCATAGTAATTGCCGGAGATATAGTGGCAGTCGCCGGGATGACATCCTGAAATGAGCACCCCATCGGCATGGGCCTGCAACGATTTGATAATAAACCATGGATCTACCCGCGACGAGCACGGTACCCGGATGATCCGGATATCAGGCGGATACTGAATGCGGCTGGTCCCTGTCAGGTCGGAGCCTGCATAGGAACACCAGTTGCAAAGGATCCCCATGATCATCGGCTTCCACTCAGGAGGCGCTTCGATCGCAGGTTTCTCAATACTTACAATTTTATCTTTTAATTCTGTTTCCATCAGATAGCAACTATCTCGTTAATAATTTGCATATCGGTAAACCCAGCCAGGTCGATGGCCATGCTGCGGCAAATCGCCACACAGGAGCCACATCCCTGGCAAACCCCTTCATTGATTTTGGATACTGTTCTGACCTCCTCCGATCCATGTCCCATTGGGATCTCTTCCGTTACAATAGCCTGATAGGGACAAACACTGACACAATTCTCGCAGCCCGAACAAAATTCAGGGTTAACAGAGGCGATCATCGGATCTTTTTTCATCGTATCGCCTGAAAATAGCGCGCACACTTTGGCTGCCGTAGCTGATGCCTGGGCAACTGAATCCGGAATATCTTTCGGTGCCTGCGTACAACCAGCCAGGAAGATGCCGGCTTTGGCTGTCTCAACCGGACGAAGTTTCGGATGCGCTTCCGAGAGAAATCCATATTTATCGTATGAGATTCCCAGGAGGCGAGCCAGGTCGGGATTATCTTTGTAAGGGTAGATTGCTGTTGCCAGGACAACCATATCGGCTTCTACTTCAACTACCTGTCCGATCTGGGCATCTTCGCCTATCACCATCAACTTATCTCCCTTTTTGTAAATCTTCGATACCCGGCCCCGGAGATAGGTAGCGCCGGTTTCAACCTGTGCCCGTTTTACAAATTCTTCATACCCTTTTCCTGCTGCCCGTATATCCATGTAGAAGACATAGGCATGTGAATCATGCACTTTATGATGCAGCAGGATGGCATGTTTGGCTGTGTACATGCAGCAGACTTTAGAACAGTATTCGATCCCTTTGGCTTCGTCGCGGGAGCCCACGCATTTGATAAAAACAACGTTTTTGGGTACGTTTCCGTCGGAGGGACGAACAGGTACGCCACCGGTAGGGCCGTTAGCAGAAACCATACGCTCAAACTCCAACGACGTGATGACGTCTTTAAACCGGCCTACGCCATACTCCTCATAGGGTTTTGGATCCCAGAGATCAAATCCCGTGGCAACCACTACTGCTCCGATCTCCCGTTCGATCATCTCATCCTTCATCTCATAATCGATTGATCCTTTCTCACACACTTTCGCACAAACCCCGCATTTGCCTTTTATTAACATTGTACAGTGTTCGGCATCGATAACCGGTTTGTTAGGCACTGCCTGTGGAAAGGGGCTATAGATTGCTTTTCGCTTATCCACTCCCATATTAAATTCATTCGGGACTTTCACCGGGCATTTCTGCCAGCAGGTACCACATCCCGTACAGGTATCGAAATTCACGAAGGAGGCCTTCTTTTTGATCTTCGCTTTGTAATTTCCTACATACCCATCAAGTTCCGTCACTTCTGAGTAGGGAAGCAATTCAATGTAAGGATGACTGGCCACATCCACCATTCTTGGTGTCAGGATACACTGGGAGCAGTCGAGTGTGGGAAATGTTTCGTCAAGCTGTGCCATTCGTCCTCCGATGGAGGGGCTCTTTTCTACCAACGTTACAGGGATCCTGGCATCGGCGATATCCAGGGCAGCCTGAATGCCTGCTATCCCTCCCCCGATAACGAGGGCACGCTTTGTTACCGGTACCGAGATCTCGTGCAATTGTTCGTTAGCTATTGATTTGGCTACTGCCATACGGATCAGATCACATGATTTCTCTGTGGCTGCTTCCTTATCCTTCTGGTGTACCCACGATGCGTGTTCCCGGATATTTGCCACCTCCAGCAGGTATGGATTCATGCCTGCATCGGAGAGGGCTTTCCGGAACGTCTTCTCATGCATCCGCGGAGAGCATGCTGCTACCACGATTGAGGTTAACCGGTGGTCTACAATCGTATCCCTGATCATCTGCTGGCCGGGGTCGGAGCACACATATTTATACTCGATGGCATATTTGACATCTTTAATTTTCTTCGTCTCTTCCACAACAGCCGGAATATCTACAAAATCACCGATGTTAGCGCCACAGAAACAAACAAAAACACCTACTCGTGCCATTAGTTTACCTCGCTTTCTGCTGCAACAGCTTTTTTGGGTTTCGCTTTTTTCTGAGGAATTTCAATCTCTTCTCCAATATGAGCCAGAGCAGGCTCAATAGAGATGATATGTTTGGAGGGTTTCAAATCTTTCACGGGCGAGCCAAAAGCCAATGCCATCAGCTGGGTGAGATATAAAACAGGGGTATTATACTTTTTTCCTGCCAGCTTATCGATATCGGGCTGCCGCATATCCAGGTTCGACTGGCAGAGGGGGCATGCAACGACAATCGCATGTGCTCCGCTCTCCTGTGCCATCTCAAGAATATTTCCGCTCAGGGAGAGAACAATCTCGGTATCGCTGATAGAGAATGAAGCGCCACAACATTCTGTTTTGAAGTCGAACTCGGTGGGGGTAGCTCCAAGTGCTGCCATGATCCTGTCCATCGACATAGGATACTCCGGTGAATCAAACCGGGTGATAGCTGCAGGACGGGTAAGCAAGCATCCATAATAACATGCTACTTTCAATCCTTTGAGTGGGTAAGTGACTTTGCTCTGAATGGTTTCAAGGCCGATGTCCTCATAGAAGAACTGCAGCATCGACTTGACATCTACATCTCCATGGTATTCACCTTCCTCGACAATAGTAGAGTTGATCTTTTGGGCCAGTTCGGGATTGGCGTCTATCTCCGCCTTGGTGGTCTTCATCCGGGAGTAGCATGATGCACATGCAATTCCCATGGTTTTATTTTTTAAGCGTTCTGCCAGCACGAGGTTTCTCATCGGAAGAGCCATGGCCAGGTTTTCCGTCATCACGTGGGCAGAGGTGGCTCCACAACAATTCCAGTCGGGGATCTCTTCCATTTGTACGTCAAAGGACTTCATCACCAGCTTCAGCGTGCTGTCGAATTCTTCACTGGTCCCATGTGCAGAACAACCCGGAAAATAGGTCAATTTTGTCATGATACTACATGTTATTGGGTCTTTTCTAGTTTTTCGGCCATCTTAAACATGCGCTGGATGGCTTTGGTACTCTTCACCTTTTTTACCCCCAATGGTATCTTGCCTTTCAGCAGGGCTTTAGGGGCCAGATGCATATCCTTAAAGAGGTTTCGGGTCCGGATATTGAATTCCGCCATCATTCGCAATTCATAATTGCGACCATAGCGTTTTACCATATCGATAAAGATCTCGTGAAATTTCATGATCTGCTTCACCTTTCCGGAATCAGAATATTCATTTTCTTCAATGGCAAGATGACGGATAGATTCCATTACATACGGGATATTTATTTCTCTCGGACAACGTCCTGAACAAGCCGCACAGGTGAGGCAGAACCACATTGAATTGGCCATGTATGTCTCATCCTTCAATCCCAGTTTAATCATCTGCATGATCTCACGGGGAGGGTAATCCATGAAGTCGCTGACCGGACAAGTGCCTACACACTTTCCGCATTGATAGCAATCCAGCACATTGTTGCCGCTCTTGTTGTTTACAGCTTCCAGGAACTTGTTTTCGATTTGTTGTCCAAGCTTGATCATACACTTTTTATAACTCTATGTGTTAGTTTTTTCACAGGTCAAAAATAATAAAAGTTTCTTTCGGAAAGATTCCAAATAACGTGCTATTTCATAAAAAAATGGCACCGCCGGGGGAGTGCCTTTTTATTCTTGAGCCGCAATGAATTCTTGAGCCGCAATGAATTCTTGAGCCGCAATGAATTCTTGAGCCGCAATGAATTCTTGAGCCGCAATGAATTCTTGAGCCGCAATGAATTCTTGAGCCGCAATGAATTGCGGCTGTACGGATGCGATTAATCGTGTCTGGTTATTGCAGGGTGAATTTAATCGGGAGGTTATAAGAAACCCGGACAGGGATTCCACGTTGTTTTCCGGGGGTCCATCGGGGCATAGACTGAATGACACGAATGGCTTCCTCATCGCAACCGCCACCAATTCCACGGAGAACTTTTACGTTACTGACGGCTCCATCTGTTTCGATGACAAAGTTGACGAATACGCGTCCCTGGATACCGAGCTCTTTTGCCTCTTCCGGGTATTTGATGGATTCACCAAGATATTTGTAAAGTTTAGTTTCTCCGCCCGGGAAGGTTGGATTCTCTTCAACCACAGTGAAAATCTCCGCTTCCTTTGGCTGTTCGATGACCTGAGGTTTCTCTTCCACTAAGTCAAACTCGGGTTCCTCGGAAGGTACTTCAGTATTCGTTTTTTCGGCAAGCAAATCCTGCTTTCCAAAATCAGTGTCCACAGCTGTATCTTCAACGACCACAGGAGCTGTAAACTTCACCTTCTCCTGAAGCGCTTCTGGAGGGGGAGGCGGCGGCGGTGGCGGCGGGGCTTCTTCCTGCGGAATATCCAGCATCTCTGCGCCAACGCTTAGCTCCTCTTTGATGATCCTTCCCTGGGTTACGACGGCTGTGATGATCGGATATGCCACAATGCCTGCCATAACTAAAATTGCTACGATCATAGAGGTAATCATATACTTCTTATACTTCTTCCGAAGCATGTACGCTCCATAGGTCTTGTTCCGGTTCTTAAAGACCATCTCCTCGAGTGATTCAACGCTTTGATGTTTTGCTGTCATAGTCCTTCTTGATTTTTAATAATGAAACTCGACCTATTTTTCTCTAACCTGAATCTTAGGATATTCTGTAAGCGGAGTCCCGGCTTTTACTGCCTGGATCATCATCACCTCTACTTCCCCAATATCAACGACAGCGTAGCTGGCAATGTTGGTAATTGCCATTTCATCGATGATATTGACAATATCCTTATATCTTGCTGCGGTATCCGCTTTGATCAGAACGATCGGTCCCTTCTTGTCATCCAGCTTCATCTGCTTGATCGTCTTGTTAAAGGTCGAATCGGCCACGATAATCTCACCGGTCAGTCGTTTTTCCCTGTATTCTGTGATCTGAGTAAAGAGGTCACGGTTCCAGTCCAGTAACATCCTTCGGATGCCATCTTTGCTGAAATCACTTTTCACCAGCTGGGGCATGGGTTTTTCAGGTTTCGGTTGGCCTTTGTAGTAAAAGACTTCGTCATTCCCGGCAAGTAAAATATTCAGGGTACGCTCAGCTGAGATCTGAGGCTTGTCTTTTTCTTCTTCAGTTTTATCTTTTTCAGGCATTGTAATCACCATCACCTTTGGCTTGGCAAAGGCAGTGGTCAGCATGAAGAAAGTGATGAGCAAACACATGAGGTCGACCATGGGGGTCATATCGATCTCGGTCGAGTATCTCTTCGCCTTCTTTTTGCCTCCTTTTCCCTGGTCTTTGGATTGTATCTGAGCCATATTTCAGTTTTGTTTAATCAATGAGATCTCATCTTCCTATTTAACGCTCCGGTGGCAGGTCATCCAAACCGACTTCCTCTGGTTGCATATTGGTAATGAGATTAAACTTGTTCACTTTATTGTCCTGTAGCAGGTCCATGACCTCCTTCACTACCATGTAGTTGGCATCGGCATCGCCTTTGATGGCCACTTCCGCCCGGGGATTCACGATACGGGAATAGAGGACCCAATATCCAAGTTGGTTGTCGGCTGAGTCCATTGGCATACCAATCTGGAGGAGATCCCTCTCTTGCGAGTTCTCGCCATGTATCCATTTCTTCAGATCTTTTATCGGCATACCGAAAGATGCCAGACGTCCGAAGAGATCATACTCCTCATCAGTGAATGTCATCTCATAGCGGTCTGCCATCTTCTTCAGGATCTGTTCACGATATTTGGTGGTTGAATCTCTTCCGTTATCGATATTGAAAAACAACTTTCCATCCTTGTTAACATAGATCGTCATGAGGTTGAAATCGGGAGCCTGTTTCTGCGAAATAGAAACAGGGCTATCGATCATGGAAGCCTCCTGTGGGCGGAAAGAGGTGGTCAGCATGAAGAATGTCAGGAGTAGTGCAAACAGGTCCACCATAGGCGTCATGTCTATGCGTGGTGTACTGACTGGGGGTTTTATTTTAGGCATTTACTTCAATTTTAAATTGATGAATAACAGATCAAAACGTACAAACGTCTGACATCAACCAGGAAAATTACTTGGTTGTGGCAGCAAAGGTCTGTATGAGGCTGAATCCGGCTTCATCAATCTTATAGGTGAAGTTGTCGATCTTCGTCGAGAAATAGTTATAGAAGATCACAGCCAGCAGTGAACCAATGATACCGAATGCTGTATTGATCAACGCCTCGGAGATACCTGTAGCGAGTGCCAGGGCATCTGGGGCGCCAGCAACGGCCAGGGCGGCAAAAGCCCGGATCATCCCGAGAACAGTACCAAACAGACCGAGTAATACGGAGGCAGTGGCGATGGTTGAGAGGATGACGAGGTTGCGGGAAAGAATTGGTAATTCAAGTGCTGTTGCCTCTTCAAACTCTTTCTGCAGGGCCACAATCTTCTGATCTTTTTCCAGTGTCTGGTCTTCCTTCAGGGCTTTATATCGCAACAGACCGGCTCGCATGACATTAGCAAGAGAACCTCTTTGTTTGTCACAAGCTGCAACCGCATCATCAATCTGGTTAGCATCCAGGAAGTCCTGCAATTTTTTCACAAATACATTGATTCTTCCTCTTCCTTTGGCACGAGTGAGAGTAATCCAGCGTTCAACGGAGAAGATCAATAACACCAGGTTGATGGAAATCAGGAATGGGACAACCCATCCACCTTTATATACCATTCCCAGATAATTTCCTGGCAACGGGTGACCTGCCGGGTTTCCGCCTTCAAAGTTGATGGGATTCCCCATGACTAACAGGTAAATCAACACTGCAACAATAAATGCAACGATGATGGCACCTGTAGTAAAAACAGACCTTACGGTGTCACCTAAACCCTGTCCGCCTTTTTTAGTCTTCTTGCTCATTTTTGTAACTTTTTAGTTGATAAATTATTGATTACTTGATATCTTTCATTTATTTGAAACGGCAAATTTATAAAAAAAATATAAATACAAAAGATTATTTGACCACTCGCTTCAATGCCTCTATCATTTGCTTGGCTTTTTCGTTTTCCGGATCAATGGCAAGAACATCTTTGTTGTATTTCAGCGATTCCCTGGCAAGATCCAGATCTTTCTTGTTCAGTACATATTGATGGTAGAAAAAGTAGGCGAGGTAGTAATAGGCTTCCAGTCGTTGTTTGTGGTATTTGACTGTGTCTTCTTTGGTGATAACAAGGATCTGTTCATACACCGGTTTGGCCATCCCTATGTCACTTTCGGGGTCCAGGTTAAACAGGGTGCGGGCCCACCAGACAAATCCTGGTACATAGGTCGTTTGCTCTTTGGTGAACCGCTCAAACGTCTCCGCTGATTTCTCATAGTCTTTGATATTATAGTATGCTTTCGCCCAGTTATAAACATCCAGAACATTCGCCTCCCCAACAGAATCTTTCAGCGAGTAAATCCGGATCGTATTATTGTAATCTTTGATCTTGATATAGCTCATAGCTACTTCAGAGAGGAGGTCGATTTTTGAGGTATCCCGTTCAAATGCATCATACAGCGCTATAGCGGCGAGTGAATCCATTTTATTCTTTGAAAGCAACCGCCCGTAATAAGTGATATCGGCAGTCCTGATTTTATCCTCAGGAGATCTGTTAAAAAATTTCTCCATCGCTACCAGGCCATTCTGATACTCCTTGTTCTCAAAGAGGGCATAAGCCCGGGCCCTGTAAACATCAATGATGGTTGTATCCATTGTCAATACCTTGTCTATCTCTGCGATCGCCTCCGGGTAATCCCGCAGTTCCATCAATGTATTGATGAACTGGAGACGGGCCTGGATATTGCCATGAGACAGTTCCAGAAATTTCCGGAACATTTTCTTGGCTTCCGAATACCTGCCCGCTTTAAAAAGCAGGAAACCCAATTCCCGGTATGCAGGAGCAAATG
>JACKQG010003585.1_pt1 | contig 18862 bp, 13 predicted proteins | sample 8237621 | NCBI WGS metagenome assembly JACKQG01 (sample SAMN15677084, study PRJNA649215) | marine metagenome | biome: marine; feature: Black Sea; material: saline water; isolation source: suspended particulate matter (SPM) from the Black Sea western gyre | collected 2013-06-09/2013-06-10 | depth... | reverse complement strand
CGCATGTTTTTTTGGCCGAAGTTTTATTGTTTAAGGCTGGTTTAGACCGTATTTTACCAGATTGTGCGCTTTTTTAGGACAGCTTCGCACCTCATTTTAGTGATTTTTTCTTTTGATTTTAAAGACTTATGTTTTTTCGTTCAGGCACTAGTTAACAAAAATTGTGCATTTGCACATTTCTTTCGTTATTGGTGTTGCAGTGCAGCAATTATGTACTAGAATCAGCATTATCTAATTAACGTAAGGCTGTATCACTGCTATGAGTATCCATAATCTGGAACACCTGTTCCGTCCTAAATCGATCGCTGTCGTCGGCGCCTCTAACCGCCCTCACAGCGTCGGAGCCGTGGTCATCCGCAACCTGTTGCAGGGTGGTTTCAATGGCCCGATCATGCCGGTTAACCCGAAACATGAAGCGATTGCCGGTGTGCTGGCCTATGCGAATGTGGATGCGTTGCCGGTTACCCCGGAGCTGGCGGTGATCTGTACCCCTCCCGCGACCATTCCAGAGCTGATCGAAAAGCTCGGCAAGCGTGGTACGCGCGCGGCGATAGTGATCACTGCAGGTCTGGATGATGCGAAAGTCGAAGATGGACGCAGTGTCAAGCAGGTGATGCTGGAGCTGGCGAAGTCATTCCGTATGCGTTTGCTGGGTCCCAACTGCCTCGGCCTGCTGGTTCCCAGTATCGGCCTGAACGCGAGTTTTTCGCATGTACCGGCGTTACCGGGCAAAATCGCTTTTGTCTCGCAATCGGGTGCACTCGGCACCGTAGTGCTGGACTGGGCACGTAGCCGTGGTATCGGGTTCTCGCTGTTTGCCTCTCTCGGCGATGCTTCCGATATCGATTTTGGTGATGCGCTGGATTATCTATCCACCGACCCTTCCACCCGCGCCATTCTGTTATACATCGAATCGATCAAGAATCGGCGCAATTTCATGTCCGCTGCACGGGCTGCAGCGCGCAATAAGCCGGTGCTGGTGATCAAGGCCGGGCGTGCGGCCGAAGGTGCCAAGGCGGCGGCATCGCATACCGGTGCTCTGGCCGGGATGGATAACGTATTCGATGCCGCGATTGCACGTGCCGGTATGTTGCGGGTATACGACTTCAACGAATTATTTGCTGCGGTTGAAACCCTGGCCAAATCTAATCCGCTTAAGGGCGAACGTCTGGCCATTATGACCAATGGCGGTGGTCCCGGTGTGATGGCGGTGGACGCGTTGATCGAAAACGGTGGCAAACTGGTTGAACTAAGCGAAGAAACGGTTGAAAAGCTGAACGCTGTTCTGCCCAAAACCTGGTCGCACTCGAATCCGGTCGACATCATCGGTGATGCGCCAGGGTCACGTTATGCCGATACCCTGAAGATTTTACTGGATGCAAAAGAAGTAGACGCCGTACTGGTGATGCATGCCCCGACTGCGATTGCTTCCAGTACCGATGCCGCCCAGGCAGTGCTGGATGTGATCAAGCGTGAAAAGCGTGCTTCACAGATTCCGATACTGACCAACTGGCTGGGTGAAGACGCAGTGGCAGACGCCCGCGAGCTATTCAGCGAGGCACATATCCCCAGTTTCCGTACCCCCGAATGGTCGGTGCGTGCCTTCATGCACATGGTGCACTATCGTAAGAATCAGGAAATGCTGATGGAAACACCGATCTCGGCACCCAGCGAATTTACCCCGGCAACCGCTACGGCAAGGCTGATTATCGAGTCTGCGATTGCGAATGGGCGTTCGGTATTAACCGAACCCGAAGCCAAAGCGGTATTTTCTGCGTATGGTATTCCGACGGTTGAAACCCATATCGCGAAAACCCCGCAGTCTGCTGGCCAGCTGGCACGCCAGATGGGATTTCCGATAGCGATTAAGATTCTGTCGAACGATATCTCGCATAAGTCAGACGTAGGCGGTGTTGCGCTCGATCTGGACACCGAGCAGTCCGTCGTCAGTGCGGCCGAGCATATGCTAAAGAGAGCTGCAGAGGCGAAGCCTGACGCACAGATTACCGGTTTTACGGTACAGAAAATGGCACCTCGAGCCGGTGCGCATGAACTCATCGTCGGCATGACCACGGATCCGCTATTTGGCCCGGTGATTCTGTTTGGTGAAGGTGGTACCGCGGTTGAAGTGATTGCTGACCGTGCCGTTGCGCTGCCGCCGCTTAACATGAGTCTGGCGCGTGAACTGATTTCACGCACCCGTATCTCCAAACTGTTAAACGGCTATCGCGATCAACCCGCCGCCAATAATGAAGAAATCTGTCTCACCCTGATGAAGATTGCGCAACTCACGATTGAGATACCGGAAGTGATTGAACTCGATATCAATCCGCTGTTTGCCGATCACAATGGGGTACTGGCAGTGGATGCTCGAATTCGGGTTGAAGCGGTTGCCGCCTTCGACAATGAGCGACTGGCGATTCGTCCATATCCGCAGGAACTGGAAGAAATCTATGTGATGAATGAGCGCAAAATCAAGATCCGGCCGATTCGTCCGGAAGATGAAATCGCGCATCACCGGTTCCTGGCCAAGGTTTCTCCGGAAGATATGTACATGCGATTCTTTGGCACCATCCGTGAATTACCGCATAGCGAAATGGCACGCTTTACCCAGATTGACTACCATCGTGAAATGGCATTCATTGCCGGTGCGAAAGATGCTGATGGTGAGTGGGAAACGCTCGGAGTGGTGAGGGTGATTACCGATCCGGACAACGAGTTCGCTGAATTTTCGATTCTGGTCAGGTCCGATCTGCAGAGCTTTGGTCTGGGGCGCAAGTTGATGGAAAAGATTCTGGATTACTGTCGTGCACGTGGCACCCGGCGAGTAATAGGCGATATCCTGCGCCAGAACCAGCGCATGCTGAACATGACCCAGTCACTGGGCTTTAGTAGCCATACCGTTCCTGGTGAGGATGGTGTGCATGTCGAACTGAATTTAAGTGGTTTTAAGAAGGTTATGAATTATTAATTCAAAAGTTGTCGGGCACATCAGATTCTGCTGTGCCCGATGCTTTAGCTTTACGCCTTAAGGCCTTTGCAAAAGGCGATCGTCGATATTACTTTTCCCTTGAGTTTAGCAGGAGCGCCGGGTTTGCTGGCGCTCGTATAAGTTTAAAATCAGATCCATATCGTGATAGAGTTTTCTCTGTTGTGTAATCCACACAGTCTATAACGTGGATTATACTTTAAGGTATGGATGGGTTTCTTTATGAGCAAGCAAGCTAACGATCTTCAGGGCGGACAGTCAGCAACGCAGAATACTATCCTGATCGTGGATGATGACCCTGCTAGTCTGGAAATTCTGAGTTCCTTTCTGTATCCACATTATCAGGTACTGGCAGCGCGTTCGGGAGAACTTGCTTTGCAGATTGCCACTTCCGGTACCAGGCCGGATTTGATCCTGCTGGATGTGCTGATGCCGGATATGAATGGGTATAGCGTACTCAGGCGCCTGCAGAAAAACCCCGCCACCGAGGATATACCGGTCATCTATGTGACTTCGCTGGACTCAATTGAGGACGAAGAAAAAGGTCTCGAGCTGGGTGCGGTGGATTACATTCACAAGCCTTATCGCCCCTCTATTATCAGGGCCAGAGTGCACACCCATCTGGAGTTGAAATCTGCGCGTAATCGGCTGCAGAACCAGAATACTTTTCTGGAAGCAGAAGTCAGCCGGCGGGTGCACGACACGCTGGTCACCCAGGATGTTACGATCAAGGCACTGGCCGAACTTGCTGAGACCCGCGACCCTGAAACAGGGAATCATATCCGGCGTACCCAGGAGTATGTGCGCCTGCTGGCAACAGGATTAAAATCACATCCGCGCTTCTCCCGTTTTCTGACCGACAGTGTGATCGATATGCTGGCAAAATCTGCACCTCTGCATGATATTGGTAAGGTCGGTATTCCAGATTATATTTTGCTAAAGCCCGCTAAGTTGAACGCTGCAGAATGGGCGATCATGAAAACGCATAGCCGTCTCGGTGAACAGGCCATCAGCAGGGCCCTGAGCCAGGCCGATCACCATATTGATTTTCTGGATTTTGCCCGACAGATTGCGCTGGGGCACCATGAGAAATGGGATGGCAGTGGTTATCCTGATGGTTTGCACGGCGATGAAATTCCTGTTCCAGCACGACTGATGGCACTGGCCGATGTTTTCGATGCGCTAATCTCCCGACGCGTGTATAAAGCGCCGATGCCGGCGCAGCAGGCCCGTTTGATTATCACCGCAGAGCGCGGACATCATTTCGACCCCGATATTGTGGACGCCTTTCTGAACAGCTTTGAGGGATTTGTAGCGATTGCAAAGCGCTACGGTAAAGATAGCAATGATGATACCGAGTAACAAAGGTTGCTATCTGGCATCAGCCACTGGTGCTTGAGGCATTCCGGCATAGTCTGCAGATTTTGTAATCGTGTTTCCACCAAGGTATGCTCAGTGGATGGCTGAATTACAGTTTAGGTTCGAGTAACATGCGGCAAAACAAAACGAGCATCTCATTAAATACCTTTCTTACCCGACTGGTCTGGATCAGCGTGTTGCCATTGATTGTACTGACGGTGTATCTGGCGATACATCAGGTCTTCACGCAACAGGCTGAGCGCAACCAGAGCGCCACCCATCTGGTGCAAAATTTTGCCACTGCCATTGATTACTATCTGAGATCACGCATCGATGCGCTGCGCATTCTGGCGGCATCACCGCTGGCGGATGATCCGGCAAAATGGGCGGATCTGTACCAGGAGTCACAGGGGTTTTATGAAAGCTTTAATAGCCATGTGATTTTTGCCGACCTGGAGCTGCAGATGTTATTCAACACGCGCGTACCTTTCGGCACCACCTTACCAAAATTACCACGTCCGCAAGGTCAGTCTGCGGTGCAGAAAGCATTGAGCAGCGGTCAGCCGGCCGTCGGTGATACTTTTATTGGACCGATTGCGAACAAGACACTGGTTGCGGTTGCGATACCCGCTCAGCGTGATGGACATACCGCCTTTCTAATACTCAGTATTTTTGAGACTGCCCTGTTCCAGCAGCGAATGGAGCAGGTCTCACTTCCGGCCGGCTGGACCCTCAGTCTGCTTGATGGCACCGGTGCCGTGATCGCACGAGTGCCTCCTCCGCAACCAAAGAGCATCGAGGATGACAGGTATAGTAAGCCCCCGGCCCTGTTTGAAATCCACTCGAAGTTGTCTCCCTGGTCGGTGCAGCTGGAGATTCCGCACCGGATTGAATATGCCCCGCTGTATGCAACCGCAGCGATACTGTTGCTGGTGATTATAGGCACGACCCTGATTGGTGTGGTAGGGGGGCGACTGGCGAGCGCTTATCTGGCTAAAGCGGTGGCTTCGCTGGCTGAAAAAATTCCATCTGGCAGTGCCATTCCGAATATCAGCGAAATCTCGCAGGCGCGCAATAAGCTGGATGAAACCGAAAAGCAGCGTGAACTGGCGGGTCTTGCCCTGCGCAAAAGTGAGCAACAATATCGTAAACTGTTTGAGTCGGCGCCGGATGGCATTCTGATCATAGGAGAAGATGATCGCTGTCTGGATACGAATGAAAGTATTTGCCGGTTACTCGGCTATAGTGAAGATGAAATGACCGGTAGTGATCCTTCCCGCCTCGTCGTGCCTTCGCAAAGACCGCATATCAAGCCTGCATTCGAGGTGATCCGCAGCAACCAGCCCTACCAGAGAGAATGGCAGCTACAACGTAAAGATGGTTCGGTATTTACCGCAGATGTCATTGCTACGCGCATGCCGGATGGCAGCATGATGGTAATGATACGTGATATTAGCGAACGTAAACGTGTCCATGAGCAGCTGCATAAGCTTTCCCAGGCAGTGGAACAAAGCCCTGAAAGTATTGTTATTACCAATGTGAAGGCCGAGATCGAGTATGTCAACGAAGCCTTTCTAACGGCCACCGGTTATACGCGTGACGAGGTGATGGGACAAAATCCACGTATTCTGCATTCCGGCAAAACTCCAGCCATTACCTTCCAGAAAATGTGGTCTGCGTTGAACCAGGGTTTATCCTGGAAAGGTGAGTTCATCAATAAACGCAAGGATGGCAGTGATTACATTGAGTTCGCTATTATCTCACCCATTCGCCAGCTGGACGGACGCACCAGCCACTATGTGGCGGTTAAAGAAGATGTGACCGAGAAACAGAAGCTGGGTGAAGAGCTGGACCAGTACCGTCAGCATCTGGAACAGCTGGTCGAACAGCGTACCTCCGAACTGTCCGAAACTCAGCTCAGGGCTGAAGCCGCCAATCAGGCTAAAAGTGCCTTCCTCGCCAATATGAGCCATGAGATCAGAACACCGATGAACGCGATCATTGGTCTGACCCATCTGATGCGGCGAGCCGGGGGGGCGGATGTACAGATGGACCGGCTGGACAAGATCGACAGTGCCGGACAGCACCTGTTATCCATCATCAACGATATTCTGGATCTGTCCAAGATCGAAGCCGGCAAGCTGCAGCTGGAAACTACCGACTTTCATCTGTCTTCCGTACTGGACTATATCCGTTCCCTGATCAGTGAACAGGCCGCTGCTAAAGGTATCCGTGTCGAGCTCGATAGTGGTAGCGTTCCGCTCTGGTTACGCGGTGACCCGACCCGGCTGCGTCAGGCGCTATTGAATTTTGCCGGCAACGCGGTGAAATTTACCGAACAGGGATCTATCGCTATACGCGCCATCCTGTTGCAGGAACAGGGCGATGAATTACTGCTTCGCTTTGAAGTGCAGGATAGCGGAATCGGCATTTCAGAGGATAAAAAATCGCTGATCTTCAATGCGTTCGAACAGGCGGATGTTTCAACTACCCGCCACTACGGCGGCTCCGGTCTGGGGCTGGCGATTACCCGACGTCTGGCAGCACTGATGGGCGGCAAGGTCGGTGTTGAGAGCGTACCGGGTCAGGGCAGTCTATTCTGGTTGACCACTTCTCTGCAGCGCGGCCATGGTATTGTTCCGCTCGACCCGGTGATAGACCAGAGCGATGCTGAGCAAACTTTACGTCAACGGCACAGTTCAGACCGATTGCTACTGGTGGAAGATAATGCGATCAACCGCGAAGTGGCGCTGGAACTGTTGCACTCGGTCGGACTCGCCGTCGATGTCGCCGTTGATGGACGTAGCGCGGTCGAAAAGGCGCGCCAGTATCGGTATGACCTGGTGTTGATGGATATACACATGCCGATAATGGATGGTCTTGAAGCAACCCGCATGATTCGCAAACTTGCGGGCTGGCAGACGCGACCGATATTAGCCATGTCGGCGAATGTTTTTGATGAAGATCGGCGTGCCTGTAAGGCGGCCGGTATGGATGACTTTATCTCCAAACCGGTCAATCCACAGGAACTGTTCGCAGTGTTACTCAGAAACCTGCCCGCAGGCAACCAGCAGGCCGCGCCTGCGGCTGGTACATCGGAACCTGTGGGTTCAGTCAGCCCGCGACCACAGACCACGCTATCGGCAGCCTCATTGCCAGATATTACCGGCCTGGATACGCGACAGGGGTTGAAATCGCTGAATAATAATCGACAGCTGTATGTTCAGCTGCTGCAGCGCTATGCCGCCGAACACGCAATGGATATGGAGCTATTCAGGCAAAGCCTGGCGGCGGACGATCTGCAACAGGCAAGACGGGTGGCGCACACCCTGAAGGGCGCTTCTGCGACACTGGGGGTGACTCTGGTGCAGGGCCTGGCTGCCGAACTGGAGGCGGCAGTGATGCACAACAGTGAGCCTGCGCAATTACAGCGTTTAGCCGACAGTGTTGCCAATGCATTACAGCAGATGGTCCTATCTATCCGGGCCGGACTGCCCGAAGCCGAGCAATCCGATGTAACCATAACGCAGGACTGGTGTCAGGCGGCACAGATATTAAACCAGCTGGCGCCCCTGCTGGCTGAATCACGCATCGATGCTAACCTGCTGTTTATGCGTCATTGTGACTTACTCAAATCCACCCTTGGTCCACTCGGGGTGATCATCGAACAACAGATTCTTGCCTATCTCTACGCCGAAGCTCTGGTGAGTGTTGAGCTGGCCTGTCGCCAAGCTGCGGAACATTGTGATCCGGTTTGATCTGGATTTATCTTATCCAGGCAGAGCATAAAAAATTTAATGTAAACCCTGATGGTAAACGAAAACAGGGAGACTTATATTAGAGAGTGTTTTTGTAGTAATCAGTCGACTGTTTACAAGTCAAACGCACATCATCATAATTTTAAAAAAATCATATTGAACCGGAATCAATAACGAGATCATTCGAGTATGGACATGGGTAAGGGATTTACGCTGGTAGAGATTGCGATTGTATTAGTGGTCGTGGGGCTGCTCATGGGTGGTGTGTTAAAGGGCCAGGAAATGATCGTCAATGCCAAGCTGAAGCGCATCGAGTCGGATCATTCCGGTATCTCGGCGGCGATGTTTTCCTATCAGGATCGCTATCGTCAGTTACCCGGCGATGACAGTGAAGTTCAGAGCCGGTTTGATCTCTATACCACGCTCAATCCAGTGGATGTAAATGGCAATGGACAGGGCACCATTGAGGGCAGCTGGGATGCCAATAATATCACTAGCCTGAGCACCGCAGGCGGGGTCGAAACGGAAAAATTCTTTGCCCACTTAAGAGCGGCAGGATTGATACCCGGGGGCGGACTTGAAACCACCCGACCCACCAATGCCTACGGCGGTCTCATCGGCATTCAGGATGGCGCGCTGCTGATTGCCGGTCATACCACTGTTTTTGGTCAGCTGGAAGGGGCCATCGTCAAAATCATCGAAGCCAGACTGGATGACGGTAAACCGGATAGCGGGCGTATTCAGTCCGATCAGACCGGTCAGCCGATGGCTGGAGGGGGAATGAGTCTGGCCACCGACTATACCGATTCTTTACGCTATAACGTGGCGCTTCGCCTGTAACTAAATCGACAGAGATGAGATTCTTGATACTGTTATGCATGGACGGTGCCAGCAGAAATTGCAGACGTCACCTTCACAACGCTTCAACATAACGGATCATCTGCTCACGCTGTTTGGGATCCGGCAAACGTCCTCTGCCGGCCTGCATATTATCCTGCATATGATGAACCTTACTGGTGGCAGGAATCGCGCAATTCACCGCCGGATGGGAAACCACAAACTTGAGGAAGAACTGGCCCCAGCTAGTGCAATCAAATTCCTGTGCAAAATCAGGCAGGGCTTTGCCCTTAACCTTGCTGAACAGGCTGCCACGCTGGTATGGCCGGTTAACGATGACTGCGATACCTTTTTCTGCGGCAATCGATAGCAAGGACTGTTCGACCTCACGTTCGGCGATGTTGTAGCTCAGTTGCAGGAAATCAAAATCGTGTTTGCGCAGGATCGATTGCAAATCATCATGGAAGCGACCATGCGAGGTGGTGATACCGATATAACGGATGCGGCCCTCGGCTTTCATCTGTTGCAGGGTCTGTAGATGAGTTTCCCAGTCGACCAGATTGTGGATCTGCATCAGGTCGAAGCGCTGTATGCCCCACAACTTGCGAGACTGTTCCATCTGATCGATACCGTTTTGCTGGCCGTCGATCCACACCTTGGTGGCCGCAAACAGCGTTTTATTATGGCTGATCTGCGGCAGTATCCGGCCCAGAATCTGCTGTGCCGATCCATACATCGGTGATGAGTCGATCATGCCGCCGCCCAGGTCAAAGAATGCCTGAGTGACCTGTTTCAGCGTGCTAATTGACTGCGGGTCGTTACTCCCTTCAAACGTACGTGAGGTTCCCATCCCGATCACCGCTAAGTCTTCGCCCGATTTGGGGATGGCCTTTTTGATCAAAGTTGATGATGTGGATGCCAATGCAATAGCAGGCATGACCAGGTTGCCGGCGATAGCGGCGCCGGTGGCGATGAACTGGCGTCTGGTCAGCGGATTGAATGGTTTCATGATGACTCCTGTTTTGAGTTGGATTGAAGTTGTGCGAGTGCTTCCTGTTTTCGCCCCAGACCGAAGGCAATCCAGGCCCAGAACAGCGCCAGCGGAACGGCGACCAGCGCGATACTGGACAGACCCAGGCCGAGACTGCGCATGGCCGTATAGACCCATGCGCTGACCGCATCACCGAAGCGATAGACGACGGTATCGATCACGTTCTTGGCGCGATATTTCTCCTCCCGACTGAGTACCACATACAGCATTTCACGCGCGGGTCGCATCAGCGCGTAGTTACCGGCGCGGCGGATGATCTGAACCAGCAGCAGAATCGATAACAGCGGAGAAATGCCCAGCAGCAGGAATCCGGCCGCCAGCAACAGCGGTATGATGGCGAGAACCACGGGCAGGCCGAAGCGCTGGATCAGGCGGCTGGTGACAAACAGCTGCAGCAGCAGGGTGAGTGCATTCACCACCAGATCGATGCTGGCGAAAACCGCGGTGCGCTGCGCCGAATCGACGAAGGCATCGCGGATGATCTGGGCCTGCATCAGATACAGGAAGGTGGCCAGCGTGGTGAGCAGGATCATCAATAGCACGATGCCGAGCAGATAAGGCGAGCGCAGAACCAGCGTGATGCCGGACCAGACGCTGCCGCTGATCGGTTGTTCCTGTGCGGCGGACGGGTGTGCAGGATCGGGGGCTGTTGTGGTGCCTGACCAGCTCGACAGTCGATAGATGCAGACCAGGCTCCAGCTCATAAACAGCGCCGACACCAGCAGCAGGTTGTGGTTGCCGAGAGACTGCACCAGTAACGCCGTTATCGCCGGGCCTGCAATCGCGCCGATACTGCCACCAGCGGCGATAAAGCCGAACAGTCGACGTGCCTGTGCATTGCTGAACAGGTCGGTCATGAAGCTCCAGAAGACCGACACCACAAACAGGTTAAACACGCTGGTCCAGATGAAGAAGGCGCGCGCGATCAGCGGCGAAGACTGCTGTTGCATCAGCACATAGAACAGCAACAGCATCAGGATGAAAAAAATATAGCTGTAGGGTAGAAACTGGCGGCGCGGGTAGCGTGAACTGACCCAGCCGAATAGCGGTATCGCCGCCAACATCGCCAGCAGGGTTCCGCTGAACAGCCATTGCAGATTCTCCACCCCGCCCAGTATGCCCATCTCATCGCGCAGCGGGCGGATGATGTAGTAACTGCACAGCAACGCAAAGAAATAGCTGAACGACCAGAGTACGGCGCGCACTTCCGATGCCTCAATCCGGACCGGTTTGAGTATCAAGGCTATAAAAAAGGCGAAGCTGCGCTTCATGCTATGGTCTCGCAAACAGTTGCCATAGCATACTTCGAATCGCGAGTAGATTTCAAAACATTGCAGGATTTGGATTAAATTCGATCCAGCATGAGTTGCGGCTTTCCCCTGGCTAGCCGGAAAGGTATCCTTCACGCTTTACAATTGACCTGACAAGCGCATTGATTAAAACCTCCCTGCCGATTAACGATGTACTGGACGAGCTGCGCGCGCATCTAAGGCTGCGTGATGAGCTGGTGTTACAGGCTCCGCCCGGGGCCGGCAAAACCACTATGGTACCGTTATCATTGCTGGATGAAGACTGGCTCGGCAGGCAGAAAATACTATTGCTGGAGCCGCGTCGTATGGCTGCACGCACGGTAGCCGAACGCATGGCCGGGTTGCTGAATGAAAAGGTAGGCGAAACGGTCGGCTATCGTATCCGTCTGGAAAGCCGGGTGAGTGCGCAGACCCGTATAGAAGTCATCACCGAAGGTGTTCTGATCCGCCTGCTACAGGATGATCCGGAGCTGCAAAGCGTGGGTCTGATCATTTTCGATGAGTACCACGAACGCAATCTGAACACCGATCTGGGGCTGGCGCTGAGCCTGCAGTCGAGAGAATTGTTTCGTGCCGAGCAGCAGCCGCTGAAACTGCTGATCATGTCGGCCACGCTGGATGCGACAGCGGTCAGCCGCCTGCTCAATGATGCGCCATTGATCAGTAGCGAAGGGCGCATGTTTGAGGTCCAGACGCATTACTCGAAAGCCGTCATCGAGGCCCGCTCGATGGTGCAGCCGGTGGTGGATACGATTAAGCGTGCAATCATCGAAACGGATGGCTCAATCCTGGTTTTTCTGCCCGGTCAGGGCGAAATTCAGCGCGTACAGAAAGAACTGGAAGCCATCACGCCGGAAACTATCTGTGTGCTGCCGTTGTATGGCGCGCTGTCGCTGGATGCACAGTTACGAGCGATTGCACCGCTGCACCAGGCCAGTCCCTACCAGCGCAAGATTGTGCTCGCGACCGATATCGCCGAAACCAGTCTGACCATCGACGGGATCAGTACCGTGGTGGATAGCGGGTTATGCCGTCAGCCGCGCTTTGATCCGGCTAGCGGTATGACCCGTTTACATACGCGGCGTATCTCGCAGGCTTCCAGCGCGCAGCGCATGGGTCGAGCCGGACGTACCCGCGCAGGGCATTGTTACCGGCTCTGGTCTGAGAGTGCGCAGAGCACGCTGGAAAAACAGACGCCGGCCGAGATTCTACAGGCCGACCTGTGCCCGCTGGTGTTGCAGCTGCTGCAATGGGGTATCAATGACAGTGATGAACTGGCGTGGATGGATAAACCACCATCAGCGGCGTTTAATCAGGCACTGGATCTGCTGTATGCACTCGGTGCCATCGAGCACAATCCGCAGACCACACGCCCGCTATTACTGAGTGCGCATGGACGCCAGATGGCAGGTTTTCCGGCGCATCCGCGTCTGGCCCATATGCTGATCCGTGGTGCGCAGATCAATCAGTCGAAAAGCGCAGCGGCACTGGCCACCCTGTTATCCGATAAAGATCCGCTGGCGCAGTATGGCACAGATATAGGTGCCAAAGCCGCCGTGCTGCTTGGCACTATACCCTGCGAAAAAAGATTTAATGCCTGGTACCGACGCAGTCAGCAGCAGATGAAAGTGTTTGAGCAGTTAAGCCGGACGATCAAACCGGATCGTGCTCTGGTGATTGAAGACAACGATGTGACCGGTGTGCTGATCAGCTTCGCCTATCCGGACCGGATTGCGCAGCGCCGCTCGGAAAACCGTAATAACAATGACAGTGCGCGTTATCTGCTTAGCAACGGGCGTGCCGCAAACCTGAAAAGCGCTGACCAGTTGAGTGTGCATGATTACCTTGCGGTGGCCGAACTGGGGGGGCATGCCGCGCAGCGTGATGATTCGATCTACTCGGCGGCGTCGCTGAATGCACAGTTGTTCGAAAGCCTGCTCGCGCCGCTGGTGAATCAGCAGGACAGTATGGAATGGGATGAAAAATCGGCGCGCTTTGTGGGTGAGCAGCAAACCCGGCTGGGCGCGCTGGTATTGCAGCGCAAACCGCTCAAACAGATTCCGCTGCAGGTGAAACAGCGTGCATTAACGCAACTGCTACGCCACAAGGGGCTTGGATTGCTGCCGTGGAGCAAAGGCACGCGCCAGTGGCAGGCCCGGGTCGAATGCCTGCGTCAGCATGATCCGGCAAAGTGGCCGGAGGTTTCCGACCAGCAACTGCTGGAGTCGCTGGAGCACTGGCTGCAGCCCTACCTGGACGGGGTCAATAAACTGGATGACTTTCAAAAGCTGGATCTGCAGGCCTGCCTGTCCGCGTTACTACCGTGGCCGTTGCCACGTGAGCTGGATACATTGGCCCCTTTAAGCTTTGAAGTGCCGAGCGGTTCGCAGATAAAAATCGATTATACGCAGAGCCCGCCAGTGCTGGCGGTGAAGTTGCAGGAAATGTTCGGCTGTCTGGATACCCCGACGATTGCCGGGGGGCGGGTCAAACTGCTGGTACACCTGCTGTCACCAGGTGGTAAACCGTTACAGATCACGCAGGACCTGGGCGGTTTCTGGACCGGCAGTTATCAGGACGTTAAAAAAGAAATGAAAGGGCGCTACCCGAAACACCCGTGGCCGGATGATCCGCTGCAGGCGGTCGCTACCCGTTTCACCAAACACCGCAAAATCAGACAGTGATTTATTTTTTACCTTTGCTCTCTTTAATAATCGACGACCTGCGGAATTCATCATCCGGATAAACCCGCCCTGATAGCAGGCATTCAAAGATATGATTAAACACCAGTCCAGGGCTACCTTTTTTACTGCCGGAGCTGAAATAGGAATGTCCTTTTAAATCGTATTTATTATTCACATCATCGCAATCTACGCTGTAGACATTGTTCGGCGTTTTGTCCCTGTCTTCCGGCCCGGTGTGTCCCAGACGACGTGACGCAATCTTGTTCCTCAGGTTTGATACCTTGCTGGCACGCAGCGCAAGATCATCGGAAGCATGGTAAACAATCACATTGCGACTGGCATGACAGATGACTTCACCGCTTTCGCCGACCTGCAGGGTTTCATTCACCACATCGGCGGCTACCAGAAAAGAGTTTCTGAAGATTAATGGCAGGCCATTGGGCAGATCGTATTTTTTCCACGCGGCGAGGGTACCGCGAAACACGCGATTGCCCATCGAATGGGCCAGCACATTGATACGCTTGAAGCAGGGGTCCTTTTCCGGGTTGTGTTGCTCCGAGCTTCTCCACACCAGAAATTTTTCCAGTACACGGGCAAACGAAAAGGCACTCTGATCGGCCGCTTTCTGATCGTCCCAGTAATCCTGAACTATGCCCATATCATTATCACAGGGCCACACGATGGGAATTACCAGCACTTCGTTTTTCTTTTTTTTGTCACACAGCGACTGGAACTCCTGAGCACTGGAAAATACATCTTCCGGAAGATTGGAAAAGCCGTGGATGTATAAAATAATCTGCCGGTAAGCGCTATTCTTTAAGCGAGACAGTAAGTCGATACTGCCGATCTCGCGATATTTTTTCTTTCCGAGCCGTTCGCAGTAAAAAACGGAATTGCTTGATCCATTGTTTTCCAGATCAAAGTCAAACGCTCGCCCAATCTCGGTTTGAATGTTCTGCTTTGGAAATCGATTGGTAATGAATATCATGGGGTTCTCCTGTTTGTGTTTATTCCACTTAAACGATTAAGGTAACGTAGCTGCTATGCACCCAGCCACGGACCTGCGGTTTTTTGCTCAGCTGGACAAAATCCCAAATCCCGGATTTTTCCAGTAGCTGCAACTCGGTTCCAGGCGCTAATGGGCTTTCGGGTAATTTCTCGAAACCGGTTCCCGCGCCTTCGCGGATATTTAATTTGGTGCTGGTGATGAGTCGGTCATGGACTGGCTCGGCCGGGGCCGAGGTTCTTTCCATCGCGCCGAACCCGCGATTATCGATCAGGTTACGAAAGCGTTGCATCGGGAAAGCCGGGCCTGGATCAAACTTTCGTCCAGGGGAAATCTCCTGATGACCCAGCACTTCGCTGATTGCCGGGTATTTATCGATAAGGGTCGTCACCAGTTGTTCCACAGCCGTAAGCTGCGGTTCCGGATAGGGTTCCCAGCCGCGTATCTCAGTCGACCCGGGCATTGCACCCAGAACCACATCGGCTGGCTTAAAAGTGGGCGTTTCGCCCCGGCGTGAATAATTGCCATCGCCCTGTTTATCCAGCCAGCCGTAGTTCGCGATCTCTATGCCTATCGAATACTGATTGAGCGAATCGAGACCTTTCCAGCGCGAGGTGCCGGCATGGCGGGCCTTGATGTTGAACGGTACGATCTGCCAGCATGAGCCGTCGCGATCCACCACGGCATGGGCCGAGGCATACTTCTTTTGTCCATCGCCGCCACCTTTTTCGGTTGGGGATTTCATCATGTAATCGCGTGACGCTGCGGCGGAACCGCCGGCGGTATAATGCAGTACCACGAAGCGTAGTTTCGACAGTATTCCACCCGTATCTTTAGAGCGTCCGTACCACTCATCCACCAGACGATTGTTTTTGATTTTCATCGATTGCCTCCTGCGTTAAAACAAATTGAAAATGGAATAGTCTGCTATGCGTCTCTGATTAAAATGAGAGATCGGACTGTTGTGTGAGGTGGACGAAACTTGTCTGTTGCATGGCAGGCCTCCCTATTCATTATTGAATGAGCATCCTGTGGGAACTGCTGCTCAGTGAAATTATTAGTAACATAAATGTTAAGGCTTAGAAAGTTGTAAAAACTTATAGGTGCAGATCGTTAATATAACGAACTTATCAAACAGGGTAACAGTAGCGGTGCAAGGTCTGTAACCTTTTATCGAGCAGGGTGATTATTGCAGGGATTATGCAGAGTGGTGAGAAACCGTGAAAGACAGGTAAAGATGTTAAGCATTGCCGTTTCAAAAATGAAAGAGGCTAGCCGTAGCTAGCCTCAGTAGTGATTTTTTACACGCAACCGGTAGGTTTGGGTAGGCCGCCGTATTTGGTGATCGGCTTCATCGGGCCGCTCATCCACATCTTGAAAATTTCTTTCTGGTCCTGGCCAATAAATTTGGCAAATTTGCGGATGGGAGGAACCACCGCAAAATCTTCGTAGTACTCTCTGGCCTTCAGGATCTGCTGCCATTTGCTGTCATCGATTTCCAGCTCATCAGCCTGTGCCATCGCGCGTCCAATTTCAGGTGTCCAGTCGTTCATATCGACCAGATAACCATCGCCATCTCTTTCAGGTAAGTCCATCATGTTGCTCCATTGTTATTCAGAAAATTCTGTTGTTTCATTGCTTTGGGTTATAAGCATACAAGCAATATGGGGGTGAATTGGCTTAAAACAAGAGGGTCTATTCGCTATACCCAAGGTTGGGCAAAACTCGAAGCAGTTACGACTCTGGCCGTTGCATCACAATTACAGAAGCTTCGCTAAGGAACTTCGAATCACTTAAGCCATCGTTTTATCATCCACCTGCGGTAATGTTCGACTGAGCTTGATGCGATGCATCTTTAGCCGGCAAGCTAAAATTATTTGTATAATAATATTGGCTTAGAGCTCTGTAAGGTCTATCGAGAGTGCGATTGATCAGATACAGGCTGACCTTTTCCTGTATCTTGATTAAACTCTAGATAGACACTATCAGGCAGATAATTACGCATGAATGAACAAGAATTCTTTCACTTTATTGATCGCAGTATTGCGTTTCAGGCAGAAGTGGGTGGCAATGTTTCTCGACTGGTCCCGGTTCCTGAAGTCAGGTTTATGGTTGCGTTTCAGTCCGGACTGATCGCACTGGAACACTCTACAGCAGTGCTCCAGCTCATCAGAAGTGGTCTGTTTGCTTCTGGCTTCTGCCTGTTTCGGCCCCAGTTCGAAAGTCTGGTAAGAGGCATCTGGCTGCTTTATGCGGCAACCGATAAAACGCTTGAAAATCTTGCTCAACCGTTAAGCGAGGAATCGGTCAGTAAAGCGAATGATGTTCCTATGCTGAGCAAGATGCTGGAAAAGCTCGAAAAGAGTGAAGCGCCGGCTGCGATCGTAGCGCAACTTCAACAGTACAAAGAAGCAACCTGGAAGTCGATGAACAGCTATGCGCATGGTGGCATTCATCCGCTGGCGAGAACCCTGAGTGGCTACCCGGCACAGCTGACCTATGAGGCCATGCGTAACTCAAATGCAGTGACGGCGCTTACGGCCCAGCTGATGGCCATCCTGACCGGAGACCCTGACAACATGGTTTCGGTCAGAACCCTGCACAGTGACTTTATCGACTGTCTGCCGATCGCCGCTTCCTGACTGGAGGCATTACCCCGGCTTTACCGGCCTCTATCAGGCATTTATCAATTACTATGAAACTGGAAAATATAGCTGGATTGTTCCTGTTCTTTGCTGCGGCGATTATTGTCGCCATCATCATCGTGCTCGATGTTGTTAAGCATGGAAAAAACTATCAGCCAGGCTTCAAATGGCTGACGGTGGTGCTGCTATCGATCGCTCAGGTGGGTTGCTGGCGTGCGATGAATGGACTGGGTAGCGCCTTCGGCAATAGTTCTGACATGGCGATCTATGAAATTATTTTCATTGTGCCTGTTTGCGTCTGGCTTATTTTTCAGGCCGTTGCCTATGTGAAATCCAGAAGCAGTAGCAATAACAGTGATCACCTTTAGTAATTCCGCGACGAAGCAGTCGTCTATTGGTAACCGTCTATTTTAAGCCGCCAGGCTGAGGTGTTGCAGGCAGGGATTTATGCGGCGGAGTCTGCGCCCGCTTCCACCTGTGCAATAATTTCCAGCAAAGGTTGTGGCTTGTGGATGACGTAGCCCTGCGCGTAATTCCGTAGGGAATCTACTTAAATTAGATTTTCATGGGTTAAAACTGGATTGAAAATGACTATTCTTGGATTTGCCGACCACATGGCATATTTGCGCCATTTGAAAGATGTCTGAAAACGCTCTAAACCTGCCGTTCATGATTTCAATCTGATAGGCAAGTTCGTGCCAGGAGCCGTCATTCATGGTTGCCTCTGTGAACTACAAGTTCATGGACAAAGGAGACATTAATGCAAAAGAATTAAGACGGTTAGTTTTAGGGTCAAAAAGAAATAGAATACTTGAAATTACAGGTACACTTTCTCAATAGCAGTCATTCACTAGCCAAAGGAAATAGGATTTATAATTCATCAAACGGACTGGGTACGGCGAGCCCTCCTTTACCGATGATATGGGTATAAATCATCGTCGTATCTAGGTCAGCATGCCCTAATAACTCCTGAATTGATCGAATGTCCCTACCACTTTCCAGTAAATGAGTGGCGAAAGAGTGTCGGAGCGTATGACTGGTTACCCGTTTATCAATGTTGGCATCTTTAGTAGCCTTACGGATCGCTTTTTGCAGGCTGGTCTCATGGATATGATGCCTGCGAATAATCCCGCTCGTGTAATCCATGGCAAGGCGTGTCGCAGGAAAGACATACTGCCATTTGAAGGTTTTTGCGGCTTTTCCCAGCTTTCTGGCCAGTGCGG
>JACKQG010003584.1_pt1 | contig 18863 bp, 15 predicted proteins | sample 8237621 | NCBI WGS metagenome assembly JACKQG01 (sample SAMN15677084, study PRJNA649215) | marine metagenome | biome: marine; feature: Black Sea; material: saline water; isolation source: suspended particulate matter (SPM) from the Black Sea western gyre | collected 2013-06-09/2013-06-10 | depth... | reverse complement strand
GACGGGGAAATTGGCGGGCGTGCGGTGGCCCATGGCGGGCACGCGGGCGTCTTCCGGCCCCTCCCAGAAGGCCTTCATGCGGGGGTGGAGGGTCGTCGCGCCGCCGTTGAGCGGCAGCCGGTAGCCGAACATGCGCAGCACCATGCCCTCGGGCTCGGTCACGGCGATCGAGTTGGCCACGCCGTAGTCCTCGCGGTCGACGTGGATGAAGTCGAACAGGCCGTGCTTGCCGGGGTTGGCGCCGGTGATGAAGTTGGTCCAGGCGACCGGCGACTGCGGCGGCCACGAGGTCTGCAGGTCGGTCAAGGTTCCGCCGGCGATCAGCTTCTGGAAGTTCGGCAGGCGGCCGGCGGCGACGCCCTCGCGGATCAGGTCCGGGTCGAGGCCGTCGATGCCGAAGACGACGACGCGCTTCTCCATCGGCGCCGGCTCGCCGCAGGCGGACAGCGGCAGGGTGCTGGCGAGCAGCAGCAGGGACAGGGCTCGTTTCACGACTGGACGGTCTCGGGCTCGGCGGTCTCGAAGGCGGGCGAGGGGGTGCTGGGCCCAGTGCGCGGGCCGAACAGGGCCTGGCCCTGCATGTACTTCGGGATCCCGACCTCGAACAGCCGCAGCGCGGTCGGCGCGATGTCCATGATGGTCGGCTCGTCGGTGTTGATCGGCTGGTCGCAGAAGAACACTCCGGGCACCTCGCGCGGGTCGATGCAGTGGTCGCCCGACCAGCTCTTGGCGTTGTCGGAGAACACCTCGGGCGGCGCCGAGCCTGTGGCGCAGTCCCACGAGTTGCGGTAGCCGCGCCGGTAGCCCATGAACAGGTCGGGCGCCTCGAAGACGTACGGGCCGGTGAAGATCTTTTCGGCGTCGAAGACCTCGCGGAACACCGGCTCGCCGGTCTTGGGGTCGATCAGCCGAGACAGCTTGGCGACGATCTCGGCCTTGAGGGCCTGGAGCTCGGCGCCCTCCTCGACGATGCCGTCGCGCTCGCGCGCCTTGCGGTTGATGAACATGCCGGTGAGGCCGAGCGAGAAGGCCTTGGTGCGCGACCAGTCGACGTCCTGGAGCCAGTCACGGCTGGTCTGCTTGCCGCTGGCCGCGTCCACCGGGGCGTCGGGCTTGAGCACCAGGTAGCCCTCGTCGCGCAGCCAGGCGTTGAGGTTGACGCCGCGCTGGAAGCTGCAGAAGCCGTGATCGCTGATGACCATCAGCCTGTCGCGCTTGGGCTTCAGCTCCTGGCGCACCCGGCCGATCATGGTGTCGGCCTTCTGGTAGATCTCGAGGATCTTGTCCCGCCCCCACTCGGTGTCCTTGCCGGCGTTGGCCGGGTGGTCGGCCTCGAAGTAGCGGTAGAACATGTGGCTGACGCGGTCGGTGCCGTCGAAGACGCACACCACCGAGCCGGTCGGGGTCTTCTCGAGGGCGTCGAACAGCATCTTCTCGCGCTCCTCGAAGATCAGGCAGGCCTGCTCGAAGAAGGCCCGCTCGTCGATTACGCGCTCGTTCAGGGCCCAGGTGTCCTCGGCCAGGCCGAGGGTGCTGTAGGGGCCGTGCTTCTTGGCCAGGTAGATCGAGTAGACCTTGGGGTGCGAGATCGGCATCGCCGGGTTGGCCGGGTCGATCTGCAGCGGCGTCATGTAGAGGCCGAAGGGCTCGGTGCCCATGACGTAGAGCCGGGCGATGCCCGTGACCTTGCCGATCACCGGGGCGGCGCTGAACTCGAAGGTCAGCCAGTCGGAGTACTCGCGGACCTTGAGCTCGAACTCGTGCTGCTCGTCGCCCTTGGCGCCGATGGTGACCTTGACCCGCTCGTTCTCCTCGAGCACGTCGACGCGCATCGGGATCCGCATGACCGGGTTGCCCTCGACCATCGGGTTGGCCGGCCCCGAGACCGCGCAGCGCAGGGTGTCGCCGTTGCGGCCGACCAGGTTGACCTCGCCGCCGGCCTCCGGGCCGGCCAGCGAGCTGTCGTCGGTCCAGAAGCTGAACGAGCCCTGGGTGCCCTTGAGGTCGGGCACGCACATGCCGCTGAGGCAGACGCCGTGGAACTCCTCGGGCGGGAAGGTGATCGGCACCCGGATGATGTTCGAGAAGATCTTCCGCTCGCCGAGGATCTTCCACCACGGCTTGCCGCGGCGCAGCAGGCGGATGCTCGGCTTGCCGAGCGGGATGCGGTACTTGCCGAGGCTGAGGGTCTTCTCGGAGCTGCGGATGTCGGTGCTCGAGAGGATCGGCAGGTAGGTGCAGGGGTCGCGCGTGATGAAGTCGAAGATGTTGTGGCGCGACGGGTCGACCCCGGTGGTGAACGAGCTCCAGGCCACCGGCGACATCGACGGGTAGGAGGTGGCGAGCGGCTTGAACGTGCCCTCGTCGGCCAGCCGTTTCAGGTTGGGCAGCTTGCCCTCGGCCATCCAGCGGCCGGCCAGCTGCGGGTCGAGGCCGTCCAGCCCGACGATCACCAGCCGCTTGGTGTCCCCCTTGATCCGGCCGGCGCCGGTGACCTGGCGGAACAGGAGCTTGACCGGGAAGGCCAGCAGCACGCCGACGGCCAGCAGCAGCGAGGACAGGATCACCAGCCCGCCGCCGAGGAAGGCGAAGCCGGCGCCGGGGCCGATGTAGGCCATGGCCGGCTCGGGCGCGATCCACCAGGCGGCCAGGGCCGCCAGCGGCAGTCGGAGTCTGTGGAATCGGCTCATCGGGTGGTGGGGATCGCGAAACGAGCGGCCATTATCACCGTCGGCGCCCGGCCAGGGAAACCATTCCCCGGCCGGGCGCGCGTCGTGGACCGGGAGGTCAAGCCTTGGCGGTCTTCGCGGCCACCGGGACCAGGCCGTTCTGCTCCAGGTAGTCGAGGATCACCTGGACCGACTCCTCGGGGCTCTGGGTCTCCGAGTTGACGGTGATCTCGGCGTGCTCGGGCGCCTCGTAGGGGTCGGAGATGCCGGTGAAGTTCTTGATCTCGCCCGACAGCGCCTTGGCGTAGAGGCCCTTGACGTCGCGGCGCGTGAGCTCCTCGATGGAGCACTCAGCATACACCTCGACGAACTTGTTGGACATGGACCGGACCTGGCGGCGGATCTCGGCGTAGGGCGAGATGGCGGCGGTCATGGCGACCACGCCGTTGCGGGCCAGCAGCTTGGCGACGTAGCCGATGCGCCGGATGTTGGTGTCGCGGTCCTCCTTGGAGAAGCCGAGGCCCTTCGAGAGGTTCTCGCGGACTTCGTCGCCGTCGAGGATCTCGATCTTGCAGCCGCGCTTGCGCAGCTCGGGCTCGAGCATGCGGGAGAGGGTGGATTTGCCGGAGCCGCTGAGGCCGGTGAACCAGAGGACGAAGCCTTGGGAATCGCTCATTGCAGTCTTGGGTCTTGCAGGGTTGTCTTGGGGAAGGGATCAGCGGATCTTGCCTTCGAGGAACGGGACCTCGAAGACCTTCTCGTGCATGATCGGGCCGTGCCCGAAGTAGCCGGCCTCGCCGAACAGCTCGCCGTGGTCGGCGGTGACGATGATCCAGGTGTCCTTGGGCACCATGTCGTAGAGCCGCGGGAAAACCACGTCGTTCAGGTACTTCACGGTGTTGATCTGCCGCGCGCGGCACTTGTCGATCATCTCGATGTCCATGAAGGCGCCCGACTCGTTGTCGCTGACCAGGACGCCGTCGTCGCCGATCTGCTGGTCGAGCTTGCGGAAGATGCCGTTGACGCCGGAGATGTGCGGCAGGTCGTTCTTGTCCTCGTCGGGCAGCCCGTAGGGGTAGTGGGTCTCGCCGACGTTGAGCAGGTAGAACTGCGGCGTCGAGCCCTTCATGCCCTTGGAGGGCCGCTTGAAGTGGGCCTCCATCTCGTCGAGCATGGCCAGCATATCGTTGTGCTTGGCCATGAGCTTGAAGGTGTCGAAGTCCTTGTTGACCCCGGTGGCCGGGTTCAGCACCGGCAGCGAGACCATGGCGTTGGTCTCGTAGCCCTGCTTCTTCAAGTAGGTCGGCAGCCACAGGTGCGGGATCATGGCCTCGAAGCCGGCCTTGTCGACGCCGAGGCGCTCGGTGAACTTGTAGAGGTCGTGCTTGTAGTACTCCGAGGCGTAGACCTCGGGCGGGCTGGTGTGCGGCACCAGCCCGGTCAGCAGGTTGTAGTGCGAGGGCGCGGTCCAGCTGGCGTAGCTGTAACGGCGCTCGACCTTGTCCAGGCCACCGACGAGCCGGGCGATGTTGCCCGGCTCGGCCGCCATGAAGGAGTCCCAGCGACAGGAGTCCAGCGTGATGACGATCAGGTGGTTCAGTTCGCGCTTCTTTCCGAAGATTCCGCCGAGCATCGTTACAACCTCGCTGCAGAGATCAGGCTTCGACCTTGTGGGCGTAGGACGCGATCAGGATGTCGGCGACCTCGGGGCGGGTGAACTCCGCCGGCGGCCGCTGGCCGCTGGCGAGCATCTCGCGCACCTTGGTCCCGCTGAGGAAGATCTTGTCCTCGGGGCCGGCCGGGCTCGACTTGGTGGTCGCCATGCCGCCAGTCAGCTTGCAGTAGAAGGAGTGCTCGAAGCGCAGGGTGTTGATCTCCAGGTCGCCCTCGTCGAGGCCGTCGAAGATCTCCTGGGCGTCGAAGGTGCCGTAGTAGCTGCCGACGCCGGCGTGGTCGCGGCCGACGATGATGTGGGTGCAGCCGTAGTTCTGGCGGCAGACGGCGTGCAGGACCGCCTCGCGCGGGCCGCCGTAGCGCATCGCCTGCGGGTAGACGGCGAGCATGGTGCGGTCGAGCGGGTAGTACTTGTTGAGCAGCGCGTGGTAGCACTCCATGCGCGTGTCGGAGGGGATGTCGTCCGACTTGGTGTCGCCGACCAGCGGGTGCACCAGCAGGCCGTCGGTCTGCTCGAGCGCGACCTTGGTCAGGTACTCGTGGGCGCGGTGGATCGGGTTGCGGGTCTGGAACACCGCGATCGTCTTCCATCCCTTCTCGGCGAAGGCGGCGCGGGTCTGCGCCGGGGTCATCCGGTAGTCGTTGTGCTTGCCGTGGACCGGCAGGTTCGCGACCTGGATCTGGCCGCCGATGTACTTCTCGCCGGTGGACTGCAGGTAGCCCCAGGCCGGGTGCTGGTCGTCGCCGAGGAAGCACTTCTCGAGCTCCTTCCGCTTGTCGGGGGCCCAGCAGCTCTCGACCTTCATGACGCCGAGGACCGCGCCGTCCTCGCCCTTGAGGGCGACCTCGACGCCGGCGGCGAACTCCTCGCCGTCCTTGTTGGCGAGCACGACCGGCAGCGGCCACAGGGTGCCGCTGGCGAGCCGCATGTTCTCAACCACGCCCTCGTAGTCGGCCTGGTTCATGAAGCCCTGGAGCGGGCTCATGGCGCCGACGGCGATCATTTCGAGATCGCTGCACTCGCGCGAGTTGAGGGTGATCGAGGGCAGGCCGGCGGCCTTCTTGAGCAGCGTCTCGCGCTCAGCGCCTGCCAGCAAACGGTTCACCAGGGTTCCACCGTGGGGAGCGATCATGTTCTTGTGGTCTTGGGTCGAAGTGAGGTCGGGTCAGTCGAGGTAGCCCAGGTTGCGCAGCTTCTGCTTGACGGCGTTGAGCTCGTCCGGGCTGAACTCCTCGCGACCGTTGGTCTCGACCTCCCCCATCAGGTCCCGGAGGACGAAGACGATGAAGTCGGTCGGGGAGGAGAAACCTGTGTTCGCGATGACCTGCTGGATCCGGCGGTACAAAGGCCGCGGAATCTTCACAGTGACACGGGTTTCATTCAGCATTGCTTTTTCCTGGCACTCAGGGAGCGAGATTATAGCCTGATCGGGGTGCTACAGGAGTGCAACTTGGCTCAAATCTGAGTGCGAATGGAGTGTCCGGGGAGTGCAAACACTCCAGTCGGTCTCTTCGGCCATCCCCGGGGCCGCCTGAAGGCATTCTCCTTGAGCACCGAGAAAGGGTAGACTTCCAGCCCTCGCCGGGCCGTAGGCCCACCTCAGAGCCATGAGAATCCACGCTCCCCTCCTCTCCCTGCTGCTCCTCCCGGCCCTGGCCTGCGGCGGCGGTCCGACCACCCCGAGCTTCGACGACCCGATCACGGCCCTCGAGACCGCCAGCGCCGCCCTGGCCACCGGCGAGAAGGCCACCGCCGAGGCCGGTTTCCGCTACGCCGCCGACCAGGGGGTCGCCAAAACCAAGTATCAGGGCCTGCTCGGCCTCGGCAAGGTCCTGGCCAAAGACGACCCCGCGGGCGCTGCCGCGGCCTTTGAACGGGCCCGGACCGAGTGCGCCGACCTGTATGACATCGCCGGCGCCCAGGCCATGCTCGACGCCTGGATCAAGGCCGGCAAGCTGGAGCAGGGGCAGCAGCTCTTGGCCGCCGCCGCCGCCCAGTTCCCGGCCCAGAAAGGCGACCTGGAGATCCAGGACAAGGCCCTGAGCGCCCTCGCCTCCGGCGACACCGAGTCGCTGGCCGGCCTCGGCTACGTCGGCGACTGACGCCGCCCGCGAGCCGCCCCAGGCGCCTGGCCCCGAGGGGCCGGGCGCCCTTTTTCTTGCCACAGCCGGACCGCCGCCGGCGTCCCACGGGCATGCTCCAGCGCCGCCGGTCCCCGTTCCCGCACCTGGTCGCCGCCTGCGCGCTGTCGCTGGCCGCCTGCCCGGCGGGCTCGCCCTGGTCGAACCCGGCCGAGGCCCTGGACGCCTCCCTGGAGCTGCTCGAGTTCGACGACTGGAGGTCCGCCGAGACCGCCGCCCGTCACGCCCTCGACCACGGCCTCGAGCTCCCCCGGCGGGCCGAAGCCTGGGTCGCGCTCGGGATCGCCCAGGCGCGGCTGCTCCGGCCGCTCGAGGCCGAGCGGTCCTTCGCCGAGGCGGCCGCCCTGGCGCCGCTGGGCCCCGCCGCCGCGGCCTCGGTCGTCGAGTGCTGGACCGAGGCCGGCCAGCTGGAGCGGGCCTCGGCCGCGCTCCAGACCGCCGAGGAGGCCTACCCCGGCCACGCGGCCCTCTGGAGCGGCCAGCGCGACCGCATCGAGGACCGGCGCCGAGGCCCGCGGGAAGAAGCGGACCTCGGCGACCTCGGCTACGTCAGCGTGACCGACTGAGGGCCCTAGCGGACCACCAGCGGCGGGCTGTCGTAGTCGGCCGGCACCTTGATTCCCATCAGGTCGAGCACGGTCGGCCCGAGGTGGGTGGCGTCGTAGTGGTCCTGCCCTTCGGGCAGCGCCAGCACGCGGTTGGAATAGAAGATCCCCTGGACGCTGTGGATGTCGACGCCGCAGTGGTCGCCGGACCAGAGCTTCATGTTGTCCTTGACGAAGACGTCGGGGGAGGCCTCGAGCTCGCCGTCGGCGTTCTCGACGTCCACCAGGTCGATGCCGCCGGCGGTGACGCTCCAGGAGGCGCGGTAGCCCGGGTAGAAGTCGAGGGTCAGCTCGGCGGCCCCCATCGGGTTGGCGCTGTTGCCGTCCTTCCAGAACTCGCCGCTGTAGAGCTCGTCGCGGCGGTAGACCTTCTTGACCACCTTCTGGCCGGTGTCGGGGTCGACCATGGCGTAGAGCTTGTCGGTGATCTCGTCCAGCAGGGCCTCGGCGTCGGCCTCGGCGACCTGGCCGTTCTTCTCGCGTCCCTGGCGCGAGAGGTAGATCTTGCCGAGGGCGATCGAGTAGGCCTGGGTCTCGTTCCAGTCGACGAAGTTGAGGTAGGTCTTCTTGGTGCCCTTGAACTGTTCGGTGCTGAGCGCGATCCCCAGCGAGGAGCGGTTGGCGATCTGCAGGTAGCCCTCCTGCGCCAGCCAGTTGTTGAGGTTGACCTCGCGCCGGAAGCTGTCGAAGCCGTGGTCGGAGACGATCAGCAGGGTGTCGTCCGGCCTCATCTTGGCCAGGGTCAGGCCGACCGCCTGGTCCATGCGCCGGTAGATGGCCTCGTCCATGTCGCGCGCGGCCACCGGCTCGCCGAAGAAGTCGTAGACGGTGTCGGCGCGGCCCTCGTCGAACTGCGGGTGCAGCGGATCGATGTGGCGCATGAGCATGTGGCAGACGCGGTCGGGGCTGCCGAAGAAGTGGAACAGCACCCGCCAGTCGTCGCTGTCGAGCGCGTCCTCGAGCATCTTGCGGCGCCACTCGTAGGTGAACTCGATGTCCTCGATGAAGGCCAGGTCGGTCAGCTCGGTGTCCTTGACGGCGTGGGTCTGGCAGGCCCAGCCGAGGGTCTCGAAGTCGCCGATGCGGCCGGCGAGCTCGCCGGCGAATTGCGGCGGCCAGCAGATGCGGGTGCCCGGGACCGGCTCCTCCGGCGCGATCTGGAGCGGCGCCAGGTAGAGCTCGAGCTCGCCGTCGTCGACGCTCTCGACCCAGATGCGGGCGTTGGCGCGGGTCGACAGCCAGCGGTTCCAGGGGAAGCGCAGGCGGTACCAGTCGCTCCAGCTGCCGAGGGCGACGGTCTGGCTCTGGCCGTCGACGGCGACCACCGCCTCGGCGGCGCCCTTCTGCCACTCCACGGTCAGCGGCAGCCAGGTGTTGACCAGGTCGTAGTCGTCGAGCTGCGCCTTGACCTCGGGGGCGCTGCCCTTGGACTGGCTCAGCTCTCTCTGCTCCTGGGCCAGGCGCTGGTAGAGGGTCTCGTTGCGCGGTCCGTAGAGCTTGGCGGCGTAGCGGCCGGGGCCGTCGGCGGCCAGCCTCAGGTAGTAGCGGGAGGACATGACCCCGTCGCCAGGGTCCTTCTCGGGAGAGAAGGTCCGGTGCAGGCGCGGCCGCTCGGCGGCGGTCGAGTAGAGGGCCCAGGAGTTCAAGCTGCCCTTGGCGTCCGGCGCGCCGAGGCCGGCGACCAGCTTGCCGCTCTGCAGCTCCTTGGCCGGGTAGGAGACGATCGTGCCCTGGCCGCGGAAGGCGACGCCGCCCCGGTCGAGTTCGTGCCACCACTCCTCGGCCTGGATCAGCGACTGGTAGTCGGGGAAGCCGTCCGGCGGGAAGGCCTTCTGCAGGTCGAGGCCGAGGAACAGGCCCGCCCCTAGCGGCAGGACCAGGCCGAGGATCGCGACCGGCATCTTCTTCCGGAGCAGCAGGAACAGCACGATGCCCGCCGCCAGGCCGCCGCCCATGAAGAGGTAGGGCATGCTCTTGCCCGCCAGCGCCAAGCCGGTCTCCTCGACCGGGACCTTGGCGCTGCTCTGGAAGCCGTTCCCGGGCGTCGGCTCACCGTTGCGGTCGAGCGACACGCGCACGAAGTCGAAGATGCCGTGCTTGCCGGGGTTCTTGCCGGTGTTGAGCGTCGCCCAGGACACCGGCGACTGGGCCGGGTTGCCGGGCATCAGCTCGGCGAAGGTGCCCTGCTGGCGCAGCTTGGAGAAGTTGGGCAGCAGGCCGCGGTCCATGAACTCCTCGGCCATGGCGGCGTCCATGCCGTCCATGCCGAGCACGATGACGCGGCCGGCGGGCTCCTGGGTCGGATTCCCGGCGGGGCCGCTGGCGGCGGAGAGCGGCCCGGCGAGCGCGCCGAGCAGCACCAGAAGGATCAGGAACGGGCTGCGGGAGAGATGCATGGAACCGTAAAGTGTAGGCATGTCGTCGAGGGGGACCAACCGGAGGGTCGGGAAGGCTGTGGGTTCAGTCCTCTACGTCCTGGCAGCGCGCGCGGGACGGCCGGGGGGCGCGCTCGCGGCCGCGCCAGCGCGCCCCCCCCCGCGCCCCCGCCGCGGCCCGGCCGCGGGGGCCCCCGCCGCGGCCGGGGCCGGCCAGGAGGGGGTGCACCGGGCCCCGGCCGGGCGGGGGGAGAGGGCCGCCAAGGTGGTCCGGCCGCAGACCGACGACGCCCCGCCGTGGGCCACCGTCCAGGGCCAGCTCACCAAGCCCGCCTGGGCCAGCTACCCCTCGGACATGGTGCTGCGGCTCGAGCCCCAGGGCGCGGGCGACGCCGAGGGCTACACCGTCCTGATGCACCCGGGCAAGGTCTTCTTCCGCTTCGACCGGGTGCCCTACGGCAATTGGCGGCTCGAGCTGATGGCGGCCGGCTTCCGCCACGACCCGCAGCTGATCACGGTGACGCCGCAGGACCCCCATCGCCACCTGCTGGTCGCGCTCCAGCCCGACCGCGTCATCCGCGGCCGGGTCAGCACGGCCGACGGCTCCCCCGCCGCCGGCGCCCTGGTCACGGCGACGCGGGTGGCCGAGCCCGGCCGGGCGGTCCTGCCGCTGACCGCCGAGAGCGACGAACGCGGCGAATTCGCCATCACCGGCGCCCGCCCCGGGCCCTACCAGGTCTACCTCGGCCCGTCCCGCAGCCCGATCGGGCCGCCGGTCCAGATCAGCTTCGCGCCGGAGGCCCGCGAGGCCTGGGTCGAGCTCAGCCTGCCGCCCACCGGAGCGGCGGTGGTCACGGTCCAGGTCGCCGCCAGCGGCGCGGCCGTGGCCGGCGTGCGGCTGACCGCCACGCGGGTCTCCCCCGGGCTGCCCGGCCACGTCGCCGCCGCCGCCTCCGGCCAGGACGGGCGGTGCCGCTTCGCTCATCTGCCGGTCGGCGAGTACGCATTCCAGTCGGTCTCCTCGCGCCACCGTTCGGGAACCGTCCGGGCCACCGTCCTCGAGGGCGGCCAGGCCGAGGTCGTCCTGGCGGTCACGGTGCGCTGAGCCGGTGTCGGCCCTGACCCTTCGGACCAGGCAGGAGACCCCGCTGCGCGAGGCCCTGCGCCTCTCGTGGCCGGCGACGCTGTCGCTGCTGCTCCACTCGGGCTACCGGGTCAACGACCAGTACTGGGTCCAGTTCCTCGGCCCGGACGCCCAGGCCTCGCTCGGGATCACCGCCTTCATGCTGATCCTGAACTTCGCCTTCATCCAGCTGGTCCACGCCGGCACCCTGGCGCGGGTGGCGCAGCACACCGGCGCCGGGGACCATCAGGGCGTCGAGGATGCGCTGCGCGCGGCCCTCAAGGTCGGGATGGTGTGGATCGCCCTGGTGGCGCTGGCCGGCTGGCTGACGAGCGGGATCTGGGTGAGGTTCCTCGGGGCCTCGGGCCAGGTCGAGGTGTGGTCGAAGGTCTACCTGGAACGGATCTATGTGTGCCTGCCGCTGATCGCCCTGAAGCCGATCTCCGACGGCATCTTCATCGGCCTCGGCAACACCATGGTGCCGATGATCCTGTCGGCCTTGACGGTGGCCCTCAACTTCTTCCTCAACCCGCTCCTGATCTACGGCGCCGGCGGCTGGGACGGCATGGGCATCGCCGGCGCCGCCTGGGCCACCGGGTTCTCGCGCGGCCTCGGCGGCCTGCTCGGCCTGGTGCTGCTGCGGCGCCTCTACGGCCTCCGGCCGCGGCTGCGGCAGAAGGTGCCCTGGGCCGAAGTGCGGCGGCTGTTCGCTATCGGCGCGCCCATGGCGATGTCGACGGCGGCCTACTCGCTGGCCTTCATCCTGGTGCTGAAGACCAGCGTCGAGCCCTTCGGCCGCACCGTGCAGGCGGGCCTCGGGGCGGCCTTCAACGGCGTCGAGGCGATCGCCTACTGCGGGCTGCTGGGCCCGGCCATCGCCGTCTCCGGCATGGTCGGCCGCCACGTCGGCGCCAAGCGCTTCGCCGCCGCCCAGGCGGCGGTGCGCGCCTGCGTCGCCCTCTCGGTCGGGATCTCGCTGGTGTTCACGCTGGTCTTCCTGCTGGCGCCGGAGCGGCTGGCGCGGGTCTTCTCCGAGGACCCGGCGGTCCAGGCCCAGGCGGTGCTCTACCTGATGGTGGCCGCCTGGTCCCAGAGCGCCACGGCCGTCAACTCGGTGCTCGACCAGGCCCTGGTCGGGGCCGGCCGGACCGGCGCGATGGCGCTGATCTCGGCGACCGGATACGCTCTCAGAATCCCACTGGCCTTCGTCCTGGCCCACGTCCTGGCGTTCGGCCCCGCCGGAGTCTGGTGGTCTCTCAACGCGTCGAACTACCTGAAGCTGCTCGCCATCATCCCGCTCTACCGCTGGCAGATGCGGCGCCTTTCGGCCGCCTGAGACGCTCCGCCACCCACCATCGGGTTTGGTCCACCTCCCCAATCATGGCCAAACAAGCTCTCATCAATCCCCGTGATTTTCCTCTCGACCGCGTCTGCATGGGCCCGGAAGAGATCGCCAAGTACAACCCGCAGCGCTTCGAGTTCCTGCAGCTCACCAGCGTGCTGCACTACGACGACGAGGCCAACCTGATCGTCGCCAGCCGCGTGGTCGGCGAGGACGAGTGGTGGTGCCACGGCCACATCCCGGGGCGCCCCCTGTTCCCCGGCGTGATGCAGGCCGAGGTGCTCGCCCAAGCCTCTTCGATCCACGTCCGCCTGCACTGCCATGTTCCTCGGGAGGTCTTCCTGGGCTTCCACGGCATCGAGGACATGCGCTTCCGCCTCAGCATCGCCCCCGGCGAGAAGCTGTGGGTCGCGGGGAAGCTCACCCGGACCAACATCGGTAGGCTCGCCTTCCGCTGGGAAGGCCAAGTCATCAAGGAAGACGGCCGGATCGCCTCCAACGGCGTGATCCTCGGCATGAAGATCTGACCGCCTCTGCGGTCAGGCCGGCGGATCCTCCGGCGGCAGGATCTCGAGCACGTCGAGCTCGACGCAGGTGCAGGGAGACCCGACCAGCTGGCTCAGGGAAGGCTGGGTGCGGCCGTCCTCGCCGGAGATCGCCTCCTTGATGTAGGTGCCGTGGGCGGAGCGGATCCGGACCCGCCAGCGCTCGCCCTCGGCCTCGGCGCTCAGGACCTCGATCCAGCGCTCGCGGTGCAGGATCGCCCGGCGGTGGGCGACCCGCGCCGGCGTCTCCTGGAGGATCTCGATGCGCCCGCGGCCGCGCAGCTCCTCGAACCGGCCGGCCAGCCCCTGCGGGTCCGTCGCCTCGGCGAAGGCCACCAGGGCGCCGTACTCCTTGGGGCAGCGGGTCTCCTTGATCTCCACCACCCGCTTGCGGCTGCTGAAGCGCAGCTCGGAGACCTCGATCCGGCTTTCGGCCCGGTGGTTGATCTCGGCCGCCAGCTCGTCGAGGTCGATCATCGGCCGCTTGCACTTCAGGGCCTCGAAGACGAAGGGCCGGCCGGCCCCCAGCATGCGGACGTCCAGGTCCTCCCGGCCGGCGCCGTGGAACTTGTTGCGCCGCGCCTTGAGCCGCGGCATGGCGACGCGCGCGATCAACTCCTGGACCGAGTCGCGGGTGAGCTTGCCGAAGCCCTCGCAGCGCGCGCAGCCGCGGCCCTTGCACTCGGGGCAGAAGAACACCGTCTGCGGCAGGTCGCGGACCAGCTTGCGGTAGCGTCCCTCGAACAGGACCTTGACGGATTCCGGGCTCTTCTCCATGCGGGCGGGTGCGGTCGGCGGGCGGGGCTAAGATGTCGGCGTGTGGCCGACCCTCTTTCGGATCAGCTTGTTCGGCAAGGAGTTCGCTCTGGGCACCTTCGGGCTCATGGTCGCCCTCGGCTTCCTGGTCGGCGTCGGCGTCGGCACGCGCCTGGCGCGGCGCTACGGCGAGGACCCGGAACGCGACCCCTTGCTGCTGCCGGACATCGCGATGTGGGTCCTGATCGGGGTCATCGCCGGCGGCAGGCTGGCCTTCGTGCTGGTCAACCTCCCGTATTACCTGGAGCACCCGCTCGAGATCCCGATGATCTGGAAAGGCGGCCTGGTGATGTACGGCGGGCTCATTCTAGCCTTCACCCTGGGAGCCTGGAAGGCGCGCAGGCTCGGGCTGAACCTGTGGCACGCCGCCGACTGGGGCCTGACGGCCGGCTTCCTCGGCCAGGGCATCGGCCGCATCGGCTGCCTGCTGGTCGGCGACGACTTCGGCAAGGCCACCGACGTGCCCTGGGCGCTGCGGGTGCCGGATCCGCTGCCGCTGGACTCGCTGCTGCCGGCCGAGATGGCCGGCCTGACCATCCATCCGACCCAGGTCTACATGTCCCTCAAGGCCTTCGCCCTGTTCGGCCTCGGCCTGTGGCTGCTGCGGCGGCGGCGCTTCTCCGGCCAGGTCGCCTGCGTGCTGCTGGCCGGCTACGCGGTGCTGCGCTTCGTGGTCGAGATCTACCGCGGGGACGCGGCCGCCCGCGGCGGCGTCTTCAAGCCCGGGCTCAGCCCCGAGGAGCTGGGGGCGGGCCGCCTCCACGAGGTCGAGCTGCTGATCTCGACCTCGCAGATGATCGGGCTCGCCGTCCTGCCTCTGGCGGCGCTGCTCTACCTCCGGCTGCGCAGGAAGTACCCCCTGGCATGAACCGGAGGACGGCGGGCTGATGTTCCTGGCCGGCATCGACGAGGCCGGCTATGGACCGCTGCTCGGTCCGATGGTGGTCGGCTGGTCCCTGTTCCGGGTGCCCGAGGCCGACACCGACCTGTGGCCGGTCACCGCCCACAGCGCCTCCCCTAAACCGGCGCGCCGCCCGCGCCAGGAGCGCCGCGTCTGGGTCGACGACTCCAAGAAGGTCCACGCCGGCCCCCACGGCCGCGCGCGGCTGGAGCGCAGCGTCGCCGCCTTCCGCGAGCTCAACGCTCCGGGGGCCAGCAGCCTCGAGGGCTGGATCCACGAGCCGCCCGCCCCTGCCAGCCGCTCGCTGCAGCGCGCGCCCTGGTTCCGCACCCTGGTCGGCCCGCTCACCCCGCACGCGGATCCGGTCCGCGCCCGGCTCGACGCCGGCCTGCTGCGGCGCGACCTCGAGCAGGGCGGCTGCGCCGCCGACGGCTTCGGCGCCCGCGCCGTGCCGGCCGCCGAGTGGAACGACCTGACCCGCGAGCTCGGGAAGGGCGACGCCCTGTTCCGGGTCGTCATGGAGGTCTTCCAGCACCTGCTCCGCCACACCGGAACGGCGCCGCTCAGGATCGAATGCGACCGCCACGGCGCCCGCATGCGCTACGGCGAGCGCCTGCGCCGGGCGCTCGGCCCCGACCGCCTGGAGGTCCACACCGAGCTGCCGTCCTGGTCGCTCTACACCCTCGAATTCGGCCCCAAGCGGGTCGAGGTCCGCTTCGCCGAGAACGCCGACGGCCTGCGCTTCCCGGTCGCCCTCGGCTCCCTGGCGGCCAAGCTCACCCGCGAGCGGCTGATGGACCTGTGGAACGACTGGTTCGCCGAACGTCTTCCGGGGGTCCGCCCGACCAAGGGCTATGCCCTCGACGCCAAGCGGTGGCTGGCCGAGGCCGAGACCGACCTCCCCAGGCTCGGGGTCGACCAAGAGATCCTGCGCCGACGAAGATGATGGAGTTCATGTGAGGGCTGGAGGGGGGAGGGGCTGGTGCGGGCGCCGCCTTCAGGGACCGGGGCCGGCCCAACTCACCGAAACAAACCCGAACCGACACGTATCCCGACCCCCTGACGGGCGGCGGAAGGCCTGGTCCGCGGCCCGTCAGCCGGTCACTCCTCCGGATCCTGAGCCTCGGTCTCCTTCTGCTGCGCCTTGAAGAACTGCAAGAACGGGTTGGTCGGGTCGAGCTCCTCCCGGAGCTCCGCGGCCCGCGGGTCCTTGCCGATGACGATACGTTCTTCGCGGCGCTGGTCGTCCCGGCCGCCGGGCCGGCCGCTGGGGCGTCGGCTCTTGGGCCGGGTGCTGCGGACGTGAGCCGGCTTCGGCGGCTCGGGCGGTTCACCGCGCCGGCCGGGACCACGACCGGGACCTCGCCCGGGACCGCGGCCTTTGCCGGGACCAGAGCCCGATCCAGAGCCCGATCCGGAACCCGATCCGGAACCCGATCCGGAGCCGGAGGCTCGGGGGCCCGCGCCTGCACCAGCGCCGCGCGCCGGGCGCTCGCCCGGTTCGCGCATCGAGAGGCGGAAGCGCTGCTTCTCGAGGTCGATGGAGAGCACGCGGACGGTGACCTCCTGGCCCTCCTCGACCACTTCGGACGGCTCCTTGACGAAGCGGTCGGCCAGCTCCGAGACGTGGATGAAGCCTTCGCGGCGGGCGCCGACGTCGACGAAGACGCCGTGTTCGACCAGCTTGGTGACCTTGCCGGGCAGCTTGGCGCCGACCTCGAGGGTCTCGAGCCGGCTGCCCTCGGTGTGGCCGGGGGTGGCGCGCCGGGGGCGGCGGGTCGCCTTCAGCAGGCCGCGGCGGATCAGCTCGACGACCTTCGGCTCCCAGCCGCGCTCCTCGAGCACCGGGGCCCAACTCAAGGCATCGACCTTGGACGGCTCGCGGATCAGCTCGGCGAGATCGATCCCGGCGGCCTCGGCGGCCTGCCGGAGCGGCCGGTAGTAGATCGGGTGCAGCGGCCGCGAGTCGAGCGGCTCGTGGCTGCCACGAGACCGCAGGAAGCAGCAGGCCGCCCGCCAGTCCTTCTCCGACAGCCCCATCCGGTGCTGGAAGTCCTCCAGCGACAGGAACGGGGCGGTCGAGCGCTCCAGCTCGACCGCGCGGGCGTCGATGCCCGGCAGCAGCCGCAGCTCGTCGTGGTTCCCGCGGTTCAGGTCGACGCCGCGGGCGGCCAGCAGCGACTGAAGGAAGATCGACTCGAAGGCGTCGAGGCGCCGGGAGTTGATCTCGCCGCGGAAGGCGACGTACGAGCGCACGATGTGCGGCGTGTGCAGGGCCATGGCCCGCGGGTTGTGGCCGAGCCGCCCGAGCAGCGCGGCCTGGCGCTCGTCGTGGCTGAGGTGGGCCTCCTCCAGGCGCCGCGCCACCTCGCGCAGCAGGGTCTTGGCCACCGCCACCGGCACCAGGGCGGTGCGCAGCTTGCCGGCGATGGCGCGGACGCCGTCGACGATCGCCCCGCCGTGGCTCCGGGTGGGAGAATCGGCCTGCAGGGCGATCAGGGTGGGCCGTTCCTCGCCCAGGAAGGCAGCGAGCTTCTCGCCCAGGTCGGAGGCCTTGGCCGAGACGGTGATCCCGCGCAAGAAATGGCCGCCCCGGTCGAGCAGCGCGACCACGCACTTGCCGTTCCGGTGCGAGAAGACCCCCAGCACCGGGCCGTCGTTCTTGCCGCGGTCCAGGGCGTTCTCGAGCTGCGACCAGGACTGCTGGAGCGCCAGGCTCTCGGCCTTGCGCTTGAGGCGGGCGCGCGCCTCCTGGACCAGCCGCGGCTGCTGCTCGGCGGCGTAGAAGTCGAGGAACAGCTTCAGGTAGGCGTCGCGCTCCTGGGGCGGCGCGCCCTCGACCTCGGCGTCGAAGTGGCGGTCGAGCTCGGGCCGGGGGAGCTCGAAGTGGAGCTTCAGGAGGTGGGCGTGCTCGGCGCGTCGCAGCGCCAGATAGCCGCCGGCGTCGAAAGCGGACAGGGCCTGGGCCTTCTCCGCCTGCTGCTGGAAGCGGCGCGCGTCCTGCTCCTTGCCCTCGATGATCTCGACCCGGACCTCGGCCTTGTCGCGGAACAGCCGCCGCAGGGCCGCGGCCAGCCCGGCGTTGGCCCGCAGGCCCTCGACGAAGGCCTTGTGCTCCTCCTTCTCGGGCGCCTCCCAGCCCTCGGGGACCGGGCCGCCCTCGAGCTCGAGGTGCAGGTCCTCGAGCTCTCCCTCGGAGCAGGCCGCCTGCACGGCCTCCTCGAGCTTGGGCAATTCCTTGCCCTCGAGGCCGCGCAGGAAATTGGCCCGGCGGCGCTCCAGGGCGATTTCGACTTCGAGATGTTCGATCAGGAGCTCGAATCCGAGCGGGTTGGGGAAGACCCCGGCGAGGCCGGGATCTGCGAGGCGCAGCCAGGCCAGGGACTCGCCCTGGGCGATGGCTTCACGCAAGCGGCGGTATACCGGGACCTTGAGGCCCAGGACCCGCGCGACCCTCTGATCGTCCTGCTGCTTCGGCTTGGAGGACATGGCGGGAGATTCTAGCAGCGCCTCGGGAAGTGGGCCCCTGGCGCGGGATTACTTCCCCTGGTCCTTGAACAGCTTGTCGACCACGAACTGCGGCACGGGGCGGTAGTTGAGGGGCTCCATCGAGAACGACCCCCGGCCCTGGGACAGGCCGCGCAGGCGGCCGGCGTAGTTGAACATCTCGGCGATCGGGACCGCGCCGCGGACCTCCCGCAGGTCGCCGGTGACGGCGATCTCGTCGACCTCCACCCGGCGCGTGTTCAGGTCGCCGATGACGTCGCCGATGTACTCCTCGGGCACCTGGACCGAGAGCCGCATGTAGGGCTCGAGCAGGGTCGTGTTGCCGCCGACGGCCTGCCGGAAGGCGATCTGGGCCGCGGTGTAGAAGGCCAGCTCGCTGGAGTCGACGTCGTGGTACTTGCCGTAGTGCAGGGTGGTCTTGATCTTGACGAAGGGCCAGCCCATGCGCCCGCCGCCCTTCATCGAGTCCCTGAGGCCGTGGTGCACCGCCGGGATGTACTGCCGCGGGACGGCGCCGCCGGCGATGGCGTCGACGAACTCCAGCTCCTCGGTCTCACCCGGCTCGAACTTGATGTTGACCACCGCGTACTGGCCGTGGCCGCCCGACTGCTTGACGTGCCTGCCCTCGATGTCGACCGGCCCCTTGATGGTCTGGCGGTAGGCCACCTTGGGCTCGCCGACCTTGATCGGGACGCCGTGGTCGCGGGCGATGCGGGTGGTGATGATCTCGAGGTGCAGCTCGCCCATGCCAGAGATCACCATCTCGTCGGTCTCGTCGTCGACCCATGCCCGGAACGAGGGGTCCTCCTTGCACAGGTTGCCGAGCACGGCGCTGAGCCGGTCGCGGTCCTTGAGCGTCTTCGGCTCGACCGACATGCTGATGACCGCCTCGGGGAAGGTCATCGACTCCATCGCCACCGGGTGGTCCGGGTCGCAGACGGTGTCGCCGGTGGTGGTGTTCTTGAGGCCGACGACGGCACAGATACCGCCCGCCTTGACCTCCTCGACCGCCTCCCGCTTGTCGGCGTGCATGTACATCAGGCGGCCTACGCGCTCCTTCTTGCGCGTGCGCGGGTTGAGCACCTGCGAGCCGCGCACCAGGGTGCCGGAGTAGACCCGCACGAAGGTCAGGTCGCCGCTCGGGGCGGCGATGGTCCTGAAAGC
>JACKQG010003583.1_pt1 | contig 18865 bp, 15 predicted proteins | sample 8237621 | NCBI WGS metagenome assembly JACKQG01 (sample SAMN15677084, study PRJNA649215) | marine metagenome | biome: marine; feature: Black Sea; material: saline water; isolation source: suspended particulate matter (SPM) from the Black Sea western gyre | collected 2013-06-09/2013-06-10 | depth... | reverse complement strand
TGATCAGAAGGGGTATATTCGAGGCAATTATTTCTGCAGGCAAATAGAAAGGTCGGACAAGCGAGTGGAGAGATACAATTGATCTTTGTCCTTGGCCCTGACACATTTATTGAAGAATGCCGCCTTTCGCTCTCTGAGCGGTAGGCCCAGTCTTGGTGTTGCGTTCGGATGTTAACCGCTAACGTGTTACTCTTTTTCGTTTTGTCCATTATCAAATGGAACAACAAGGTCCTCGTTCTAATCATTTGTCACCGGGACCTCTCACCAGGGCCAGTGCCGTTTTAATCAGATGATCGGGTGTGAATCCGAATTTTTCATACAGGATCTTACTCGGGGCCGAGGCGCCGAATCGATCAAGGGCGATTACCTTGCCCATATCTCCAACGTAGCGGTGCCATCCCTGCGAGATCCCGGCTTCGATGGCAATCCGGGCCTTTATCTCAGGGGAGAGAACGTGGTCTCTGTATTCTTTATCCTGCCTGTCAAACAACTCCCAGGACGGCATGCTCACAACCCGGGCTTTGATCCCTTTTTCATCAAGCCTTTTTGCCGCTTCGAGGGCAATATGGACTTCGGAGCCGGTGGCAATCAGGATGAGGTCGGGATTACTGTCTTCGGCATCCCGCAGTATGTAGGCGCCGCGAATCAGGTTGTCAGCAGGGGGATAGACATTACGATCCAGCACAGGGACGCCCTGTCGCGTGAGGGCAAGCGCAACCGGACCAGTGTCAGGCTGCAGGGCCACTTTCCATGCCTCGGCGGTTTCATTGCCATCACATGGCCGGATAACAGTAAGTTTCGGGATTGCTCTCAACGAGGTTAGCTGTTCCACCGGTTGGTGGGTCGGCCCATCTTCTCCCAGGCCGATGCTGTCGTGTGTAAAGATATAGATGACTTTCAGACCCATGAGGGCTGCCAATCGGATGGCAGGGCGCATGTAATCGGAAAAAATAAGAAAGGTCCCCCCGTACGGGATGATTCCTCCGTGGAGTGCCATGCCGTTTAAAATGGCTCCCATCCCGTGTTCCCGGACACCGAACCTCAAATTGCGCCCGCCGTAGGCATTTGCCTGGAAATCCTCCTCACCTTTGATCTCTGTCTTGTTGGATGGGGCCAGATCCGCGGAACCACCTATCAGGTTAGGGATTTGTCCTGCAAGGGCATTCAAGACCGTACCCGAGGCCACCCTGGTAGCCATCCCTTTTGGATCTGCCGGGAAAAAGGGTACGTTTTTGTCCCATCCTTCCGGAAATACGCCATTCATGAATCTATGCCATTCTTCTGCCAGGCCGGGGAACGCCTGACAATATGAACGCAGTCTTCCCTGCCAGAGATCTTCTTTTTCCTGTCCATTTTCAACTGCCGGACGGAAATGATTCCGCACCTCATCAGGGACAATAAAAGATGGCTCAAGGGGCCAGTGGATGTTTTTCTTGGTCAATCGGATCTCTTCCCCACCTAAAGGCTCTCCGTGAGCAGATGGATGATCCTCTTTGTTCGGGCTTCCATAACCGATGCGGGTCCTGATCGCAATCAGCGAGGGCCTCCCTGTCTCCTCCCGGGCACGGGTTATGGCCTCCTCGATGACTTCGAGGTTATTTCCGTCCTTTACCGTTTGCACATGCCAGTCGTAGGCCTTGAAACGGGCGGTCCTGTCTTCGGTAAACGCAATTTCTGTGCTACCCTCTATGGAGATATGGTTGTCGTCGTACAGGTAGATCAGTTTCCCGAGCCGGAGGTGGCCTGCCAAAGAGGCGGCCTCGTGCGAGACCCCTTCCATGAGATCCCCGTCGCTGACAATGCCATATGTGAAATGGTCAACAATCGCATGACCCGGACGGTTGAAGTACGCGGCCAGGAAGCGCTCTGCAATGGCCATACCGACGCCGCTGGCAAAACCCTGGCCCAACGGGCCGGTCGTTATTTCAACGCCAGGTGTGAGGGAATACTCGGGGTGGCCGGGTGTCTTGCTTTTCCACTGGCGAAATTCCTTGAGATCGTCTACGGAGAGATCATATCCTGTCAGGTGAAGGAGGCTGTAGAGCAACATGGAGCCGTGCCCTGCCGAGAGGATGAAACGGTCTCTGTCAGACCATCCGGGATTAAGGGGGTTGTGCCGTAAGAACCGGGTCCATAGGACATAGGCCATAGGGGCAGCCCCCATCGGCATGCCGGGATGTCCCGAATTGGCCTTCTCCACTCCGTCCGCTGAGAGCATTCTAATGGTATTAACGCACAACTCATCCAGTTTTGATGCCATCTTTCGCTTAAACTCCTTTCAGATCTAATTAAAATTGGATATCTCTTTCCTGACTCTCTTGAGGATCATGGGGATAAAAAAGGAAAAAACAAAAAGACTCACTGCAAAAAAGATTTTAAAGGAAACCAGATCTCCCCACTTCCCGGAAGCCCACACATCTTTCAAAGTCCCGCTTAAGAAGGTGAGGACGAAAATGGAAACAATAACACCTAACCCTGTCCCGAACAAATAGTCCCAGAAGCGGACCTTTGTCAGGCTCAACCCGTAGTTCATGGGCGTAAAAGGTGAATTGAGCAACCGCAGGTAAAGCACCGTTGTAAATCCTTTTCTCTCAATGGCGTCATCATATTTCTTTAACCGGTCTCCGATTATGGAGGCGATAAAGTCCCTCCCTAAGGTCCTTCCCACGAAGAATGCGGCGCTGGCCCCCCCCAGTGCCCCAAGCCATCCACAAAAAAATCCCCAGGAGGCGCCGAAAAGCCCGGCCCCCAATATGATCGGGATGCTTGCCGGTACAAAGAGACATATGGCAAGGGCTTCGAGAAGCGTAAAGACTACCGGGGCCCATATTCCTGTTTCATTTAGGACATGGCCCAATGACTGGGATGTTATGAAGTCTTTCACGGGCGTAATCCGGAACAGACAGACAGCCCCAGCAATAAACAGGACAAGGATCAGGAATTTCCCCAATGCTCCTTTGGTGAACCGCTCTTTTTTAGTGGACATTATCTCCATTACCATAACTTAAATGCAGTGAGGGCGGGGACGGACTCTCTTTAACAGCTTTTTGATAGGTAATCAATGACGAACCATCAAATTGAGACCTTTGCAAAACGCCCCTTTTTGCCCGATTTCTGCGTCAGGCTCAAATTTTAATCCTCGAAATACTTAATGTATTCCTGCCTGCCCCGTGGAATGCGAAGCCTATTCCTCTGGGGTGGTTAAAATATTCGCCTTCCCCTCCGGGGCGTAGGCCCCACGGGCCGGAGGCTTGAACTCGAACAAAATTGAGCATTTTTCAAAGGTCTCAAATTCTGGCCCGTGTGAGGCTCCAACAAAATTTTGGCGATTCAGCGGGGCGGTTAGATCTGTCCCCTCAATTTTGCCCAAATCAGGCCCATATATTCATGCACGGCACACGAAGCGTCTTCTAACGCGGAGGAGTTGGGAAAGAACGACTTAGGCGTCAGAACCTGCCTTGTGCTTGCTGTCTGTCCTGCGGGGGCCGGGATGGGGTCCATCCCCTGTTTCCTGAAAAGGGCTACGGCGCGCGGCATATGAACAGCGGAAGTAACTAACACAAACGGGTGGTTGGCGACTATCGATTTAATCAATCGGGCCTGATCTTCCGTATCGTTGGATGCGGGTTCAAGAATTATTTGATTTCTATCAATCCCAATAAAAGTGGCAACCTCAGCCATAATGTGAGCTTCAGGTATAGGATCAAATGCTCCACACCCCGACACGATGAGCTTGCTCCCCGGATTTTGACGAAATATTCGAATACCTTCCATAAGTCGGACCATCGAATGACGGGTCAGTTGACCGGTTACGGGTATTGAAGGATCGGAATGTTGACCCCCTCCGAGCACCACAACATATTTCACCCTTTCATTTGCTTTTGTGGCGGAAGCTGGCGATCCTTTGTCCATCATATAGGGGCTGAATTTGCCTTTCAGGGGGTCGTTCAGGGCGTTGGAAACCGGGTCATAGCTGAAAAATGTGAGCGCGACCAGTCCGATGGTGACTAAGATTTTCCCGGCAACTTCTCTTTTGCCGCGCCATAGGAGAAACAAACCCAAAAAAGAGATCAACAGGCACAATGGCAGTGGAAGAAAAAACGAACCGAGTATCTTTTTAAGAAGAAACATTTTGAAGGCTCCTTGTCTGTGTTTCTCTCCGTAAAAAAATATTGTAAAGAGCAAGAAAAGAGGGTACAAGTGTTTCCAGCTCAAAGGCTGCGGATTTTGGGCGGTCTATATATTTTTGGAGGAATCCTGATGAATGATATCTTAGACTTTTTTGTATGTGACATCTGCTCAAATAAGAATTTCAACCTCGTTTACAATTTCTGCCTCAGGTTTCATGGGGTGAATTTTTCTGATGACCTGATATACGATAAAATAATTGAAGAAAGATATCAGTGTACAAAGTGTCAAAAAACCTTTTCAAAAAAGGCAATAGAAGAGGGTTTATCCGTCCTCCGCAGAAAACGTAAAAAAAACTAAAGGCTTATCTCATACTGTTCTAAATGGAAGGTTTCTTTCCCGATGATGCTGATTCTCTTGCCTATCCTCTTTTCTAAGTCAATGATCGCTTTCTGTTCTTCTTCCCGTAAGACTTTGTCTATTTCCGGATGTGCTAAAATATAGACGTGCCCACCTTCTTCAGGATTTGTGCATTCTCTTTCCAGATCTCTAAAGATTTCGTAGCAGATGGTCTTGGCTGACTTGAGAGTACCTCTTCCCTCGCAGTAGAAGCAGGCATTGCTCAGCAGTCGGTTCAAGCTCGCCCTGGTTCTCTTTCGGGTCATTTCAATGAGCCCTAAGTCTGACATCTGGAGGATATTTGTTTTTGCCTTATCTTTGCTCAAGGCCTCTTTGAGGGCCATGGAGACCCTCTGACGGTTCGAGGCCTTTTCCATGTCGATGAAGTCGATAACAATGAGGCCGCCGATGTTCCTGAAGCGAAGCTGGTAGGCAATCTCCTTTAGCGCTTCCAGGTTTGTCTTTAAAATGGTCTCCTCTAAATTCCTCTTCCCGACATAACTGCCGGTATTCACATCTATTGCGGTGAGGGCCTCTGTAGGTTCAATTACGATATAGCCTCCAGATTTTAGCCAGATTTTGTTCCCGAGAGCCCGCGAAATTTCTATTTCAATCCCAAAGGCGTCGAAGATAGGATCAGTCCCCTCATAAAGCTCGACAGAGTATTTCAACTTAGGGGCGAATGTCTCGATAAATTCCATTATGTTGTCATATTCTTCACCCGAGTCAATAACCAGACGGTCAACTTCCCTTGTAAACAGATCTCGAACCGCCCTCAGGGAGATGGATAAATCCTTGTATAGCAGGATAGGGCTTGTACCTTTTTCCATTTTAGTCTGGATGTTCCCCCAGAGCTTCAGGAGGAAGTCCATCTCAGCCTCTAACTTTTCCTTGGTGCCATCTTCAGCAACCGTTCTTACTATGAATCCGAGAGGGCCCGGCCTGATTTTCCTGATAACCTCCTTGAGTCTTTCCCTTTCCTCTTTATGCTCGATTTTTCGAGAGACACCGATATGATTAACCGTCGGCATAAGGACAAGATGTCTCCCTGGAAGGGAGATGTGAGAAGTCAGCCTGGCCCCCTTATTCCCCAAGGGCTCTTTTGCTACCTGGACCATGATGTTTTGACCTTCATGGAGCAAATCCTCAATTTGCAATGAGGTGTTATGAAGTTGATCCATTTGTGATGTCTCGGGGTCGATGAGATCGATGTCCTGACCGGTCTTGCTGGTCTCCAGCATCATCTGCTCGAGGTCTGAAAAATCTTTGTATACATCTGAAACGTAAAGAAAGGCCGTTCTGCCGAGACTAATGTCCACGAAAGCGGCCTGCATGCCCGGGAGCACCCTGACTACCCGTCCTCGATAGATGTTTCCCATCAGTTCCTGACCGCTATCTCGTTCAATATGAAGTTCCACAACAACGCCGTTTTCAACAAGGGCGACCCTGGTCTCGTAAGGCCTGGCATTGATTATAAGTTCATTGGACATAAGCCGTCTCCTTTTTCGAAGCAACGCCCGAAAATATGGCGCTTTCAGAGCCGGTATTTACGGGAATCGTTTGGTTTAAGCAGGCTCTAAGACTTGCCCTGTCTTCAGCACACTTATATTAAGGAGGTCGTTAGCATTCAGGGAAAAAATGGCTTTTAATATCTCCGTTGGTTTTAATCCGGGCCCCTCTGTTTCTTTCACGGTCAATTTTAGCTTGTTTGGCGAGACAAGGGAAATGGCCCTGACAAGGGGCCGGGCATCAATCTCATGTTCCCCTTTTTTCCCCGTTTTGACAACTGCAAAATGTTTTGATTCAAGAAAGCTTTGCAGGTCTTTTTCTTCACATCTCGGCCCGTTCAGGGTAATCAGGAAACTGCTTTCGCTTATACACCCTCTTTTTTTTGCAGGGGAAATCTCTTCAACAAGGGTCACGTCAATGCCCCGGGGGAGTTCACGATTGATCCTTTCTTTTATAATGGGGACATCCATCGCCTCCACCAATTCAATATCCACTAACTCTTGCATGCTTTCGGTGCCAACGGGGAGGGCAGCAAAAAACGAGACTCTGGGCATGGGATGATAGCCTTTGGAGTAAGCTAATTCCAGCCCGGCCCTTTTGAATGCCCGCACAAGAACCCTGACGAGTTCCAGGTGACCGAGATGCTTTGCACTGCCCACCTTTTTGTAGGTGAGGCGATATTTCTTTGTAGATTGAGGCGCCGTCCGAATAGCGGTTTCCGGGCTGTGGGATACCATAGCATATTTATGAAGGACCGGGTCAATGGTCTTATGGTCGCATACACCGCACTCCAGGCATTTGTCCCTGCAGTCAGGGGTCAGGTTCTCTTCTTTGGCCTTCTCCCATTCTCTTTTGAGGAAGGTCTTTGTAACACCTGACTTGATGTGGTCCCAGGGTAAGGTTTCATGGGGGGATCTCTCTCGATGTAGATAAAATTCGGGTTTCAGGCTCGCACGAATAAAGGCCTCTTCCCACGCCTCTTTTTTGAACTGTTCACTCCATGCGTCGAACTTCGCGCCAAGGCCCCACGCCTCCATAATGACACGGCCCAATTTCCTGTCGCCTCTCGCCAGGACACCCTCTAACCAGCTCAATTCCGGTCGATTCCATTTGACCCTGGCCCTGCTTTTTCTGAGACCTTCCTGGATCAGACGTAACCGTCTTCTGCTTTCCTCCAAGGCAATTTGGGGTGCCCACATGAAAGGGGTGTGTGCTTTGGGGACAAATGTTGAAATGCTGACGTTTAAGTTGTCTTTTTTCCCTTTTTTGCCGGCAAGACGCGTGATCTGTTTAGACAAGTCGATAATATCCTGTAGGTCCTCTTCCTCCTCAAATGGGAGCCCTATCATGAAGTAAAGCTTAATCAGGTTCCATCCGGCCCTGTAGACCTCCTTTGACGTTTCAATGATATCGTTTTGGGTCAGCCCTTTGTTGATGATCCTTCTGAGCCGGTCATTGCCTGCCTCCGGGGCCAGGGTAAAACCGGTCTTTCTTACCCTTTTTATCTGTTCCATCATTGCGCTATTCAGGCTGTCCATCCTGAGCGACGGGAGGCTTACCCCGATATTCCTTGAGGACAGCCGATCCATCAGGGCCTTGAGAAGGGGTCCAATACAGCTATAATCGCCAGAACTCAGGGAGAGCAGAGAGAGATCTTCGTAGCCGGTCAATTTCAGGGCCTCTTCCGCCTTCTTGATTATGGACTCGGGGGTTCGTTCCCGCACAGGACGGTATATCATTCCTGCCTGGCAGAATCGACAGCCCCGTGTACAGCCGCGTGAGATCTCTACGGAAACACGGTCGTGGATCAGTTGGGCGAATGGGACTATCTGACGCTCTGGGTAAGGGTAATCATCGAGATCGGGCAGAACAGCTTTTTTTATCTCCTGGTAGTCTGCATAGCTGGGTTCAATCTCTTTTACAGATCCATCAGAGTAATAGTGGAGGCGGAAAAAAGAAGGAATGTATACCCCCTTTATATGACGCAATTCATGCAGCAGATCCTTTTTACTTCCCTTTTTTTTCTTTTTAGCTTTCCTGACAGCGCGGCATATCTCTAATGCCGCGGTCTCTCCGTCACCGATTACCATTAGGTCAAAAAAATCAGCAACAGGCTCGGGGTTAAAACACGCCGGGCCTCCGGCAATGATAAGCGGGCTTTGGTCAGGTCTATCTTCAGCCAAGAGGGGGATGCTTGAAAGATCGAGCATGTTCAGGACGTTCGTGTATGAGAGTTCGTGCTGGAGGCTAAAGCCGACCAAGTCAAAGCTCGACAGGGGGTGGCCCGATTCCAGGGTCGCAAGGGGAATATTTCGGCGCCTCAGTTCCTGTTCCAGGTCAACCCATGGGCAAAAAACTCTCTCAGCGGAAAGCCACTCCTTGCTGTTAAGGATATTGTAAAGGATCTTTAGCCCTAAGTGGGACATACCCACCTCATAGAGGTCCGGGAAGGCAAGGGCGATGGACACTTCTGTCCGGGAAAGGTCTTTCCTTACGGAGTTAACTTCGTTGCCCAAGTAACGGCTGGGGCGGATCATATTTGAAAACCAGTTTTGATCTAAAATGGACATGATTTTTTTGGATGGAGTTTAGAGCTAAAGGTTCAGGGTTTACGATTTCCAGTTTCAACTTTCAGGTATTCTGCATCGAGTATCCGGGTACGGGTTCCTGCGAGTTCCGTAGAGTCAGTTAAGCACTCATTGACCGGGGCCGAACAGGGAGTAATAGGGTGATTTCGGCACCGCCTCCAGGGTGATTGCCCCCAGATATTTCTCCTTCAAGGAGATCGACAATTCTTTTTACAATGGCCAGACCCAGACCGGAACCCCTTTCCTTGGTGGTGAAAAAGGGTAAGAAGAGGCGTGAAAGGCCCTTTTCGTCAAATCCTTCTCCTGTGTCACGGATAACTATTTTGGCCCTCTCCGGCCTGCTTTCAGGCGATCCAGGCTCTAATGCGGTGGTGAGATGTAGCTCGCCTCCCTTATCCATGGCTTCAGAGGCATTTAAGAGCAGATTCCACAGCACCTGCCTGAGCTGATCTGAATCAGATTCAATTGTTATAGGGTAGTGGAGATTTGTAAGGATTTTTGTTTCGCTACTGCAACTTTGGCTGTTTTGTAAAAGCTCCAGGGATTCAAGAATTAACTGATTAAGGTCAAATTCTGTCAATTCCCTTCTTTTTGGCCTGGCAAAAAGAAGGAAATCGGCGACAAGACCATTGAGGCGGTCGGTTTCTCTTGCAATGATATCCATGAGTCGAGCGTTGACATCATTTTGTTCAATCTCCTCTCTCAACATCTCGATTGATCCGCTGATTGAGGCCATTGGATTCCGTATCTCGTGGGCCATTCCTGCGGCGAGTTCGCCGATAAGAACCAGCCCTTCAATCTTTTTCATCTCTTCTTCAATCTGTTTTATTTTCGTCACATCCTGCAAGATGAGGATTTGGCCTTTTTGATCACCCAATGAATACTGGAGAGGAGAGGTGGTGAGCCGCAGGTGGATCTTTGATCCGTCCGGTCTCCTGTAAGAGAGGTCTGTAAATGGCGATTGCATGTCGAGCGAGCCCCTTGAAACGGATTGAACGGCTGGATATTCGGCAAGAAGGGGGAGTTTATCCCGTACCAGATGTCCGCAGACGTGGTTTGCTCCTATCCCAAAGATTTTTTCTGCGGCGGGATTAAACAGAATAATTTCATTATGATCATCCAGGACGATCAACCCTGATGTGATGCTGTTGATGATGCTCTCGTTCAGGACCTCTAATCTGTTAAAGTCCACCTCCTTTACCCTCAATTCAACGCGGCTCCTTCTTGCCTGTTCAGAAAGGAAACTGCTGAGATATCCAACCAGATAAAAACCGGTCATATTTGAGAGTATTATGAAGAACAGGTAGGCGCTCTGATAAGTTTCAGGGTAACTCAGCCGGCTCCCTAAAGGATGAATCACGCCGTAATAGTGAAGATCTAACAGGAGACCATAGAAGATGCTGCTGCTGGACGCAGCGATCATACCTCCTTTTCGGTAAAGGAGGATGCTTCCGCTGAAAATACTTAGGATGTAAAGGAAGGAGAATATGCTTTCTATGCCTCCGGTAGTGTATATGAGACCTGTGATCAGAAGGGTATCAACAAGAAGGTGAATGTATGCCTGCAGAGTGATGTTGCCCAAATACTTCAGGAGAAAGACGTAAACGATGCTGATGAAATATACGGTAGCAAGAAAGAGGTAGTGGAGGGTGCGGACATCACCGAAATAGGGCCGGGATTCCTGTGCCTGGATGAATGTGAGGGCGCCTAAGAGAATAGAAATAAAGAGGACCCTCAAAAACATCAGGACCTGAAGACCCTTCAGGAGCTCCGGTCGAGGGGTTTTCTGCACAGTGCTGGTCATTTTTGTGGGATTACGAGCCCATGGCAGCAGCCATGGTGAAGATAGGCAGATACATGGCGACAACGAGTCCGCCTATAGATCCGCCGAGGAATACCATAAGCAAGGGCTCCAACATGGAGGTCATTGCCTCCACCGCTGCGTCCACTTCGTCGTCATAAAAGTCGGCAATCTTTTCAAGCATCGTATCAAGCGCGCCCGTGGCCTCGCCTACGGAGATCATCTGAACTACCATGCTGGGGAAAATTTCGTTTTCCGAGAGTGGTTCGGCAATAGGTTGCCCTTCGGCAATACTTGAGCGAACATCAAAAATAACCTCTTCGAGCACAACGTTGCCTGCAGTCTTGGCAACGATTTCCAGGGCCGTTATAATAGGCACTCCACTGGAAATCATTGTTCCTAAAGTCCGAGAAAATCTCGCCACTGCAACCTTTTTGAGTAGTGAACCAAAGACGGGCAACTTTAGTGCTAACGTGTCTGTGGTTTTTCTCCCCCCCTTGGTGGCCCTGTACCTTTTGAAAAGGAAGACGAACACCACAAGGACGATAATCATGTAGTGGATGTTTCCTTTGGTGAAATTGCTCATGGCCACAACAATTTGTGTAGGCACGGGCAAGGCCTTGCCAAAGCTTGCAAACATATCTTGGAATACCGGGATCACAAAAATCATGATCACAGAGATAACGATTAAAGCGATAGCGACAACAACGATCGGGTATGTCATGGCGCTCTTAATCCGTGTCTTCAGCTTTTCCGCCTTTTCTATATAGGAGGCTAAACGTTGCAGAATGGTGTCTAAGATACCCCCTACCTCGCCGGCAGCGACTAAATTAACAAATAGGCCATCAAATACTTTCGGATGTTTTTCCATGGCCTCAGCAAGACTTGAGCCCCCTTCCACGTCTCTTACAATCTCTTTGAGGATGCGCTTAAATGTCTTATTTTCTGCCTGATCGGCCAGTATTGTGAGGCCCTGGATTAGAGGAAGGCCTGCGTCTATCATGGTGGAAAACTGTCTGGTAAAGATGACGATATCCTTGTTGGTAACTTTGGGCTGCATGAAAGAAACATTTTCAAAGATATCCTTTGGCTTGAGCTTTATTTTTTTGATCTTAAGGTTACGACGCTTTAATTGCAGGACCGCAGATTTTTCATCGACTGCTTCCAGCGCTCCTTTTATGATTTTACCTTTTCGTGTCTCCGCAACCCAATTATAGCTTGGCATCGTCATCCTCCCCAGGGCCTCTTCCTGGCCAAAAACCGGTTGAGTGCATTCCTAATTGATTTTGTGCGCCTATAATTTACAGAAAAATTTACTAAGTATAGATAATTTAGCTTCCTCTGTCAAGGGATCTTCCGCATTCCTTTAGTTTCTGAATAGCCAATAGAATGCCTTATGGTGATTTTATTATCGCAGAATCGTTCCAGCATGTTCAATTGAAAACTGATAGTCTATCGGATATTGTTCTTGACAAGTTGTGCAGGTTAAATGTTATATGTTCCCGACACAAAATCGTGATGAAAACCGGGGCCGTGAGCGGTTAAGTTCGCCGATCATGTTGACCTCGGGCTTTCATTTTTATTCATTGGGTATCAAATCACAATCAGTTTAACTAAGAAGGAGATTTTTTAATTAAGGAGGTATGCAAAGTGAGCGACATTATTGCTCCCATGGGAGGAAAGGTCATCGATGTCAAGGTAAAGGTCGGCGATGCCGTAAATGAAGGGGATGAAGTGGTGATCCTCGAGGCCATGAAGATGGAACTGCCCATCGCTGCTGAAGCATCCGGCACGGTGAAAGAGGTTAAATGCAACAAGGGTGATACCGTTGAGGCGGAAGGTGTGCTGATCGTATTGGAGTGATATCTGTTTTAAAGGTCATGAGGTTTTGCGCCGGAGAAGCTATTTATTCTCCGGCGTTTTTTGTTTTTATGATGGTTGGAAAGGGGAGATTTTCAATCCCTTATTGAGCGGCCTTTTTTGCCTCCATTCTCTGCACTGCTCTGGAGATAATGCTCCCGGAAAGAGACATCCCCAGGAAGAGCACCATTAGTACCATAAAGACCCCTATGTATCTGAGAACGAGTGTCCCGATAATCCACGTCCAGTTATCCTTGACGATGATGACCTCAGCCCCCTCTTTTCCCCCCTTTGAGATCGTTATGGAATGCCACGGCATTTTCCCGTCGTCTTCGATATAAGTGGCATCTTTCCATTCCCTGAACTTGATATCTTCGAAGTCCTTCAGTGCCTTTCTGTAGAATGAAACTACCTCATCGTGGGACAACTGCGTCTTCAATTCCAGGCGAGAATCTGTTTTTTGGATAGCCTTCCCCTGGGGGATGACAGGGGCCCCGAGAAACGTCTCCGCGTTTGAGGAGAGGGGGAAAAAGACCAATATCAAGAGAAAAAGTGCTGATTTCTTCATTATGTAGGCCCTCTGCTTGGTGGCTGAACGAAAAATCCTTTCAGGCACGATTAGGTTTCACTTCTTTGTCCCTGCGTTGAGTAATAATGTTCAACGCTATTGCATCTTAATCGAACATGGCGATAAACATGCCCGCTGCTGCGGCTGAGCCAATAACCCCTGCAAGATTAGGACCCATGGCATGCATGAGAAGGTGATTGGTTTTGTCGTATCTAAGACCCTGCATCTGGGAAACGCGTGCCGCCATCGGCACCGCGGAGACTCCTGCTGACCCGATAAGCGGGTTGATCTTCTCTTTCAGAAAGAGGTTCATGATCTTGACGGTCACAATACCACCAACCGTGCAAACCGCAAAATCGACCAGGCCCAGGCTGAAGATGAAAAGGGGTTTCCAGCTTAAGAACTTGTCCGCCTGCATGGTGGCGCCCACTGAGACCCCTAAGAATATGGTTACAATGTTCATGAGCGACCCCTGAGCCGAATCGGTCAGCCTGGCGACCACCCCGCTCTCTTTCATCAGGTTGCCGAGCATAAACATCCCCATCAAAGGGATAACGGAAGGAACCAATAGCGCGACGATGCCGGCGGTTACCAGGGGAAAGAGTATTTTTTCCTGACGTGAGACAGGTCGCATTTGACGCATGCGGATTTTCCTTTCCTTAACATTCGTCAACAGCCTCATAATCGGCGGCTGGATCAGGGGAACCATGGCCATATAGGAATAGGCGGCCAATGCGTTTGCGCCCAGGAGTTGAGGGGCTAAATGCTGGGTCAAATAGATGGTGGTAGGGCCATCCGCCCCACCAATAATGCTGACCGAAGCCGCTTCTTTAAGGGTAAACCCAACCAGCACCGTTCCTGTAAACGTGATGAAAACCCCTAACTGTGCGCCGGCACCGATAAGGAGCGTTTTGGGGTTGGCGATAAGCGGACCGAAATCGGTCATGGCCCCCAACCCTAAGAAGATAATGCAAGGGATAACCTCCCATTGCAGCCCGTAGCGGTAAAAGAACATTAGGAGTTGGGGATGGCCGTGGGATTCGCCCATCAATGGTACAAGGGGAAAGTTGACAATGAAGATACCGAAGCCGATCGGGAGGAGCAGCAAGGGTTCATATTTCTTGGCAATGGCCAAGTATATGAAAAGACTGCCTATCCCCCACATAATAATAACATTCCACTGGAAATTGTATATTCCGGTTGTGTGGAGGGTTCCGTACAGCATGTCCAATATTTCATTTACTGTCATGGCAAAGACCTCTGAAGGGTTTGTTAATCGTGCGCTAATTTAGAAGAAATTACGATGTAGCTATAATGCAGCTATAATCGGTTGTCAAGATCAAAATCGGGTCGATCCCCGGAAAAACGACCGTGCACGGACATTTTCAAAAAAGGGTTTGACAGTCTTTACGTTGTTGCAATATTTTCTTGGAGCCCATAAGATATCAGGGTTCCTTATTTAGATTGTAATCAGGAGGCTGAGATGACTGAACAGAAAGATCATGAGGATTTGCAGGTTGTTCTGAAAAGGTGGTCAGAGGGGGTGGAAAAGAGTCTGAGCAAGCACCCTGAGAGGAAACCGGCGTTTGTCAACACGTCAGGGATCCCGGTTAGGCGGCTCTATACGCCCCTTGATGATGCAGGTTTCGATTATATATCTGAGATCGGTCTCCCCGGGGAGTATCCGTTTACAAGAGGGGTCCAGCCCACCATGTACAGGGGGCGATACTGGACCATGAGGCAGTATGCCGGATTTGCCTCGGCCGAAGAATCCAACAGGCGGTACAGATTTTTGTTGGATCAGGGCCAGACAGGGCTATCCGTGGCTTTCGACCTCCCTACCCAGATAGGTTATGATTCGGACAATGAAATGGCCATCGGTGAAGTGGGGAAGGTGGGTGTGGCAATAGACTCGTTGAAGGATATGGAGATCCTTTTCAATAAGATACCCCTTGATAAGGTGAGTACCTCCATGACCATCAATGCCCCTGCGGCTGTCCTGCTGGCGATGTATATCGCTGTGGCAGAAAAACAGGGCATTTCAGCCGAAAAACTGAGGGGCACCATACAGAACGACATCCTTAAGGAGTACTCATCACGAGGCACCTATATATATCCACCGAAACCTTCGATGAGGATTATCACCGACATATTCTCCTATTGCGCTAAAAAGGTGCCTCAGTGGAATACCATCAGTATCAGCGGGTATCATATCCGTGAGGCGGGTTCCACTGCCGTTCAGGAGGTGGCGTTCACATTGGCGAACGGTATTGCATACGTTCAGGCAGCACTTGAAGCCGGTCTTGATGTGGATACATTCGGGCCCAGGCTTTCCTTCTTTTTTAACGCCCATCTGGATTTCCTGGAAGAGATTGCCAAGTACCGGGCGGCCCGCCGGTTGTGGGCCGAAATAATGAAGGAAAGATTTAAGGCCAAAAACCCCAAGTCTATGATGATCCGCTTTCATACCCAGACAGCCGGGTGTACCCTCACAGCCCAGCAACCCAAAAATAATATCGTGCGTGTTGCGTTCCAGGCGTTGTCGGCGGTGTTGGGTGGTACGCAGTCCCTGCATACCAACTCCATGGACGAGGCATTGTGCCTCCCTTCAGAAGAGGCCGTGCAGATCGCTCTTCGGAGCCAGCAGTTGATCGCATATGAGATAGGCGTGGCCGATACGGTCGATCCTTTGGCAGGATCCTATTATGTGGAAGATCTGACGAGGGAGATCTATAAGAGGGCGGAAACGTACATCCAGCAGATAGATGAGATGGGTGGGGCGGTTGAGGCGATTGAAAAAGGGTTTATCCAGCGCGAAATCCAGGACAGCGCTTACAAATACCAGCGGGAGATCGAGCGGGAAGAAAGGATCGTGGTCGGGCTTAATCGCTTCCGGGTGGAGGAGAAGAAACCGACCAATCTCTTGAGAGTGGACCCGTCAGTGCGGGTCTCACAGGTTGAAAGCCTTAAGAAGCTCAAATCGGAGAGAGATAGCGCCAGGGTGGAAAAGAGCCTAACCGGTTTGAAACAGGTGGCTCAGGGTAAGGAGAACCTGATGCCTCTCATCCTGGAAGCGGTCAGGGGATATGCTACCCTTGGAGAGATCTGCGATGTCCTGAGAGAGGTGTTCGGTGAATATCAGCAGGTCAACACCCTGGGCTAATGAGGGATTGAATATTGAATAGTGTCGATTGAGAATTGCGGGTATAAACAGGTGGGTTGTATATAATCTGTGGAAATCTGCGGAATCTGCGGATTAGGGAGCGGGAGAGATCGGATATGATAAAAGATAAAAAGATAAGAATATTGGCGGCAAAGCCGGGACTTGACGGGCATGACAGGGGGGTCAAGGTGGTGGCTTCCGCCCTGATGGATGCGGGGATGGAGGTGGTTTATACCGGCCTCAGGCAGACGCCCTCACAAATTGTAGAGTCCGCCATCCAGGAAGACGTGGACGTCATTGCCATGAGCATCCTGTCCGGGGCCCATGATTACCTGTTCCCCAAGGTCATGGAGCTGTTAGGCGAAAAGGGCGTGGAGGATATGCTGGTCATAGGCGGCGGAATTATCCCTGATGAGGATATTCCTGCATTGAAAGCGACCGGCATTGCAGAAATCTTCGGGCCCGGGACAACGACCACCGAGATCATAAACTACATCAAAGATAGTGTCAGCAGACGACAGTGAAATGATACCTGGGCCCCTGAAGACATCTGGCCATCAGGGGCTTCAAGTCCTCTTGCTCGGTCTCATTCATTTTTCCATTCCGGTTTCCGCTTTTCCAGGAAGGCCTTCAGCCCTTCCTGGGCATCGACCGTCTTCATGAGTTCATCTAAATAGATACCTTCGATGACCTTGAGGGACGGTTCAAGATCGTCCATGAGGCCGGCCATGATGGCCTTCCTGGTCTTTCTCAAGACCTCTGCGCTCAACTTGAGGTAGGGTTTCACGAATTCATTGGTAGCCGATCCCAGTTCTTCCTTCATCACCACCTTGTTTACCAGTCCCATATTCAGGGCCTCTTCAGCGGAGATGATTCTTCCCGACAGGATCAGATCCATGGCCGCCTTTCGTCCAATAATCCGGGGCATGATCTGTGCGGCAATGGGGGGGAACACCCCCACCTGGATCTCCGGCTGACCGTATTTGGCGTCCTCAGAAGATATGACGAGGTCGCAGAAGACGGCTAATTCGCATCCACCACCTAAACAGGACCCATAGACCGATGCCACGGTCGGGATACCAAGCCGGTCCATCAGACGAAACATCCTGTGAAAAACCTCAATCATTTTGGGGGCTAAGTCACCCATATGTTCTCCCACATCTACCCCCGCTGAAAAGCACTTCCCTTTGGCATTAAATAGGACCACCTTGAGGTCTTTCTTTCCCTGCCACGTCTCTAACACCCCGTTAATCTCTTCCATCATTGCAATATTCAGGACATTCACCGGGGGCCTGTTAAGGGTAATGGTGCCTAATCCGTCCTTAAAGTCGGTTTCAATATGCTCATAACCCATAATATAAATACTCCTTTCACTATTCTTGTCATCAGTCGCCGGGTCTCCACTCCTCATACCCTCTCAATCGACAATTTTATCCCGTGAAATCTCTTTCCTTTTCTACTTCACTGGGGCGGCAATCATCAACGCCCGTCTTTTGTTAAAAAAAATGGCAGGCGGGCCCGCTCTCACCGCCCTGCCTGCCATATAAATGACGTTCGGAAAACAGTTATTCCTGTGGCTTTCCGAGCACTTCCGCGAACATCTCCATATCCCATCCTTTGGTTTCTGCGATGTTCTGGCGGAATTTGATAAAGTCAATGGTATCCTTGCCGGTGATCTTCTTGGTGTTAAAGGCCCCAAAGCCCAGGAAGGCCTCTCCGCCCATGTTGGCTGCCAGCCAGTGTCTGTGGGCATTCTTCATCGTATCCCAGAAAAATTTCTTCTTCTGGCGAATGCTGTCGACGGATTCGATGAGACACCCGGGGAAGAGGTTGGCGAAGGTCCATGTGATTCTATCCACTTCCTTGTCCAGGAGTTCGAAATCCGCATTGGGCTGATGTTCCTTGACGAATCCGCGTGCCTCTTTGGCGGCGTCTCCTGTCTTGAACTCTCCATAGACGATCTCGCCGTCTTCAATGTATTTATCCGTAATAATCATGGGATTCCTGACCCATTTGCCATCTACCTTCAGAACCGGTACGCATTTGCTGATGAGGTTCTTCATTTTCATCTTGTAGGCAGACCACATCTCGCACGAGACGCAGTTCCACATGGCGTCTTCAATGCTGAGATACCAGGGAAGGAAGTCCGAAGCCCCGCCCACAGGGGCCGAGCCATGTCTGGGCCCGGCCTGTCCAAAAATGGCCAGGTCCGAGGAGATGGCTAAGTCGCATGCCATACCGATCTCCTGACCGCCAGCCACCCTCATGCCGTTGACCCTGCAGATGACCGGCTTCTTGCAGGCCAGGATAGAATCCACCATGTGGTTGAAAAGCTCCATGTACTGGCCATACTCATCCGGTCTCCGGCTGTAGTATTCGCTGTATTCCTTGGTATTACCGCCCGTGCAGAAGGCATAGGGTCCGGTACCTGTAAAGACCGCTGCCACCACGCTCCTGTCCAAAGAGACGTTTTCAAAACCGGCGATGACGCCCTTCACCATCTCTGTGGTGTAGGAATTGTACTGTTTGGGGTTGTTGAGACAAATCCACGCGACATAGAGACCGTCCACCACGTTGCCCTGTGGGTCTTTCAAAGGTCTTTTTTCATAGACCACGCACGGGGCCTCGGTTCCCCAGTGACCGTCGGCGTGCAAAAGGTGATCTTTCTGTTCATCTTCTCTCGGCATCCATTCTAAAGCCATAATGTCTCCTCCTTTTATCCTTTTTCGATGAGTTCCTTCTGGTTTAACGTCTCCGTTTCATATAATGGACCATAGGGCGGGCCTAAAAATCAGGCGTCAGTACGATCCGTTTCATGGGCGGTGTCTTGTGGGCCTCGGCAAATGTCT
>JACKQG010003582.1_pt1 | contig 18867 bp, 24 predicted proteins | sample 8237621 | NCBI WGS metagenome assembly JACKQG01 (sample SAMN15677084, study PRJNA649215) | marine metagenome | biome: marine; feature: Black Sea; material: saline water; isolation source: suspended particulate matter (SPM) from the Black Sea western gyre | collected 2013-06-09/2013-06-10 | depth... | reverse complement strand
ACCGTTATGTGCTGGAAGAGTTGCTGCGCTGGCTGGAGGCTACATAGTGCCTCAAACTGTAGTATAATTTGGCTACAGTTGAAGTCTTGGAAAGGGAGTCTCCATGAAATCCCGGCTACCGGAAATGGTTGAGGCGCTGCTTGACCCCAAAACCTATCCCGATGCTTCATCGAAAGTAGAGATGATGCAGACCCAGATGTCCTTTCTCTTCCTCACCGGCGACTATGTCTACAAGGTCAAAAAGCCTGTAGATTTGGGCTTCCTGGACTACACCACACTGGAAAAGCGCCGCTTCTTCTGCCAGCAGGAGATAGAACTTAATAGACGACTTTGCCCGGAAATCTACTTGGAAGTCGTGCCTATAGTCAGCAGCCAGGGACAAATCCGCCTTGTCGGCGAGGGAGAGACAATCGAATATGCCGTCAAAATGAAGCAGCTCCCCGCAGAGCAGATGATGGACAGACTTTTGCCTCAGGACTTGGTGATGGAGGAGATGGTGGTAAGGGTAGCTGAGAAGCTGGCGTCATTTCACGACAAGGCCAGAACAAGCCCCGAAATCAGCGCCTACGGGAAGCTGGACGCTATTATGATAAACACCGAGGAGAACTTCACCCAGACCGAGAGGTATATGGGCATTTCAATATCAGACCAAAAATATCATCGTATCAAGGCTTACACAAATGAGTTTCTTAAGTCAAACAAGTCCCTGTTCCAGAAGCGGATAGCCAGCGGCAGGATAAGAGACTGCCACGGTGACCTTCACGCCGCCCATGTCTGCATCAGCAATGGAATCTATATCTATGACTGCATTGAGTTCAACGATAGGTTCAGATATGGCGATGTAGCTTCCGAAGTCGCCTTCCTGGCTATGGACATCGACCGCTTCAAACAAGCTGACCTGTCCCAGGCTTTCGTTAATGCCTATGTCAGCTTGAGCCAGGATAAAGAGCTGCTCCAACTGTTAAACTTCTACAAGTGCTACCGAGCCTACGTCCGAGGCAAAGTAGAAAGCTTTAAGTTCGATGACCCCTATGTCTCGGAGGAGGAAAAGGCAAGTGCTCTGGCTGCTGCCAGGAGGTATTTCGAGCTTGCCGAATCATATGTATGATATATTAGGCTGGAGTAAGCTAAATCGGATTAGGCGAACGTTGGGCTTGTCTATATAGTAGCGGATGAAAGGAGACAACAGATTGAGAGAGCCATTTGTTAGATTTGTGAAAAATGAGTTGGGAACCGGTTTCCTGCTTATTGTTTGTGGCCTGCCCGGTACCTGGAAAACCGAGACGACTGAGGAAGTGTCAAAGATCAAGGGTTATCCGCTCCTTCGAACTGACCTGATTAGACTGGAGGTGTTGAAAAACGAGGACATATTTGATGGAAAAGTCGCCTCTGATATGAATAAACGTACAACTGTTTATGATGAGATGTTCGCCCGAGCAGAGGAGATTCTAGGAAAGGGCGATGGTGTGATTCTCGATGCCACTTTCGTCACGCAGTCATTAAGGAGACGCGCCGCTGCCATAGCCGCCAAACACAACCTCGCCTTCATCATCATGCAGACAGACTGTCCACAGGAAGTGTCCATCGCACGGATACTAAAGCGCACCAAAGAAGATTATGTATCAAACGCGCTAACCGAAGAAGCCTACTTAAACAATAAAAAGAAGTTCGAAGAAGTGAATCTGGATGACTTAAAGGGCTTGTATCCTAACCTTAATATTATCCACTTCATAGTTGACACCCGTAACGACCAGCCTGAGGACTGGTACATTATCAAAGTGCAAAAGAAATAGATGAAAATAGACTTACACATCCATACCAAGACGTATTCAGATGGTAATCTACATATAGAAGAGGTTTTTCGAGAAGCCAAGAAGAGAAATATAGATTTAATATCGGCAACCGACCACGATTCTATAGATGGCCAAGAAAAAGCAATCGCTCTGGCTAAAGAATATGGCATAACTTATATTACCGGTGTCGAATTGAATATAACATTCCAGTATCCCCCCGAACCCGGCAGATCCATTTCCCTGGACTTCCTGGGATACCAGTATGATATCGGCAACCATGAGCTAAAGAGTAAACTTGAATTGATAAGAGAGCGCAGAGAGATAAGAGCTCATGAAATTTTGGAGAAGCTGAATGCTGAATTCGACAAAGAGAATATTGCAAGATTCGATGAGGAAGACATCAAGAAGATACAAGACAGCATCGATGGTGTATTCGGGCGCCCCCACATAGCCAAATATCTGGTGGAAAAAGGGATTGTCAGCAGTCATCAGGAAGCATTTGATAGATATCTGGTCAAGTGTGATGTCCCCAAGTTCCCGCTTTCACTCGCCGAAGCATCAAGGTTGACCAGAAACGCTGGCGGCATATTTATACTTGCCCACCCTAATGACCCGAACGGGACATCCCTGGTTAACATAACGTCTGATTTAGACGAACAGACGAGGATCATCGAAGGATATATGCTAGAATACATTGATGGTATCGAGTGTTGGCATTCGAGAAACGATGCCAAGACCACTGCGCAATACATTGAGTTCGCTAAAAAGCACCACCTTCTCATGACCGGCGGCAGTGATTGCCATCAGAAACCAATCCTTCTTGGCACGCTGGATATACCTGATTATGTTGCAGAGCAGCTCAAATGATGGCAGGACATTGCGCTCAAGTACTCTCTCATGCAGACAGATTTCAGATAAATTATAATAAGGAGTAGCCAATGAGTATAAAGACCTATGATGTTAAAGACCCCTCCCTGGCTTCAGCCGGCAAGCTGCGCATCGAGTGGGCCAGCCGGGAGATGCCGGTAATCAAACTAATTAGACAAAGATTTGCCAAAGAAAAGCCTTTGAAAGGAATACGCATCTCCGCTTGCCTCCATATCACCACAGAGACAGCCAACCTGGCTTTAGCCCTGAAAGAAGGTGGCGCCGAGCTGGTTTTATGCGCCTCAAATCCGCTGAGCACTCAGGATGATGTGGCAGCAGCCCTTGTTGAATACGGCCTGCCCACCTTCGCCATCAAGGGCGAAGATAACCAGACATATTATAAGCACATAAATTCTGCCCTGGAGCATAAGCCTCAGCTCACTGTGGACGACGGCGCTGACCTGGTCAGCACCGCCCACCGAGAAAAGACTCAGCTTCTGGGCAACATAATCGGCGGCACCGAAGAAACCACCACCGGCGTGATAAGGTTGAGAAATATGGCCGAGGAGGGGAAGCTGAAATATCCCCTCATCTCCGTAAACGATGCCAAAACCAAACACTTCTTTGACAACCGCTACGGCACCGGACAGAGCACTATCGATGGTATCACCCGAGCCACCAACGTTCTGTGGGCAGGGAAAAAGGTTGTGGTCTGCGGCTACGGCTGGTGCGGCAGAGGTATAGCCCGAAGAGCTCAGGGGATGGGTGCCTGGATAATTATTACCGAGGTCAATCCTATCTCAGCCCTCGAAGCGGCTATGGATGGCTATCAGGTCATGCCACTGATTGAGGCGGCTAAGATTGGAGACATCTTTATCACCGCTACCGGAGACGTCAATGTTATCGATAAAGCCCACTTCTTAGAGATGAAGGGCGGGGCTATTTTAGCCAACAGCGGTCATTTCAACGCCGAGATAAATATCCCAGCCCTGGAAAAACTAGCCAAGGCAAAGAGGCAAATGCGCCCATTTGTTGATGAGTATACTCTGGCTGACGGACGGCGGCTTTTCCTTCTAGGCGAAGGCAGGCTGATAAATCTAGCAGCAGCCGAGGGGCATCCTGCCAGCGTTATGGACATGAGCTTCGCCAACCAGGCGCTATGCCTGGAATATCTGGCTAAGAACAAGGGGAAGCTTAAGCCAAAGGTCTACCCCGTGCCTGAGGAAATCGATAACGAAATCGGGCGGCTGAAACTTGAAGCCATGAACATAGCCATAGATTCCCTAACCAAAGAGCAAAAGAAATACCTGGAAAGCTGGGAGGAAGGAACATAGCCGGGAAGGGGGGATAACACTAAATATTGTCATAAGGAGATTTTCGGAAGGAGAAAAAATGTCAAACAGCTTTAATGATGCAGCTTCCTATTTTTTCGCCTCGGAGTCGGTTACCGAGGGGCATCCGGACAAGCTCTGCGACCAGGTTTCCGATGCTGTCCTTGATGCCATAATAGCACAAGACCCCTTTGCCAGGGTCGCCTGCGAGGTTGCCGTGACCGTGGGCTTGGTAATGGTTCTGGGCGAGATTACCACCAAGTGCTACATAGAAATACCCGACATTGTGCGCAAGGTAGTCAGGGACGCCGGTTACATCAAACCAGAGTACGGTTTTGATTATGAAAGCTGCGGCACCCTGGTATCTATAAAGCAGCAATCAGCCGATATCTCGGCTGGAGTCAGCCAGGCGATGGAAGTGAGAGAAAAGACCAAAGGCAGTGACGACCTGGACAAAACCGGCGCCGGTGACCAGGGGATGATGTTCGGCTTTGCCTGCACCGAGACACCTGAACTTATGCCGCTGCCCATCTCGCTGGCCAACAAGCTGTGCCGACGTCTGGCTCAAGCAAGGAAAGAGGAAATCCTGCCTTATCTTCGGCCCGATGGCAAATCTCAGGTGACTGTAGAGTACAACCACGGCTTGCCTAAGAGGATAGACTCGGTAGTCATTGGCGCCCATCATGACCCCGGCATCAGCCGTGACCAAATGGAGCAAGACATCAAAGAAAAGATTATCAAGGCCGTTATCCCGTCAAAGCTTCTGGATGACAAAACAGCCTACTACATAAATGGTGCTGGACAGTTCGTCATCGGTGGCCCGGTATCAGATACCGGCTTCACCGGCCGTAAAATACTGGTCGATACCTACGGCGGTTATGCCCGTCATGGTGGCGGAGCCTTCTCGGGCAAAGACCCGACCAAGGTCGACCGGTCCGCCAGCTACATGACACGGTATATTGCCAAGAACCTGGTAGCTGCAGGGCTAGCTGAACGCATCGAAGTGCAGGTTTCATATGTCATTGGCGTCGCCCACCCGCTGTCCATTTCCTGCGAGACATTCGGCACAGGCAAGGTACCTGACAAAACCATCACCGAGCTGATTAAGAAGCACTTTGACCTCCGCCCTGAAGCCATCATCAGGAACTTCGACCTTCGCCGCCCCATTTACAGGCAGACGGCTGCTTACGGGCACTTCGGCAGAGATGACCTCGACCTGCCCTGGGAGAAGACGGACAAGGCCGCAGTTCTCAAGGCTGAAGCTGGACTGTAAGTCAAATGGACAAGGTTATTAAATTTGGCACTGACGGTTGGCGAGCAGTCATCGCCGAAGATTTTACCTTCGACAATGTCCGAGCCTGCGCCCAAGGATTAGCCAACTACTTAAAACAGGCTAAGCTGGCTGAGCGCGGGCTGGTTATCGGCTATGACACGCGTTTCGCTTCCGAGGACTTCGCTGCCGCTGCTGCCGAAGTAATTGCCGGCAATAAAATTAAAGTAACCCTGTGCTCCAAAGTAGCGCCGACACCGGTTATAAGCTACGCCGTCACCGCCACTAAGTCAGCCGGGGCTATAATCATCACTGCCAGCCACAATCCAGGACGTTGGAACGGCTTCAAACTCAAGGATGAGGCTGGAGCCAGCGCTCCGTCTGAGGTCGCCGCAGAGGTAGAGAAGAATGCCAACGAGGCTCTATCCACAGGCGAGGTGAAACGACTTCCATTGGCTGACGGCCTGAACAACGGGCTAATAACATACTTCGACCCGGACCCGGTGTATTTCAAGCAGCTAGAACGACTTATTGACCTGGAAACTATTCGCCACAGTAATTTAAAGGTTATCGTCGACTCCATGTACGGGGCCGGCATTGGCTATTTCAAGGGGCTTCTCAAAGGTGGCAAAATAGAAGTCCTAGAGATTAACAATGAGCGCAATCCCTCTTTCCCCGGGATTCAACCAGAACCAATCGCCAAGAACCTGACCAAACTCTCAAATACGGTCACGGAATATAAGGCAAACGTGGGCATAGCCAACGATGGCGATGCCGACAGAATCGGCATCATCGACGAAAAAGGAAACTTCCTCAACCAGCACCAGGTATTCGCCCTGCTTGCTCTCTACTTCCTTGAAGTTCGCGGGGAGCGTGGCGCCATAGTCGAGACCTTAACCGATAGCACGATGCTCCACATCTTGGGAAAGCAATTCGATGTGCCCGTCTACGAGACGCCGGTAGGCTTCAAATATGTAGCCCCGATGATGATAGAGAAGAACGCCCTCATCGGTGGTGAGGAGAGCGGCGGCTACGGCTTCCGCGGTCATGTCCCCGAACGCGATGGTATACTCGCCGGCCTGTATTTCCTCGACTCTATGATAAAGACAGGCAAGACCCCATCACAGCTATTAGACTATTTATTTAGCAAGGTAGGGCCACACTATTATGACCGCCTGGATTTTCACGTTTCTCCGGGCGACCGCCAGAAGCTCGCCCAGAAGCTTATTCAGCCCACCATCGACTCTATCGCCGGCACAAAGGTAGCCAAACTGGACACCACCGACGGTTACAAATACTACCTGGCCGACGATTCCTGGCTGCTCATCCGCTTCTCCGGCACTGAGCCTCTCATACGCATCTATGCCGAAGGCCACAGCCCGGAGCAGGTGCAGAAACTTCTGGAGGGCGGCAGGAAATTGTTGGGGCTTTAAGATATGGTCGACTTAGACGACGTTCAAGTATATAAGCGACTCGACCCGGCAAACATGCTGGAGCATCTTCACAGCTTGCCCCAGCAATGCCACACTGCCTGGCGCAAGGCTAAAGATTTCAACCTACCCCAAGATTATGCCGCGATTGACAAAGTAGTGGTTCTGGGCATGGGCGGCTCAGCCATAGGCGGCAGTCTGCTCCGCAATTTTGTTTCACGGCTAACCAAGCCCATCGTCTTCGTCACCCGTGATTACGACCTGCCAGCCTTCATTGACGACAGGACACTGGTTGTCGCCTCGAGCTACTCAGGAAATACGGAGGAAACGCTCTCTGCCTTTTCCCAGGCTCTGGAAGTGAAGTGCAAAAAGCTGGCCATGACCACCGGCGGCAAACTAAAGGCTATGGCTGAAGATGCCAATGTGCCGGTTTTTATTATTGACCATAGTTCTCAGCCCCGTGCTGCCCTCGGCTACAGCTTCATACCCCTGATAGCCTTCCTGCAAAAGCTGGGCTTTCTCAAAGACAAAACGGCTGAGGTCGAGGCGATGATTCAAGACCTTGAGAAGCTGCTAGGAGAGGTGAAGGAAACCATGCCCACAAGCTCAAATCAAGCCAAGCAGTTGGCTGCCAAGCTGCAGGGCAAAATAGCCGTGATTTACGGTGCCGGTATTCTCTCTGCGGTCGCCCGACGCTGGAAGACCCAGATTAACGAGAACAGCAAGTCCTGGGCTTTCCACGAAACCTTCCCCGAACTCAACCACAACGCCGTCGTCGGCTACCACTTCCCCACAGAATTAACCTCCAAGGTATATGTAGTCCTGCTCCGCTGCCCATCACTTCACCCACGAACCTTGATTCGCTACCGGGTAACCTCTGAGCTTCTGGAGCAGAACAGCATCAGTCATGAAATCATAGACAGCCAGGGCAAAGGTGAACTCAGCCAGATGATGAGACTGATTTGCCTCGGCGACTGGGTCAGTTATTATCTGGCAATCCTCAACGAAATAGACCCCACGCCAGTAAAGGCGATTGACTACCTGAAGAAGCGGCTGAGTGAAACGAAGTAGGGTTCGAACGGCATGTGGGTCAAGATTACACAAAAACCCAATCGCTGTTATTGATGACAATCGATAAAAGGAGGCCTATATGAGAACGAAGATATTTCTCATACAATCCGAAGGGCTGGGTAGAGGTGATGAGCAACTGGGCTCGATACTCATGATTAATTTTCTTCAATTCCTCGGTGAAAGCCAAGACAAGCCCGGCAGTATGATATTCTGGAATGCCGGAGTACGCCTGCTGTGTCCGGGCTCCAAAGTGCTGGAACTCTTGAAACGGCTTGAGAAACAGGGCGTGGAGCTTCTTGCCTGCACCACCTGCCTTGAATACTTCGAGCTGACGGACAGCCTGGCAGTCGGCAAACCGACAACCATGGTGAAAACCATCCAAGCGATGCTGGCTGACGAGGTCGTCAGCCTATAAACTAAAAGCCAATTAGCATAAAGGGGCCAGTCCGGTTACTTTTTTCTCATGGTCTTGGGAATCTGAACAATATCATCTACAGTTTCCAGATCAAACCACCATTTATTTTTTATATTCTGTTTTCCGTATGCCCATAAATCATCCATTTTAATAATGAAATCATTTAAAAACGGAGTATGTTGAATTAGCCATCTAACAGTATCATGTGTCGATCCTGCTGGTTTGTTCCAGGGGCACGATTTTATGCAGCTGGCACAAGCAGAACCATTCTGGTTGGTTACCCTGTATTTTGAACAGAGATCTGTGTTCGCTTTCCATGTTTCATAGCCATTGTACATGACTGTATCGCCATTGGAGATAGCTTTGGCAGGGCAGTCATCGGCACACTTCATACACTTTTTGCAGAAGTCCTGTAGCCCGAAATCAACCGGTTTATCTATAGCCAGAGGAAGGTCTGTGGTGACTACTGCTGCCTTAAAGCGTGTTCCCAGAAAAGGATTCAGGACTATGCCGCCGAGCCGACACATCTCACCAATTCCGGCAAGTAAAAGCACAGGCGGTAGCACAACCTGATAATCAAAGAAATGATGCGCGCGTGCCGGATATCCGAGTCTTCTAATGTAATCAGCCAGTATGCGGGAAATAAAGGCACAGGTTGAATAGCCGCGAAAACTCAGAGAGTTCGCTATCCAGTCATGACCCGTAGAGCCATCCAGTGTTTTATAACCCTGGTCCACTACAAAAGCAATGGCAAATTTATGATTGAGCTCGACCTCTTGCACTTCCATTTGGCCACCGATAATGCTTGTGTAATGAGTGTAAACCGCATATTGAGGCAATTGGCATATACCTACAACATCTGCTCCAAGGAAATAGCCAACGCTTTTAATATGCCTGCTTAAAATTTCAGGGTCTTTTGGTAGCGGCGCTTTGGAGGATGCTTCGATGCCTTGCGCTCTGGCTGCCAGATATGCGGTCATATCTAATTGAGCGCCGGATAGAGGATACTTGGGGACAAACCGGGGAAACTCACTCTGTGCCAGGGGGCCATAGTCACCACGTGCGGCACGACTGAACCCATGTTCTCTATCATCAAATCTTTGGACATTGTCTGTAATCGAAATGGTTGGTTTATCAACTCTTTTAAGTTTTTCCATGGGGTAGGGGCCAAGTTGTGTTTCCTCAGCCAAAATTTCAGGGTACTTCTGTTCTCCCTTCATAGTGCATTCCCCCTTACCGCGTTATATTTTCGTGCGGCTTTTTTATGGGGAATTATACCAAATAATAATTGGTTACAACGAAACAACGATAAAAAACTGCCTTTTAGTATAATAATTTGAACCGAGGAGTAAGTAATGTGAACCTTCCCCGGGTCAGCAGCTTTACCGCTTTGTATATTGAGGAGCTTTGCGGGCGCGCTTTAGTCCGTATTTCTTGCGCTCTTTGACGCGAGAATCGCGAGTTAGCAGCCCTTCCTGGCGCAGGAGAGATCTGAACTGCTCATTAGCTTTAACCAAGGCTCGAGCAATGCCGTGGCGAATAGCCCAAGCCTGCCCGCTGATACCACCACCGGTCACCTTGACTTCAACATTGAACTTCCCCACGGTATCGGTGGCCACGAATGGTTGTTCAATGGTGCGGCGATGCTCGAGGCGAGGGAAAAGCTCCTGGTAGGACTTTCCGTTGACAATAATCTCTCCCTTGCCTCCGGAGAACAGCTTCACCTGCGCTATGGCGCATTTGCGCTTGCCTGTAGCACGGTCATATGTAGTAGTCACAAGATTCAACTCCCTTTTACAGTTGTTTTCATGCCGGCAACCTGTGCCTGATGAGGATGGCTATCATCGCCATAAACCTTTAGCTTTTTAAACATAGCTCTACCCAACCGATTATGCGGCAGCATACCTTTAACTGCGTGCTCAATCACCCTGGTCGGGTGAGCAGCCAGCATCTTCTCGAAAGTCTCAGCTTTTATGCCGCCAGGGTAGCCTGAATGATGATAGTAGGTTTTCTGCTTGGCTTTCTTCCCGGTAACTCTAACCTTGGCTGCGTTGAGCACAATGACATAGTCGCCAGTATCAAGATACTGAACATATGTCGGCTTATGCTTACCCATGAGCAAGTTTGCTATCTGGGTGGCGAGCCTGCCTAAGGTCTTCCCGGAAGCATCAATAACATGCCACTGACGTTCGACATCTTTAGCTTTAGTTGAATAGGTCTTCATATTGCCAGCTCCAGATTGCCGGGATAATTAACTTTGGTAAGACAAAGACCATAACCCGGAGCGGTTGGCCCAGCCAGGCCCAGTCTCTTTGCCTCCATAATCTGCTGAACTTCCTCAAGTCCTACTTTACCCAATCCTATCCTTATTAGCAAGCCCACTGTATTACGAACCTGGTGAGGCAGAAAAGAATTGGCCGTCATATGATAAGTAACCATTTCATCCTCTTTTGTCACCTTCGCCCCATAAACAGTTCGCGTCGTGCTTCTTAGCTTGCCTAAAGCGGCGGCAAAGGAGGCAAAGTCGTGTTCACCTTCAAGAAATTCACACGTCTTATTCATAACCTTAATATTCAACTTCTTGGGCACAAAATAAGCAAATCCCTCGAACAGAGGCGATCGGGTCGAACTATTTAAAATGCAATAATCATATTCCCGGCTCACAGCATCACGCCTAACATTAAAATCCATATTCACCTTACAAGCACCTTTAACCGCAATGTCCCTCGGAAGATAGTAGTTTAAAGCCCTAACAAAAGTCTGTGGAGACAAGGCAGACTTAGTCCGAAAGCTAACTACCTGGCCCCTGGCATGTACGCCAGTGTCAGTCCGACTGGCAGCAATCACACGGCTGCTTTCGCCGGTAAGCTCCTGTATGGCCCGCTCCAATTCAGCCTGAATTGTAGGCAGATTAGCCTGCCATTGGAAGCCATAATAATTTCTGCCGTCATACTCCACAACCAGAACTATCTTGTTAAAACTGTTAAAGAGCTTCACCAGTACGGTTTCTTTTTATTCTACCATCTCAACCTGGGCTAGCCGCGCTCCATCACCGACCCGTCGTCCCAACTTTACTATCCGCGTATAACCTCCAGGACGCTCCATATATCTGGGCGCAAGCTCGCTAAATATCTTATCAACGAGCTTCTTATCAGTAACAAAAGACAGAGCCCGACGCCGAGAAGCCAGACTGCCTTCCTTCCCCAGAGTAATCATCTTCTCGGCAAGACCACGAATCTCCTTTGCCTTAGCCTCGGTAGTGACAATTTTATCGTATTTAATCAAATCAGTCACCAAGTTGCGGTACAAAGCCCAACGGTGCGCTGTAGGCCTGCTAAGTCTTCGTCCGGCTACACGATGTCTCAATCTGTAACCTTCCCTTCAATGTCTTCAGCGCTTTCGCCTTTGTCTTCAGCGCTTTCGCCTTTTTCAGAAGCCGAAGCTCCTGATGCCCTCTTCTTTTTCTCCTTAGCCTCGGGAATGAAAGGCAGGTCAAGCCGTTTAAGAGCTGCCTCGACTTCGTCCCTAGATTTGGCTCCGAAGCCGGCCAAGCCACATAGACCGTCTAGACCTCTTTCCAGAATCTGACCCAAAGTGGTGACACCACCTCTTCTTAAGCTGTTGTAGGTATGTGTGGATAAACTCAACTGGTCTAGAGGCATCAGGTATTGCTCTGGTGGAATCAACCGTTGCCACACCACCTCAGCTCCCTCCTGCGTAATGGCTCTGGCCAGTTCACGGAAGCAACCAAACTGCTCTATCAGGATAGCTGCGCTCTGAGTAACTGCCTCTATTGGGGATATGGAGCCATCAGTCCAAACTTCCAGGATAAGTTTCTCCTGGTTACTCCCCTCTCTAAGGCTGCTAGGCTCAATCAAGAAATTGACCTTGCGAACCGGGGTGAAAATAGCATCTATGGGAATCGTCCCAATAGGTAGGCTATCACTAGAGCTGGCTGGTACATAGCCTCTACCTATCTCTACGTTAAGCTCAACACTGAGTTTAGCCTTTGGAGAGTCAAGGGTAGCCAGATAAAGCTCGGGATTAACTATTTCGAAATCAGACGATGGCTTAATGTCACCGGCACAGACTTGCCCTTCTCCCTCGGCCTCCAGTCTCAACCTCCCAGAGCGCTGGGCAAGATGACGCAGGCGTATTCCCTTGACGTTAAGCAGAAAATCTATTGTATCCTCTTTAACGTGGGGGACTGTCGAGAATTCATGTTGGATACTCTCAATCACGACCCAATTTATCGCAGCACCGGGCAAAGAGCTAAGAAGCACCCTGCGCATGGCGTTACCTAACGTAACTCCGAAACCCTTCTCCACAGGTTCAGCAACAAAACGGCCATAGGTTTCGGTGCCTTCAATACATTCTACTTTTGGCAATGCTAATCCAGCCAAGAAGCCTCCTTAACGGGAATAGTACTCGACAATAGCTTTTTCATCGAACTTAACTTCAATATCCTCAGCAGTTGGTAGGTTAACGATTCGACCGGCCAGTTTTTCTTTATCCAGAGCCAGCCAGCCAGGAACGTTTCTGCCCTCAATCTCTTGAACGAGCAATTTGTAATATTCACTTTTGGTACTAGTTTCTCGCCAGGCAATAGCATCACCGGGCTTCACCAGACAGGAAGGGATATCCGTCTTACGGCCGTTTAAGAGGAAGTGACCATGACATACCAGCTGTCTGGCTTGAGAGCGGGAGCTGGCAAAGCCTAAACGGTAAACCGCGTTGTCTAACCGCCTCTCTAGCAAAATTAAGAGGTTCTCGCCAGTTATGCCGGGAAGCCTTTCCGCCTCAGCAAAGAATTTGCGGAATTGTCGTTCCAAAAGTCCATAACTATAACGAGCCTTCTGCTTCTCCTGCAGCTGAAGCCCGCGGTCAGACTTCTTTGCGCGCCGCTTTCTGATACCAGTATAACCAGGTGGAACATCCCTGCGCTCTACAGCACATTTAGAGGTAGAGCACCTGTCCCCCTTAAGCATTAATTTGTCGCCAACGCGACGACATAAACGACAATTTGCCTTTGTGTACCGTCCCATTTTTACACTCGCCTTCTCTTACGAGGCCGGCAACCATTATGCGGAATAGGAGTCACATCCTTAATCCCAGTAACCAAAATCCCCGAAGCCTGTATGGATCGAATCGCTGCCTCGCGACCGCTACCGGGGCCTCGGACATATACCTCGACCTGACGCAAGCCATGTTCCTTAGCTTTCTGAGCAGCGCCCTGTGCCGCCAATTGAGCCGCATAGGGCGTACCTTTTCGAGACCCTTTGAACCCAGCTGTACCAGGGCTTCCCCAAGCGATAACATTGCCTTTCTGGTCAGTAAGAGTAATGATTGTATTATTAAAGGTAGATTGGATATAAACCTTACCTTCAGCAATATGCTTGCGCTCTCGCCTTCTTACTCCGGTTTTCCTTTTCTTAGGCATATGCTTCCATCACTCCTTTATTTCTTAGTTGCTCCACGCCTTTGCCCACGGCCAGCCACTGTCTTACGAAGACCACGCTTGGTCCGAGCATTGGTTCGTGTCCGCTGTCCTCGAACCGGCAATCCGCGACGATGCCTGAGACCTCGATAACTGCCGATTTCAATAAGCCGCTTAACATTAAGATTGACTTCCTTCCGAAGTCCGCCTTCTACTTTATATTCTTTATCGATAATCTCGCGAATACGGCTGACCTCCTGCTCGCTAAGGTCCTTCACCCTAGTATCAGGGTTTATACCACTGGAAGACAAAATCCGACGGCTTGCAGCAGGGCCGATACCATAGATATACTGTAACGAAATCTCAACCCTTTTATCTTTCGGAATGTCCACACCAGCGATACGTGCCATATCTTATCACTCCTACTTTATCCTTGGCGCTGTTTATGCTTGGGGTTCTGACAAATAACCCGAACCACACCACGGCGCCTGATTATCTTGCATTTATCGCAACGACGCTTGACAGAAGACCGTACTTTCATAATTCAACTACTTTAAATCGCAAAAAACTTTATAATAATAAACTTTGTCGGCATTTATGTCAAATCGTAAATTGCCCATGGCTACTTAAACCGATAAGTGATTCTCCCCCGCTTTAAATCGTAAGGCGAAAGCTCTACCAGCACTTTGTCTGCTGGCAAAATCCTAATATAATGTCTCCTCATCTTACCCGAAATATGAGCTAAAACCTCATGCCCGTTAGCCAATTCCACGCGAAATGTAGCATTAGGTAAAGATTCAATAACTTTGCCTTCAACCTCTATTGCTTCTTTCTTAGGCATACTACACTTCTATTATAGTAGAGTCAGTACCTGCGCTTCACCCTCGCTAATAGCGATAGTATGCTCAAAATGAGCTGAAAGGCTACCATCTGCAGTTAGCACTGTCCATCTGTTCTCAGCAACCCGTGTCCGCCAGTCTCCAGTAGTCACCATCGGCTCCACTGCCAAAGTCATGCCTTTCCGCAAAAGAGAGCCTTCGCCAGGCGAGCCAAAGTTTGGCACTAAAGGGTCTTCATGCAAGTCTCTACCTACTCCGTGCCCGGAATACTCTCGAATCACAGAAAGTCTCTTTGTTTCAACGTAGTTCTGAATAGCCGATGAAACATCTCCTAAATGGGCACCATTACGTGCTGCCCTTATTCCAACCATCAGAGCGGCTTCGGTAACCGCTAAGAGTTCCTGAGCTTTAGGGCTAATTCCACCTACCCCCACTGTTATCGCCCCATCACCATGGAAGCCATCAACGATCGCCCCAAAGTCCAAAGCGACCACATCACCATCGTTCAATCGCCGCTCCCCAGGAATACCATGGACAATCTCATCATTCACCGAAACGCATAAATGCGCCGGAAAGCCTCGATAACCTTTGAACGAAGCCTTAGCTCCATATTTCTTCAGTTCACTTGCAGCCACCGAGTCCAGCTGACTGGTCTTAATCCCTGGCTTTATTTCTTCCCTCAACCTTTGTAAAACAGCCGCTACGATTTTTCCGGCTTGTCTCATAATAGCCACTTCCTGTGGTGACTTTATCACAGTCATTTGGTTTTCACCAGCTTAGGCCCAAGAGCATCAATTATGTTATCAGATACCTCCTCCATGCCAAGATTACCATCCACTGCGAAGAGTTTCCCCTCTGCCTGATAGTAATCCAAAACAGGAGTAGTCTGCGCAAAATAGACTTTCAATCGTTCTCTTACCGTCTCCTCACTATCGTCAGAGCGCTGATATAACTCACCATCACATTTATCACATATGTTTCGAGCCTTTGGTGGTGAAGCCACCTCGTGGTAAGGTGCCTGGCACTTGCGGCATATCCAGCGCCCGCTAAGACGTTTTAAAAGCTCCTTCTCAGTCACCTCAATGTATATTGCTTTATCAATAGCCTCCCCACGACTGGTCACCATTCTGTCAAGCGCCCTAGCTTGCTCAGTAGTCCGAGGAAAGCCATCGAAAACACACCCTGATCTACAATCAGGCTCATTGAGCCGCTCCGAGATTAGCTGAATTGTTACTTCATCAGGGACCAGAGCACCCTTATCCATATAAGCCTTTACCGATTTCCCTAGCCTGGTTCCTTTATCCACCGCCTGTCTGAAAAGGTCGCCCGAAGCTACATGAGCTAATCCCAATTTTCGTGAAGCTATAGCTGCCTGAGTCCCTTTACCTGCCCCTGGAGCACCGAGAAAAACTAAAAACATTCGTGTATCTCCCTACTTCAGGAAACCCTCATAGCGGCGCATTGTCAACTGTGCCTCTATTTGTTTCATAGTATCTAAAGCCACACCCACAACGATAAGTAAACCGGCGCTGGATAGGGTCAGCACAGCAACATTTGTCACTTCTCGAACCAAAAACGGCATCACCGCCACGGAAGCCAAAAAGAGAGCCCCACCCCAAGTTATACGGTTAATGACTCTGTTGAGATAATCTACGGTGGGTTTCCCAGGGCGGACACCGGGGATAAAGCCCCCCTGACGCTGTAAAGTCTGCGCCAAGTTCATCTGCTCGAATATCACCATAGTATAGAAAAAGGCAAAAGCTACTACCATCAAGAAATAAAGCACCCAGTAAAGCAAACCCACAGGCAGAGCTGCATCAGGACTGAACCCCGTCATAATCGTGTTGGCAAAATTGGGGGGCTGCCCCGGGGGGCTGGCAAAATAACTGGCTATTGTTCCCGGGAAAATCATCAGCGCCATGGCAAAGATAAGAGGTATCATCCCGGCGGTATTCACCCGAAGCGGAATATATGTTGAACCTGTTTGGCGATACATACGGGCACCGCGGAAGGCAGTCCGTGCATACTGCACCGGAATGCGGCGATGACCTTCCGTAAATATGACTATAAGCACCACCATGGCCAGGCCGATAATGAGAAAGCCGATCAGGCCGACAATGTTCTCCCTGGCAATAACGCCACGACCTATCATCTCCGGCAAACTAGCCACAATGCCACCAAAGATTATTATTGATATACCATTTCCGATGCCTCGCTCAGTGATAAGCTCACCAATCCAGACAAGAAATACGGTCCCTGCTGTCAGGGACAGTATAATAGCTAAGGTAGGCAATGCTGCAGCTTCACCAACCGCGCCTTGGCTGCGCATCAGCGCCAGCTGAGCATAACCCTGAAGAGCTGCCAAAGGTACAGTCAACCAGTGGGTAAACTGATTAATCCTCCGCCTGCCAGCTTCCCCTTCTTGAGATAAAGCTCGAAGTCGCGGAATAACTGGAACTAGTAATTGCATAACTATGGAAGCGGTTATATAGGGATAAACTCCCATAGCCGCTATGCTGAAGTTCCTCATAGCCCCACCACTAAACAGGTCAAGCATGCCCAGAAGTTGGTTTCGCTCAAACACTTCGTTTAACGAAGCAAGGTCTACTCCGGGCAGGGGAACATGAGCTACGAAGCGAAAAATTACCAGCATGCCTACAGTGAAAAGAAGACGCCGTCTCAGGTCTGGGAGAGAAAAGGCATCAAACAATGCTTGAATAAGACGTGGCCTTCCGCTCACCTGCTGCATTCTTAAATTCCCTCCGCTTTTCCACCAGCGGCAACGATTTTCTTTTCAGCAGTTGCAGAGAACTTGTTAGCTTTTACCACGAGCGGACGATCGATGTCACCATTGCCAAGTATTTTAACGGGATTCTTAAAAGACTTAATCAGCCCAACTTCAAGTAACTCTTTTAGAGTGATCTCAGTATTAGGAGAAAACACTTTCAGATCGCCTACATTAACGATGCTGTACTCAGCTTTAAAAATATTAACGAAACCGCGTTTCCGAGGCAAACGCTTAATTAAGGGTAGCTGCCCTCCCTCAAAACCGACGCGAACTCCACCCCCAGAACGAGATTTCTGCCCTTTACAGCCTCGTCCTGAATAACTGCCATGCCCGCTGCCATCGCCACGACCCACGCGTTTTCTCTTGTGCTTGGCACCTGCTGGGGGTCTTAAGTTATACTGCTGCATCGGTGATCACTTCCACTTTAACTAAATGATTGACTTTAGCTATCATACCTCTAACCGGAGGAGAATCTTCATGCTCCACCGTTTCATGAAGGCGATGAAAGCCCAAAGCTTTCAAGGTTCGTCTTTGCTCCTTGGCATAGCCAATATCGCTCTTTATCCACTTTATACGCAGCTTAGCCAATCGACTCAGCCTCCTCCCTAATCTCAAGCTCGGCTTTGCGCCTTGCTACAGCCTCCTCAGGCTTCTTAAGGCTGGCTAAAGCCAAAACAGTCGCTCTGACTACATTAACAGGATTAGAGCTACCTATAGACTTGCTAAGGACATCCTTTATACCTGCAGCTTCAAGCACTGAGCGAACACTGCTACCAGCGATAACTCCAGTTCCAGGCGGCGCCGGTTTAAGCAGCACCTTCGCCGCTCCTGACTTAGCCAGAACCTCGTATGGTATAGTAGTCCCTGACATAGTTACCTTGTAAAGCTCCTTCCGTGCAATGACACCGGCCTTACGAATTGCTTCCGGTACCTCCTTGGCCTTACCTAAGCCAACCCCCACGTGTCCGTTGCCATCACCAACAACTACTAGAGCCCTAAAACGAAGACGCTTACCACCTTTGACAACCTTAGTTACCCGGTTAAGTGACACCAGCTTCTCGCTAAGGTCAAGCTCACTGGCATCAACTCTGGTTCTCTCTTCAATTAATCTCTTAATAGCTTTTAGTCTCTTAATAGCTTTCATCTTAAACCTCAAAAGTCTAGGCCAGCTTTCCTGGCAGCTTCCGCTAAAGCTTTAACTCGTCCATGATACTTATAGCCGCCTCTGTCAAAAGCTATCTTTTTAATCCCTTTATTTAAGGCGCGCTGAGTCACAAGGAAACCAACCAGCTCAGCGATTTCCGTTTTTCTCTTTCCTGTGATTTTGTCCCTTATCTCTGCGTCCAAACTGCTCGCCGAAACCAGAGTATGCCCCGCAGAATCATCTACAACCTGAGCATAAATGTGGGTCAAGCTGCGAAAAACGCAAAGCCTTGGTCTCATCGCCGTGCCCCTTACCCCAGCTCTAATCCGAACATGACGTCGCTTTCGCGCTAACCTTGTATCTGTTCTGATCGCCAATTTTTATCCTTTCAGTGTTGCCTTGCCCGCTTTGCCAGGCTTGAGACGGAGCCTCTCGCCTGCATACTTGACACCCTTGCCCTTATAGGAATCTACAGGCCTTAC
>JACKQG010003581.1_pt1 | contig 18869 bp, 19 predicted proteins | sample 8237621 | NCBI WGS metagenome assembly JACKQG01 (sample SAMN15677084, study PRJNA649215) | marine metagenome | biome: marine; feature: Black Sea; material: saline water; isolation source: suspended particulate matter (SPM) from the Black Sea western gyre | collected 2013-06-09/2013-06-10 | depth... | reverse complement strand
AAAAGAATGCATGAAATAAACTACAAAACTCTCCAGCTGGGTATGACGCACGACAGATGCAATTATAGAATATTATGGTGTGAAATTAAGAAACAAAGTTACATAAAATAACTAATTAAAGAATATTACGGAGGATACTAAAAAAAGATAAATAGGCTGAAATTACTGAATCAGATAATAGATAACAGTTCAGATTGTAAATAAGTTGCCCGACTAGGGCTCGAACCTAGACTCTTCTGCACCAAAAGCAGACGTGTTGCCAGTTACACCATCGGGCATTGTACTAAATGGTCGGCAAAAATAACAATTAAGTAAGAAGTACAAAATAAAATCTCATTTTTTCGTTATTATAAAATCAAGATGGAAATCAGTAATTAATTTTATACATTCGCCCTCCTAACAAAAAAGCACTATTTAAAGATGAATCAATTTAAAAATCTAAACAACATTATTGGATGGAGCGTATTTTTAATCGCTTCATTTGTTTACCTATCTACTATCGAACAAACCGTAAGTTTTTGGGATTGTGGAGAGTATATTGCAACCGCTTATAAATTACAAGTTGGACATCCTCCTGGAGCTCCATTGTTTCAGTTATTTGGTAGAATTTTTACGCTTTTTGCAGCACAAGGAACGTCTGAAGTGGCAGTTGCTATCAATATTCTATCTGCATTATGCTCTTCATTTTCTATTCTTTTTCTTTTTTGGACGATTACAGCCTTTGGGAGAAAGCTATTTTTTAAAGACAATAATTACGAAACAGGTAAAATATATGCAGTTTTAGGCAGTGGACTTGTAGGTGCTTTAGCTTATACTTTTTCTGATTCTTTTTGGTTTTCAGCAGTTGAGGGAGAGGTCTATGCCATGTCATCCTTTTTTACAGCCATAACCTTTTGGTGCATTATGAAATGGGAGCAAGAAGCTAACCAACCTAACGCAAGCAGATGGCTTGTTTTAATTGCATATTTGATTGGACTTTCAGTTGGAGTTCATTTATTAAGTTTACTAACTATCCCAGCTATGGGAATGATTTACTATTACAAAAAATATGATTACACAAAGTTAGGTGCTATAAAAGCGTTTATCATTTCTATGATAATCTTAGGAGTTGTACAAGCAGTGATCATTCCTGGAGCTGTAAGTTTAATTTCTAAATTTGAATTGTTTTTTGTAAATACAATTGGACTACCCTTCAATTCAGGAACAATTATTTATTTTCTTACAATAATTGGGGCAATTGCGTATGGATTATCTTACACTAAAAAACACAACAAAGCAGTTTGGAACACTGCTATTTTAGGAGTTATGATGTTACTAATCGGTTATTCATCATATGCTATTTTAGTAGTTCGATCTAATGCAAACCCTCCAATTGACGAAAACAACCCAGAAGATGCTGTTGGACTGCTTTCTTATTTAAATAGAGATCAATATGGAAGTTGGCCAATTGTGTACGGACAACATTTTAATGCAAAATTAGACAGCAGAAAACCTTATTTGGATGGAGATCCTGTTTATGCTAAGGATGAGAAAAAAGGAAAGTATGTTGTAATAGACAAGAGAGAAAATACACTTCCAAATTACAGCAAAAAAGATAAAATGTTTTTTCCAAGAATTTGGAGTAATACGCAAACTAGCCATGCTGGTGGTTATGTGAATTGGGCAGGACTTAAAAATAAAAATGTGAACCCAACTTTTGCAGAAAACATGACTTACTTTTTTAAATATCAAATTGGCTGGTCCTATATTCGTTATTTTATGTGGAATTTTGCTGGAAGGCAGAATGATTTCATGAATATGGATGGGAATTCCTTAAATGGAAATTGGGAAAGCGGAATAGGATTTATTGACAATGCAAGATTAGGAACGCCTTCAGCAGAAGTAGATGTCCCTGATTATTTAGGGAAAAATAAAGGGAAAAATCATTATTATTTCCTCCCCTTAATTTTAGGGTTGATAGGAATGTTATTCCATTTCAAACAGAACAACCAAGATGCCTTAGCTGTTTTGTTATTTTTCTTGTTTACAGGAGTCCTAATTATCATTTATTTAAATGTAGTGCCATTTCAACCAAGAGAAAGAGACTATGCCTATGTAGGTTCATTTTATGCTTTTGCCATTTGGATAGGACTAGGAGTATTAGGAATTTATGATTTTTTAAGTAAAAGAATGAACTCCACCGCAAGTGCTGGGATAGCAACAGTAGTTGCGCTTATTATCCCTACATTAATGGCAGCTGAAAATTGGGATGACCATGATAGAAGCGGAAGATTTACTGCTTTAGAGGTTGCAAAAAATTACCTCAATTCTTGTGATAAAAATGCTATATTATTTACAAATGGCGACAATGATACTTTCCCACTTTGGTACGCACAAGAAGTAGAAGGTATACGAACAGACATTAAAGTAGTCAATCTATCTTTATTTAACACCCCTTGGTATATTGATCAAATGAAAAGAGCTTCTTATGATGCAGCTCCTATACCATCATCATTAGAACATGATGATTACAGGGCAGGAACAAGAGATTATACACCAATAAATGAACGATTTAAAGATTATGTTGAAGTGAAGGATGTCGTAAACTTTATTAATAGTAAAAGTGCAAAGGCCAAGATAAATACTTCAGCAGGTCTAAGAAGCTATTGCCCTACTAAAAAACTAAAACTTTCGGTAAATAAAGAAAATGTAAAAGCATTTATTCCAGTAGAATATCATGATAAAATTGAAGATGAAATAAAATTCAAACTAAAAGGAAACGGGCTTTATAAAAACAAATTAATGGTATTGGATATCTTAGCTAACTTCAATTGGGAACGTCCTATCTATTTTGCTATTACTGTAGGAAGAGATAACTTTATGGGCTTAGAAAAATACTTTCAGTTAGAAGGCTTAGCATATAGACTTGTACCTTATTTAGCTAATTCACCTGATGGGCAGACTGGAGTAGTACATACCGAAAAAATGTATGAAAGATTAGTCAAAAATTTTGAGTGGGGAGGTTTTAATAATTCTGATCTATATTTTGATGAAACCAATACCCGAATGGTAATGAATTTCAGAAATAACTATTCACGTTTAGCTGAAGCCTTATTCCAAAAAGGAGATACAGCTAGGGCAATTGAAACATTGGATAAATGTATGGCGGAATTCCCTAGAGATGTAGTTAACTTAAGTTATTTTGCATTACCAATTATTGACATCTATTATAAGTTAGGAGAAGATGAAAAAGCAAAAAAAGTACTAGCTATAATGATTGATGATTACTTAACAGAGATTAAATACTTAAAAGAGTTTGAAAGCGGTAGTGGGTTAAAACAAAACATAGGGATAACAGGGCAAGTACTTAGTAGTTTAGGTAGGGTTATTCAGATTCATAAATTAGAAGATTTATCATTTACTTATGCTGATCAAGAAGGAGTCTATTACAAAAATAAAGGAGATAATAAAGTAGAAATTGATTATGAAACTTATCGAATCAATACTTTTATGGATGAATATTTAATCGTTCAATAATCAACTTGTTTGTTACAACACCAAAATTTATACAAGCACTCTTTCCTTCATTAGTTTGGAGGATTGAGACGCTAGATAAAGAAATCTGGCTTACTTTTGATGACGGGCCAACGCCTGAAGTTACGCCTTGGATTTTATCCGTTTTAAAAAAAGAAAATGTTAAAGCTACTTTCTTTTTAGTTGGACAACAAATAGAAAAATTTCCAGAACTTGTAGGTGCTATTATTAAAGACGGGCACACAATAGCCAATCATTCCTATTCTCATAAAAATGGATGGCTTACCAATAAAGAAAAGTATTTAGAGGATATAGAAAATTGTCAAGCATTAATGCCTAATAATAAATTATTCCGACCACCTTACGGTAAAGTTACTAAAGTACAAATTGCAGTGCTCAAAGAAAAATATAAAATAATTCTCTGGGATGTACTTAGTTATGATTTTAAGCAGAATACTAGTTCTAAAAAAGTAAAAGAAAATATTATAAAAAATACTACAGCAGGCTCAATAATAGTAATGCACAATAATCTGATGAGTTTTAAAAATCTTGAACCAATACTAGAAAAGACAATTCAGCAATTAAAAGCAAAAGGGTATAATTTTAGTACTACTTGGTAGCAATACAAAAGTGATCTAAGCACTCAGTATTAGAAGCTGAGATTGAATAGTCAGTATAGACAAGAGAATTTACAATTCCTTGATTATCATCTTTTAAATTATACCTATTAAATCTATTTAAGATATCATAAGGAATCTGTAGTAACCATCTTGGTAACCAGTATTGAAAATTTAGAATATCAAAACGAGTAATTTTACGAACAGACTCTTTATTTTTATTGTAATATTCCATTACTTTATCATTCCCAAAAACTCCTTTCAACTCATAATTATCAAATGAGCTTTTAAGCACCTCCCCCATTTGTTCAGGAGTATATTCACGAGTATGCCAAGGGTTTCTAGTCAAGGACATCATACTATTTGGAGTTGTTAAAATCAGCTTCCCTCCTGGCTTTAGCACCCTATGGATTTCTTGCAAAAACATTTCGTCATCATTAATATGCTCAATCACTTGAAAGGTAACTACAAAGTCAACACTATTATCTTTAATTCCTTTTAAGGGAGGAACTTCTGCTTGAATAAATGTAATATTATTTTCTTTCTTTAACTCATCACTAATTTCAGTATTGTACTTGTCAACAGCAATATAATGATCAGCTTTAGGAGCTAATTCAATAATTCCATATCCCTCACCACTACCAACCTCAAGTACAGTTCCGCTAACTAATTTAGCAGCTTCTTTATAAGCGATTAAGTGCCTTTGATAAATAACATTTTCTGAAGGATCAAGATGTGAGCTTCTTTCAGCTGTCTGTAATATTCCCATTTAATTTAATTTTGAAGTTGGCAAATATAAGAAATCTAATCTGCTAGCTCAACAAGTACTGGGCAATGGTCAGAATGCTTAGCTTCAGGTAAAATTTTAGCCCGTTTTAATTTAGATAAAAGACTGTCCGAAATCATATTATAATCAATACGCCAACCTAAGTTTTTGGCTCTAGAGTTTGCTCTGTAACTCCACCAACTATAATGATGAGGGTCAGTATTTAGCTGCCTAAAAGAATCTACAAAGCCACTTGCAATAAATTGACTTACCCATTCTCTTTCTTCTGGTAAAAAGCCTGATGAATTTTTATTGACTTTAGGGTTATGAATATCAATTTCAGTATGGCAAATATTATAATCTCCTGAAATAATTAAGTTGGGAATTATCTTTTTTAATTTCGTAATATAATCGTGAAATAAAACTAAAAATTCCATTTTAAAAGCTTGCCTTAAAGGATTACTTCCTGAAGGAAAATAAACACTCATTACAGAATAATCTTCAAAATCCGCTCGAATTACCCTCCCCTCAAAATCAATTTTTTCAATACCACAACCATACTCAACATGCTTAGGGTTAATCTTTGATAAGATAGCAACTCCACTATATCCAGGTTTTTCAGCAGAATTAATAAAACAAGTATAACCCAATTCATTAAAGATGGCTTCATCAAATTGTTCAGGCTTTGCTTTAATTTCTTGCAAACATAAAACATCTGCATTTGAAGCACTTAACCATTGAGGTAAATCCTTTTTAATAGCAGCCCTAATTCCGTTAACATTATAGGTGATTATAGTTGGCATCTATCTTAGTTTTAAGTTGGTTTGAGCTGCAATACTTCCCTCAATGATTAAATTAACCTGATACATTCCAGGTGATAAAACCTGGACTCTCTCCCACTCAAAACAATGTGTCATTTCAATATTATTATATTCAAATTCAGCTGAACTAGTACAGCTATAGCTAGAGTCAGCAACAATAGCTATAAGTGTATCGGTACCCAAAACTAATTCTCCATCTTCATCTACAATTTGCAAATAAATAGTCTTTATTTCAGCATCAGAAATCTGGTTAGCCGAAACAGAAAAGCAGGTCCTAATTTTCTGTACTTTTTTAGCAAACTTAGTTACTAATTCCCTTCCAGTACTTCTATAGCGCATAGTTTCAACCTCAACACCAAAAACTTCTAAAATAGACCCTTTACTTACTTTTTCTTCTAGTTTCTTATTTTGCTTATTTAGCTTATAGTTCTTCCAGTTTATATCCTTATTTACTTTTACAACACTATCTTTTTCTAACACGAGTACTCCATTCAAAACTAGTAAAGAATCAATATTCGCCAAATATCTTTTTGAAATATCCTTTAAAGCCACAATCTTTTTCTTAGCTTCATTTAGATCACTTTTTGTTCTTAAGAGGTTTCTAATTTCAGTAATTTGATGTTGAATGACAGAATCCTTTTCAGACAATTGTTCATTCAAATCGCCATACTCTTCTAATAAATCATCATGTTCATCTATCAAATCATCCAACTCGTCACGCAACATATTTTTTTGTTCAATAAATTGAACTTTTAATTGCATTTGCTGTTCCATTCTATTCTGCTGAAAGAAAAGAGAAATAATAAGTAAAATAACAATTCCTATAAATAAGATAATTACTTTTCTATTAGTAGAATCTGCCCATAATTCTTTGATTTTATTTATCATCTGATTTTTTAGTTTCTTGCTCATCTTTATTTTCTGGCTTAGCTTTTTCATCCACATAATTTAAGCCTAATTCTGAAAGCATTCCCTCTAGCAATTTATCAATTTCATCCGTAGTATTTCCTTTTGTTTTTACTTTTAACATTTCCATCAAATCAATAGTCTGACTTACATATTCTAAATTACGGATTACTTGACCATTTGGGTCAGCAATTTTACCTAATCCCTGCATAGCAGAAGTGTGGAACATATAAATTAACTGCATTAAAAGTTGATCGTTTTTTTCCATATTTCTTATTTAAATACTTTTTGTAATAGTGCTGAAGTTCTGGCCTTAGGATTATTTCTAATTTCTTTTTCTTGATTAGCAATAAGCACAAAAATTCCTTCAATTGTTTTATTAGTTACATAATCCTCCAAATCAGGATTTACTGCTTTTGTAAAGGGAATTGTATTGTACGTTTTCACCAACGGGTTCCAATATTTTGTTACCTCAACTTGCTGAATAGCTTTTTTTGCTATTGGCTTTATTTTATTATACAATTGAGCATTTGTTTGTTTTCTTAAATAAGAAGTTGCAGCCGTATTTTCCCCTTTTAAAATCTGGAATGCGTCTTGAATACTCATAGAAGTAATTGCATCAACGAAAATAACTAACACCTGTTTAGCAGCCAATTCAGCTGCAGAGTTTATGCTCTTTTCAAAATCTGTAATTTGTGATTGCATGCCTGTTTTTTGCAATGTTTGCTTCATTTTTTCAGCCTCAGCAGGGAAAGGAATACGAATAATTTTGTTAGCATAAAATCCATCCTTAGCTGAGGCACTCTTAGTTGCTTTATCAGCCCCACTAACCAAAGCTTCCTTTAATCCTTTCGCCACTTCATCCTTATTGGCAGAAGAAGAAAGTAAAGTATTTGCTTTTGTACTAGCAACTTTTAACAAATCAATTTGAGCTGAGCAAAGCTGAGATGCAAGTAATAATAGAACTAAAAATATGGTTTTCATAAACAATTAATTTAAGTGCTAAAATAAGGATTACCTCTAAATTGAACGCAAAATGTGCAATTTTCATTTATATTTGTTGAAGAAATTTATCACATGATACTTATAGCAGATAGCGGATCGACAAAATGCAATTGGGCAGCATGTTCAAATAACGGAGAAATTATTCAAATACATAAGACCGTTGGATTTAACCCTAAATATACTTCTGATAAAAACTTGTTAGATGCACTTGAAGAAAGCACACTAAAGCTTATAAAAGAAAAAATAACATCAATTCATTTTTATGGATCTGGCTGCTCTTCACCTGCAAGAAATAGAATTTTGGCAAATCCAATGCAAAAGTTTTTTCCTCATGCAAACATCTATATTAAGCATGACTTAGATGCTGCTGTAAAAGCAACCTACACTAACAGGCCAATAATCTGCTCTATCCTAGGAACAGGCTCTAATTCTTGTTTTTATGATGGAAAGAATATCATAGAAAATGCACCCTCATTAGGATATATTGCTGGGGATGAAGCAAGTGGTAATTATTTTGGAAAACAGCTCATCAATCTATATGTAAATAAGGCTTTGCCAAAAAAAATTATAAAAAAGTTCGAAAGCTGGACGCCAGAAAGAGCGGATCTAATTATTGAGAAAATATATAACCTAGAAAAACCAAACCTATATTTAGCTTCCTTTTTTAGATTTATGTACGAAAATAAACAAGAAGTAATCTTTGATACAATTTTTAGAAACGGAATACAGCACTTTTTTAATCTGCATATTAAATGTTTTGATAATCACAAGAAGTATCCCCTCACCTTTGTTGGTTCAGTTGCCTTTTACTTGCAAGACTATATATATGAGATTGCTGAAAAGGAAGAAATTCAAGTGCAAGAAATCGTGCAATCTCCTATTGAAAATTTAGTTAAAGAACATTTTAGTCAATAAAAAACTAAATGTAACATGCAACTAAGAAAGCTTAGTTAAGTTATTAAAAAAAATTATAAGCAAATAAATATTAGTCACTTCTCCATCCTCCAAAAGATTGATGTTTAAGATTGTTTTTCTCTAACAATAATATATCCTTATATTGATCTTTAAAATCATGATAAACAGAAGTCACAACATCAGGACCACAAACCCATACTACATCAAGATCTGTAATTTCTCCTTGGTTTTCATTTAAAATTTGAGAAAGTCTATTCATACATTCATTTATGACTTCCCTAAGAAACGGATGTTTCTTTACACCAGCTCCAAACGCATAATTTGCAATTCGTAATTTTCTATTTTCACTTTTATTTTCTCTTGGCCCAAGTTTATTCACTGAATTAAGATTCTTCTCAACAAACAAAACAATACTACTATTAATTTTAGACAAGAAGTTTTTTTTCACCCTACAATCTACGTCAAAATAAAAACCCCCATTTAAATAAACAAACAAAAGGCGACCAAGGTCTGCCTTTACTATCCACCATGGTGTCTTGTTCCACAATTCCTGCAAGCGTTTATCATTCATTTGAAAAACCAAATCATCTACCTCATTTGGTCCAATTATAATCTCATTAAAAAACTGATTATTCTTTATAATATTTTTAAATGGAATTGGCGATTTCTCACCAGGCTTCATGTTCCACATGTAAACAGCTATTTTTTTTTCAGACTCAGCAACTTTTTTTTTAAAAATCATAGTGCAAATGTAATAAAAAAACCCCACCAAATAGGTGAGGTTTCTGTGGGCCCAGCTGGGCTTGAACCAGCGACCCCTTGATTATGAGTCAAGTGCTCTAACCAGCTGAGCTATGGGCCCTGCTTAAAAAGTAATTGCAAAACTATCAAAATTGTTCAATAATTTGCATGTTTACCAAATGAAAAAATACAAAGCTATTATTTTTGATTTAGGAGCTGTTATCCTCAATATTAACTATCAAAATACGATAGATGAATTCACCAAATTAAAGGTGAAAAATGCAACCACTTTTTATTCTAAAAAAGTGCAAACAGATTTATTCAATCAAATTGAAACAGGTATGATTAGCAGTAATGAATTTCTAAAAGAATTACAAAAAGAAACTAAAAATGCAAATATCAATCAAGTAGAAAAGGCTTGGAATGCTATGCTATTAGATTTACCAGAGGAACGAGTACAACTGATAAAAAAGCTAAAAAATAATCATTCTATTTACCTGCTAAGCAACACAAATGCTATTCATATTGATGCATTTAAGAAACAGTTAGGTAATAAAAAATGGTTAGCATTTTGCAAACTATTTGATAAAATGTATTTATCTCATGAATTAGGTTTAAGAAAACCAGATGTTAAAATATTTGAATATATCCTAAAGGAAAAGAAACTAAAAGCTGAAGAAGTATTTTTTATTGATGATTCTCCACAACACATAGCCAGCGCAAAAAAAATAGGAATACATTGTCATCATTTATTAGATGATGAAGACATTATCACCCTATTTCCTGACATAATTCTATAAGTACACCATTCGTATCCTTAGGATGTAAGAAACAAATTAACTTATTGTCTGCTCCTTGTTTTGGCTGGTCATTCAAAGTTCTGATTCCTTCTGATTGTAAGCGTTTCATTTCTGATTTTATATCTACAACATCAAAAGCAATATGGTGCATTCCCTCTCTATTCTTAGCAAGGTATTTTGCAATAGGGCTGTCCTGATTAGTTGCTGCAACTAATTCAATTTTGCTTTCGCCCACCTGAAAAAAAGAAGTAATTACGGATTCTGATTGTACGGATTCTGATTTGTAACTTTCTTTACCAAATATTTTAGTAAATACTATATTTGAGGCTTCAATATCGTGAACAGCAATACCTATATGTTCTATTTTTCTCATTTTAATAACCCCAGAAACCCGTATGCCTTTGAGATGAAAGAGTTCCAATTCTAAAAGAAATCCCTAATTCATGAGTACCATAGGAATATTGCGTAATTTGATCAGAAATTGAATGATCATAAGAGTATGAAATATGCATGTTATTTTGAGCAAATCCAAAACTAAAGACGAATGTTTCATTAGTCCTATACGTTAAGCCTGTCCAATTATTTTCTAAAAATATAATTCTTGTTGTAATGTCAGTTAATCCTTTTTGATATTGCATTTTTCGAATCAGAATAGAGGGTTCTAATTGCCAGTCATTATTTATCACTTGAAATTTATAAGCCCCAATTCCATAATAATTTCTATATTCTGAATTAGGGTATGGAGATCCTTGAACTTCAGTATTAAATGATGATTGAAACATATTGGACACAGAAAATCCAACATAAAATTCTTTTCCATAAAGATACACTCCAGATGAAGCATCTGCTAAAGTTTTATCATAAGCACTAGTAGAAAAAGCAGGATCTTCTCCTAAAGGAAGATCTTCTTTATTAAAATCTATATTATGATACATTAACTTTGCTCCTAACCCAAAGGATAATTTTACATCATTATAATTAAGCGGCACATGGTAAGCGTAATTTAAATGCAAATTAGCTTGTAAAGTAGGAGTCGCTTTATCAAACATAAGGTACCCCCCCATAGCAGAACGATTATTTAAAGCCCCATGATAAGATATATTCGTGCTTAATGGGGCACCTTCAAAGCCTAACCATTGTTGCCTAGTTTGAATTGTTAAAGGGTTATATGATTTACTACCTGATATAGCTGGATTTATAGCCATATCATTTACATAATATTGAGTAAATAATGGCTCTTGTTGTGCGGATGCATTAACCACAAATAATGCTCCTATTATAAAAAATATTTTTTTCATTACCTTACAATTGTTAACACTCCTTTAAACACCTCATCTTCATTTTCTAAATCAATTACATAATAATAGGTTCCTGAAGGCAATACTTGACCATTTAAATCTTTACCGCCAAAAGCTACATCTTCTGCATTTATATAATTTCTTCTTCTAAAAACTTGTCTACCGTTTCTGTCATATACTAAAACTAAAGCCTGCGGATAAAGTTGTATGTTTTCTATCTCCCAAAATTCATGAATATCATCATCATTAGGAGAAAATACTTTATAAACTGTAATGCAAATAGCGGGATTTGATTTTACCTCAATAGTATCACGGGTAATACAACCCAATGCATCAGTAATTTTTACATAATATTCTCCTGGGAATAAGCCATAAATACTTGAAAAAGAATCGTGTTCAATAATAATAGTGCTGTCAATAGACCATTGAAATAGATAGGGGGAAGTGCCTTCTTGAACAAACACTCTAGCCTCTCCTCTATCATCATCCTTACAAATAACTCCTACTGAAGACATGAAAGAATTCATACTTTCAACAGAATCAATCAAAATATTTTGAGGGTATTTTGGAATGCATCCATTCTTGTCTATTACACTCAAGGAATAAGGACCAGCAGGTAAATTAAATATTGAATCATTAGTACTTACCGTTATAAATGAACTATTTATAAGCTGATAAGCATAAAGCTCTCCGCTATTAAAAGGCGTTCCCCCTGTAACATTAATAACCATATCAACCGTATCATCTTTAGAGCAAAGCCCTTCCAATAAAATATTTTTTATTTCAATATCATTCGTCTGATTTACCGTAAAAGTATCCGACATCTGACAAATTAATGCTGATGTAATATCACCAGGAATACTATATTCTGATATTGTCAATATATATTCTCCAGCGAAAAGTGAATTAATAGGAATTGATGTTGCTGAAAAAGCAGAAGGCCCATTCCAAGTAAATGATGCATTTACATTAGGGACTATTAAATCTATTTCTCCTGTATAGCCTTCAAAACAAAGAATATGTGTAATATTAACAGATAAAGTATCATATCCACATTGAGATTGAGCCTTAAAACTAAAAAGTAAGGCAATTATAAATACTATTTTTTTTAATGTCTTCATGCTATTTTTTAAGATGGGCAAATATAAAAAAAAATGCTTGTTATTTCTAACAAGCATTTTTTGGAGGTATCGAGCAGATTCGAACTGCTGTAGATGCTTTTGCAGAGCATAGCCTAGCCACTCGGCCACGATACCGTTTCGAGTGCTGCAAATTTAATTATTTTTAAACCACCAGCACCCTAATTAAACAAATTATTTTCCATTAAAATCGGACATAGTACGACCTATACCCATACTAGTAAATGCCTGAATCATTTTTACTGCTAAATCTGTACGATCATCCATAGTAATGTAATCCTGATCAGTAAAATTATCCAAGACATATTCAGCTTGTTTTCCTCTGGAAAAATCGTTACCAACACCAAAACGCAACCTTGGATAAATACTGGTTTCCAACTGATTTTGGATATCTTTCAGTCCGTTATGACCGCCATCAGAACCCTTTTTTCGCATACGAACAATGCCAAAAGGCAAAGAAATATCGTCCGTAACTACTAAAATATTTTCAATATCGACCTTAGTTTGTTGCATCCAGTACTTTACCGCCTTGCCTGAAAGGTTCATAAAGGTATTTGGTTTAACCAAAACCAAAGTGCGACCTTTAAATTTTATCTGTGCAACATCAGCTAACCTCTCGTTAGAAAAAGAAATGTTGGATAAACCCGCAAGCTTATCCAACATTTTAAATCCTATATTATGCCTTGTATTTTCATACTCAGCACCAGGGTTACCTAATCCAATGATTAAGTATTTCATGATTTACTCAGCAGCTGGCGCTTCAGCACCTTCAGCAGGAGCTTCTCCTTCAGCACCTTCCTCAACTTCTTCCTCAACTTCTTCCTCAACAGCAGCTCTTGCAGTTTTAACACCTACCACAACAGAATTTCCTGGAGCCATTAACTCACATCCTTCAACAGTAATGTCCTTAATATAAGTAAACATACCAATTTTTAAGTGCTCAATATTTAACTCAATTGCATCCGGTAAATTAGCTACTAAACCTTTAGTAATAATTTTTGGTCTTCTGAACATTAAGTTACCCCCATTCTTAACCCCTATTGCAGTACCATTTAAGATAACTGGAATAGAAACTGTAATTGCTTTGTTGTCAAAAATCTCTAAGAAATCAATGTGTAGTATTTTGTCCGTTACTGGGTGAAATTGAATGTCTTGCATAATGGCTTTAGTAACAGTACCATCAATGCTTAATTCAACTACAAAAGTATCTGGAGTATACACAAGCTTTCTAAAGTCATTTTCATGAGCATAGAAAGTCACTTGCTTTTCTCCCCCGTAAAGTACACATGGTACATTACCCTGATTTCTTAACGCACGAGTGTTAGTTTTCCCAACATTCCCTCTTTCTTTTACGTTAATTGCTAGTGTTTTCATCTTTATTTAAATTTGATTATTAATTCTTAATTTATTGGTTGCTTTTCCATTTATCAGAAATGGACTCATTTTTCACTACTGAAGTGATTGTTTGAGCAAAGAAATCAGCAACTGAAATTTCTCTTACTTTACTACTATTATGTGTTTTAGGAATTGTATTTGTAATTACTAATTCCGCAATGCTTGAATTATCCAATCTTTCATAAGCCGTACCTGATAAAATACCATGTGTACAATATGCTCTTACACTTGTGGCTCCACTTTCCATCATTAAATCGGCAGCTTTAGTAAGCGTCCCCCCCGTGTCTACCATGTCATCAATGATTATAACATCCTTACCATTTACATCTCCTAATATTTTCATCTCACCAATAACATTGGCTTGCTTGCGCTCTTTGTAACAGATAACAACTCCTGAATTTAATATTTTAGCGTAAGCATTTGCTCTTTTACTACCCCCCATATCAGGTGAAGCAATAATTAAATTAGGTAAATTAAGATTTGTAATATCTTCAATAAAAAGTTCAGAAGCGTATAAATGATCAACAGGTACTTCAAAGAAACCTTGAATTTGATCGGCATGAAGATCCATAGTCATTATACGATCAACCCCTGCTGCTGTAAGTAAATTAGCTACTAATTTAGCTCCTATCGGAACTCTTGGTTTTCCTTTTTTATCCTGACGAGCATAACCAAAATAAGGCATTACGGCAATAATATTGGCAGCTGAAGCTCTTTTTGCAGCATCAATCATTAATAATAATTCCATTAAATTATCAGATGGAGGTGTGGTAGATTGAATTAAAAATACGTCTGCTCCCCTTACTGTTTCGTCAAATGAAGGTTCAAACTCACCATCAGAAAATTCAATTATTGAGCATTTATTTAACTCAACACCAAAGGCATTAGCAATTTTATTAGCCAAGTACTTAGTATTATTTCCAGCAAAAAATTTAATTGGTCTTTCCATTGGTATGCCTTATTAAAAAGGGGTGCAAATATACACTTTAGGGCGTAATTAGACTAATGATTTTATTTTTTAGTTAAAAGGGGTTGGAATTGTAGTAAACTTCTATTTTTGCAACTCGAAAATGCCCAGGTGGCGGAATTGGTAGACGCGTTGGTCTCAAACACCAATGGTGCAAACCGTGCCGGTTCGAGCCCGGCTCTGGGTACTAAAGCAGAAACGATAAGTTTCTGCTTTTTTTATATCCTTAAAAATACAAGTTCTTTTTGTATCTTGCACCTTTATTTATAGTAACACATGACCAACACAAAACAAGAAAAATACGATAGAGCTTATCTAAGAATGGCACTAGAATGGGCTAAGCTCTCCCACTGCAAACGAAAACAAGTTGGAGCCTTAATCGTTAAGAATAGAATGATAATTTCTGACGGATACAATGGGACGCCAACAGGATTTGATAATTGCTGTGAAGATGAAAATGAAAAAACACAATGGTATGTTCTGCACGCTGAAGCCAATGCCATACTAAAAACCGCAAGTTCCACTCATGACTGTAGCGGAGCAACCGTATACCTCACTATGTCCCCTTGCAAAGAATGCAGTAAACTAGTACATCAAGCTGGCATAAAACGTCTTGTATTCATTAATAAATATAAAGATACATCCGGAATTGATTTCTTAAAAGAAGCAGGAGTAGAAGTAGTGGAATTTGACAAGCAAAAATTATAATGAAAAAATTACAACCTCTTATTTACGCCCTGCTGATTTGCAGTGGAATACTTATAGGAAATATAGGAAACAACCCAAGCACAACAAATGAAGAAGGGAAAATAAATGCCATTCTCAACCTAATTGACAACCACTATGTGGATACGCTAAACACTAGCGATTTTGAAGATAAAACCATTAATGCTATACTTAATGAGCTTGACCCCCACTCCGCTTACATTCCCGTAAAAAAATACCAAGCTGTAGAAGAAGATATGCAAGGGAGTTTTAGCGGAATAGGTGTGCAATTCAATATTATTGATGATAGTATAGTAGTCGTTTCAGCCATTTCAGGAGGACCATCAGAAAAACTTGGAATACAGTCGGGAGACAGAATTATATCCGTAGAAAAAGAAGATGTTGCCAGCACAGGAATAAAAAATGAAGGCGTAATAAAACTTTTAAGAGGAGAAAAAGGCAGTATTGTAAACATAAACATAAAAAGAAGAGGGCAACTAGAGCTTATGCCCTTTGCTATAACCCGTGATGACATTCCATTATATAGTGTAGATGTTGGAATAATGCTTCAAGACCATATCGGTTATGTAAAAATAAACCGATTTGCCGCTACTACTTATGAAGAGATGATGGAGAAAGTGAATTTCCTACAACAAGCAGGAATGCAAAAACTAATCCTTGACCTAAGAGGAAACCCTGGTGGATACCTGCATATTGCCAACCAAATGTGTGATGAATTCCTAAAAGATGGAGAGTTAATCGTGTTTACTGAAGGCAGAAACAGACCTAAAGAAGAAACATTTGCCACAAAAAATGGGCGACTAGAAAACATAAAGGTAATCGTGCTTATTGATGAAGGTTCAGCATCCGCATCCGAAATTGTGTCAGGAGCTTTACAAGATAATGATAGAGGGAAAATTATCGGAAGACGCTCATTCGGGAAAGGCTTAGTACAGGAACAAATTCCACTCCAAGATGGATCAGTAATTCGTCTTACCACTCAAAGATATTATACGCCATCTGGCAGGTGCATACAAAAAGATTATGGCAAGAATGAAAAGGATTATTACTTGGAACAATACACCCGAAAAGCTAAAACAAGCCAACCTGATAGCTTAATATACACTACAAAAAATGGAAAGACGGTATATGGTGGTGGTGGAATTACCCCAGATATTATTATTGAAAGAGACAGTACCGTTAATTATTTGCAGATAAACAAAATGATAAGTAAAGGTTGGTTAAATGAGTTTTGCCTAAAGCAAAGTGAACAATTGAAAAAGAAAAACATCCAATCTCATACCGAAATTGATAAAGCCATTATTTATGCGCAATACAAAGAATTTGTAAACGAAAAAGATAAAAACTTTAAGCTGAAATTAGGAAGTACTGAATTGAAATATTTTAGTAACCTATTAAAAGCAACTACCTGCCGTAACCTATGGGATAATGATATTTACTATTCAGTACTAAGTGCAGAAGATGAATTTATACAAAGAGCAATAAATGAATTTTAAATGTTATGAAAAATAAAATTGCCGTTATCGGTCTTGGTTATGTTGGATTGCCTTTGGCTGTTGAATTTGCTAAAAAATATAAAGTAATTGGCTTTGATATCAATTCTAAACGTGTAGTAGAATTAAGAAAAGGAATAGATAAAACATTAGAGATAACCAATGAGCAGTTAAGTGCCGTTTTAGTAGAAAATGCTAAATCATTAGCTAATAATAATATTGGTTTATTAGCAAGTTCTGATATAAAGGATATTGCATTAGCTACTATTTATATCGTTACTGTTCCAACTCCAGTAGATGAACATAAAAAGCCTGATTTAAGTTATTTGATTTCTGCATCTAAGATGATAGCTACTGTTTTAAAAAAAGAGGATATAGTCATTTATGAATCTACTGTTTATCCTGGATGTACTGAAGAAGATTGTGTTCCTGTTTTAGAGCGATATTCAGGACTTAAATTCAATAAAGATTTTTTCTGCGGTTATTCTCCTGAACGTATTAATCCCGGAGATAAAATAAATACTATTTCTACGATTAAAAAGGTAACTTCAGGCTCTAATCCTGCTATCGCAAGAAAAGTAGACGAACTATATAAATCAATAATTACAGCTGGCACTCATTTAGCTCCTTCAATAAAGGTAGCTGAAGCTTCTAAAGCTATTGAAAATGCACAAAGAGATGTAAATATATCTTTTGTAAATGAACTTGCCTTAATATTCGATCGCATGAATATTGACACTAATGATGTGTTGGCTGCAGCAAATACTAAATGGAATTTCTTACCATTCAAACCTGGTTTAGTTGGGGGTCATTGTATTTCTGTTGATCCTTATTACTTAGCACATAAAGCAGAATCTTTAGGCTATCACCCGTCAGTTATTCTTTCTGGAAGAAAGGTGAATGATGAAATGGGAATATTTGTGGCTACAAAGGTTATTAAAATAATGACTAGAAAAGGAATACCCATTAAAAATTCAAATGTATTGATACTAGGGATTACCTTTAAAGAAAATTGTCCTGATATCCGAAATACTAAAGTAGTTGATATTTACACAGAACTTGTTTCCTATGGTGTTAAGGTAGATGTGAATGACCCTTGGGCAAATAAAAATGATGTGATGAATGAGTACGGAATAGAGCTAACAGAAACTCTAAATCTTGAGCAATATCAAGCTATTATTCTAACCGTTGCACATAAAGAATACTTACATCTTAAGATAGATGAATTAAATAGAGATAATATTGTAGTATTTGACACAAAATCAGTATTTGATAAGACGTTAGTAGATTCTAGATTGTAATAGAAATTTATTAATTTTATTGCAATTTAATATTTTATTGATTTTATCACTTATTCTATATAATTTATAGCACAACTGCAAATACCAAGCATTTATAAAACAAAAAGAGGGGAACTTTAAAATGGATTTAGGATATATTAAGATGAAATATGAGTTCAGTAAACGAACTTATTTAGAGTTGAATAGGTATCAGAAAAGTCTTCCCTTCATAACTACTCTACCGTAACAAAATCGTTATCGAGGGAAGATTATTCTAAAAGAAAAGTTAATCTGTTATTTGATATCAATATCACGAAGAAAAATTTGAATAATTATTTCTATTCAGAACACCAACAATATTTATACGATACCATTAAAGAACTTCACGGAAAAAGATTGGGATACAGAAAGATTTCAAATTGGTTTAATGAATGTAAACCTGTCATACCTTAGTGGAGACTTTTGTAAAATTATAACTATATAACTT
>JACKQG010003580.1_pt1 | contig 18874 bp, 22 predicted proteins | sample 8237621 | NCBI WGS metagenome assembly JACKQG01 (sample SAMN15677084, study PRJNA649215) | marine metagenome | biome: marine; feature: Black Sea; material: saline water; isolation source: suspended particulate matter (SPM) from the Black Sea western gyre | collected 2013-06-09/2013-06-10 | depth... | reverse complement strand
CTCACAGGAACAACTATTACTACAATATTACCTCCTTGCAAACATACAAGGGGTACAACCAGCAATAACTTATCCTGCCAACAAAATTTGTCTCGGCCTAAAGTGCCATTGCACATTGCCAACGGCAATTCACCGGTCAGCATTAAGCCGGCACACCTAGCTCTCTTTCACATCCTCATAAGAGAAATAGCTCAGTCGGCTCTGGTAATCCAACTGATCGAAGGGTCGCCCTTGGCGAACACTTGAAAAGTGCAGTTCCGCGAAAGCAGTGATGATAGCATGGAGGACTTCATGCTCCTCCATTCCCTGTTTGCGCAGTTTATTGAACGCCTCAACCACAAACTCGGGTTGTTCGGTTCTGATTTGGCTGTCAACAATGGTGTGCAAGACGGTGTGCACAAAGGGGCTGACAATCTGGCCGTTGATCTCCTGAGGATAGGCCGCCATCTCCCCCATAGACCAAATTTCTTCAAACTCCGGGTGCAAATCCATCACATGGGAAATTCGGGCATCGAGTTCTTCGACCTCCCGGCCCTGATGCCGGTCTGACGCCACTCTTAATATGCGGACTTGGGTTTCTTTATCAAAGTTCATAGCGTAATCTTAATCACAATCAAAGTTCATAGCGCAATCGTATACTAGTTTTATAAAACGGACGATACGCTCTTGGAAAAATTTCCAGCCTATTATGAATCAGATGGAAAATTCCCAAAATAGATTCAGCGAAAACAGAGAGGTTAAGGCGTTTCAGAAAAATGTGTCCGACGATCCTTGCCTGGTTCGCCATAAACCATAAAAACCCTTTTTCCCTGACGCATATGGTATTTGGCCCAAGCCGGTGACTTGCCCTCGTAACTGGCATGGGGGTCCTCTCCCTCGGCCTTTAAATAGTCTGGATAATCCAAACCTGCGTCAAAGACCTCCATGAGGAGGCATTCTGTCGTGAAACCTTTGCCGGTTAGCTCGATTTTGCTTAAAAAGGCTTCTATCTCTGTAGGATCATTTATTTCAATGGGTTGCATAGTCAGTCCGATGAGAATTCACTAAAAAAAGATTACAGAAGGTTTCGAAAAATAAATAATGGCCGCTAGGGCTTGGACTCACCCATAAGGTTGAGGTATAATCAGTCTTTAAGTAGCATTCATCTAATCGCGTGTAGTTATAAAACCTTAAGAGATATAACATGCTTATTCAAGATAATATATATTTAACCCGTTCCAACCCCAGCGGTCAAGGCGGAACCCAGATTTTATACAGATTACAGGACTATGGACTCACCGCATTGTCAGGCCCCCAGGAAGAAATAGCCTTGATTCATTGGGAAGTGGAGGTCATCAGGTTCACAAACCTGGAAACCGCAGATTTTGAGACTTGTCATACTACCGAATTGGCAGACAAAACCCTTAAATTCTATACAGATAAGTCCTTAAACGAGTTTTTACAGAGGGCCTTTCAATATTTCGAGGAACTCAATTCTCTGGAAAAAATGTTGCCGCAGGAATCCTGAGCAAGCATAAGTTCTGAAAAGTGGTGAAAAGCACCTAATAATCAAGCCTAAGCCTTGACAGAAGGACGGTTTATTTCTAATATGTGACTCTTTTTTTAAAAGAAATGAATCGGCTTTTTTGATGAGAGTGTTCCTCCGCAAAATAGACCTGATTATTTGTTATTCATTAATAGTTTCCACACAGAATTCACATAAAATTCTGAGCGCTGATATTTGAAAAACTAAGGAGTTAAATCATGGCAAATGTGAAAGGCAGTTCAGTCTGCAGAACCGCTACCGATGAAGGAAAACCAGCAGATTGGATACCTGGGTCTGACAAACAAACTGTAGTCGATCCTATGGAAATGTTTCATAAACTTCCCCGTGAAAAACTGTTTATTACGGGAAGCGAGGCCGCAAGGGAATGTATGCGTCGCGCAAACATAGATATTGCGATTGCCTATCCTATCACTCCACAGAGCGAGTCTATGCAGCAGGCTGGATATCTTTATGATGAAGGCTATATCAAGGAGTATTACCGGGGAGAAGAAGAAATTGGAACCTTCTCTGCTATATCGGGTGCTTCCCGTGCGGGAGTGCGCGCTCTGACAGCAACTTCAGGCCCTGGTCTGATGCGCGGTATGGAGGCAATCAGTTCCTGGCCGGGCGCAAGAACCCCGATCATCATGCTTAATATGTGCCGGGTTATTAATACGCCTTTGGCAATTCAGCCGGATAACATTGAAATGTCATTCATGCTGAACACCGGTATACTTCTTCTGCATGCTGAAAACCAACAAGACTTTTACGATTATCCGCTTGCAGCAATTATGGCCTCTGAGCAGGTCGATGTCACCTTACCCGCTGTTGTCTCAACAGATGGGTTTTTCGTGACACATGCTCGCGGCCCCGTCGAGGTCACACCAGAAGAATTTAAGTTACCGCCTCGTGACGGCTGGCGCTCGGCAGTCCCTGCAATGGACAACGAGAACCCACCCGCACGTGTCTCGCGAGATGCCCCAATTCAAAAAAGTAATTTCATCAGTTACCACATGCACGCCAGTTGGCAGCAAGAAGTTTTTGCCGCTGTCGAGCGCTCGGCGCAATATTTCCGCAAATACCTTGGCGGCTTGATAGAGGTGGTTAATCCTGGAGCTGAAGATCTCATCATTGCCTCCGGTTCCGCTGTGTCTCAGGCCCGTGAAGCAGTGCGGCAGGAAGGTGAACAAGGACGAACGGTAGGTTTGATTAAAATTAAAACCATTCGCCCTTTCCCAACAAAAGAAATTCTCGAGGCTGTCAAGGGTGCGAAACGCATTCTGATTCCCGAGTTTAATCAGGCCGGTTGGTTGCACAAAGAAATTTGTTCTGTGCTGTATGGCCGTTGTGATGCAGTCATTAAGGACGGCCCCCGAGTATTCGGCGGAATGACCATGCCAACAGAAATGGTTATGGAAGCTCTTGCAGACTTTCGTAAAGAGGTTAAATAACTGTTTTTTTTGGATTGATTGTTTATAAACAGGTATAGTTTTATGTGGCGAAAGCCAGCCTGTTATATATTAAAACACTTTTATAAGGATGAAATCCTATGTCTCTTGAAACCCTACGACCCTCTCCGGCGTTTAAGGATGTTTTACCGATTGAGTATAAAGATCTGGTAGAGCATGGCCCTTACACCAACCGGACTGACCCAAGCAAACAATCAGTGAAAGTTACTGATATGGGGAAATTTAAAGAAGTTATTGAAGAACACCCCATGTGTGCAGGTTGCGCAATGACTTTGTTCATCCGTCTCGTTTATATTGGAATGCCCAACCCTGAGCACACCATCGTTGTCGGTACTGCTGGCTGTGGCCGTTTGGCGATTTCCCAGGCTTCCGTCCCCTTTGTTTATGGCAACTACGGCGATACCAACGCAGTAGCTTCCGGGCTGAAGCGTGGTCTCGAAGTACGTTTCCCCAACCAGAAAAAAGACGTTGTAGTTATGGCGGGAGATGGCGGATTGATCGACATTGGCTTCCAAGGCATGATGCATAGTTGGTTCCGTAAGGAAAAATTCACCACCATCATGCTCGATAATGAGGTTTATGGGAATACGGGTGGTCAGGAAAGTGGCATGACCAACCAAGGTAAAGTCCTCAAAATGGCTCCCCGAGGAAAATTTGATAAGAAAATCGATGCTTTGGGTCTGGCTAAGGTCGCTGAAGTGGATTATGTTGCACGTCTTGCTCCGACCAACCCGGCTCGGGTTGCCCGTACAGTACGTCGCGCCATTATGGTGGCACGCGAAGTGGGTCATAGCTACATTCAGGCTTATACATCCTGTAATATCGAATACTCTATTCCCACACCGGATGTTATGAAAGATGCCTTCGCAATTGAGAAGGAACGTTATGGTTTTGAGGAAATAATTTCTCCTAGAGCCCAAGAGTACTTGAACGAAATTGAGAAAAAACCCAAAAAGAAAAAAACCGACTGATATCAAGCAAGGAGAAAATGAAAATGTCAGAAGTTAAACGTTATAATGTTCGTATGGCTGGTATTGGCGGACAGGGTGTCGTGACCGCATCCCATATTATTAGTAATGGGGTAGTCATTTCGGGTGGTTTCAGTTCTCTGGTTCCTTTCTTTGGATCAGAAAAGCGAAACGCGCCTGTTGAGAGCTATGTCCGTATTTCCAATCAAACAATATACGAGATTGGGGAAATCATTTATCCGAATGTTATTATGATTTTTCATCCATCGGTAATCACTCTTGGCAAGTCCTACACCATGCCGTTTTATACAGGCTTGAAGCAAAAGGGAATCATCCTTATCAACAGCAAAACTCCGATCCCGTTTTCGCGTGATGAAGAAAGGGAGTTGAAGGAGAAAGAAGCACGTATCTACTATATTCCTGCGACTGAAATGGCAAATGATCTGGCTAAAACTGACCTGGCTACCAATATGGCCATGTGCGGAGCTATCTCAGGGATCTTTGGTCTACCCGATGCTAAGTCTTTAGCCGCATCTGTTAAAGACCGCTTCGTCGGTAAGGGAATTGTGACATCAGGGGGCACAGCCGCTTTGGACAGTGCTATTGAGAAAAAATTTGCTAAAAAGCAAAAACTACTTGAAGCAAACCAGAGGGTTTTGGATGGAGCAGTTCAATACACCATTGATCAAGGCTGGTCGGAAGCAGAAAAACCTGCTAAAGCCACCGCGTAACGTTAAAGACTGGAGAGAAAATGTATTACATTGCTGAAGTTGACAAGGAAATATGTTCTGCTAAGAATTGCCATCTCTGTACACAATACTGTCCAGAAGCTAATTGCATCAACTATAGTGAAGCCGATAAGTCCGCTTATGTCTCCGTAGATCGATGCAAAGCCTGTGAGATTTGCGTCTACATCTGCTCCGATATAGCCAAGAATGATGCCATTAAAATGAAATGGATCGAAGATATGAGCGAAGGTTTTGTTATTAAAAAATCTGGTATAGTTTTACGGTAATTCATCTTTAAATTAAAAGGTATTTTGGCTTAACAGCCCGAATACCTTTTTTTTATTTAACTCATAAACCTTATTAAAAGAAAGCCCTGAAATGGAAAGAACTTTTGCTATCATTAAACCTGACGGCGTAGAACGCAACCTCATCGGAAAAATCCTGGAACGCATTGAGTCCAGTGGCTTTAGAATCGTTGCCATGAAACGAGCTCTGCTCAGCAAGGCCCAAGCTGAAGGATTTTATTATGTCCACAAAGAACGACCTTTTTTTGATGGCATGACCGGTACGATGAGTTCAGGCCCGGTTGTTTTGCTTGTTCTGGAAAAAGAAAATGCCATCGCTGACTGGCGAAAACTGATGGGAGCCACCAACCCTGCTGATGCCGAAGCAGGAACCATTCGCAAGGATTTTGCCGAAAATATTGAAAGAAACACTTCACACGGCTCGGATGCACCAGAAACTGCGGCATTTGAAATATCCTATTTCTTCAGCGAGACTGAAATTCTTTCCTAATCGCTCTCCGCAGAGGCAATTAGCTATAGCTTCTTACTACTAGCAACCGTTATCTCGGCTTGAAGAATTATTTCAGCCGGGATAACCTTTTGTTGGCCTAATCCCAGTATTGTTTGTGGGTCCTCGAACCCGGGCCACGACTAGCAGGCTGCCAGGGGTAAAAACTTTCAAATCCAAAACCGATGCAGCATCATCATAAGATCATGAGACTTCTTAATGCCCTGATAGCCTTGACAATTTTTCTGGTTCCTATGCAGGTCCAGGCTGGGTCCAGTTATGATTATCAGCTTTACAAGAACCACGAAAATTATGGCATCGTTGTTTTCCCCAAGAGATCCATTCATAAGGAATTGAGCGACTATATCGCCTCATTATTATTTTCAGAGGTCCAGTCTGGCAAGGCGGTGATGCGCCGGGGCTCCAAGAATGAAAATGAAACCCTGATGATGCCCCTGGAAGTGCAAAAAAAGCATTCCATTGAAAAGTTTATCGTTATACAAGTTTTATCCCAGCAGGAAATGTTGGCGGGCATTTATGATCCCGAATGGGGCCTGACTTTGCCTTCGGCCTCATTTGGCATGGAAGCACTTAAGCAGAATATTCCCAAGACGTTGAACGCCTTTCGTGGAGACAATCCCCAGCGTCGGACTGCATTGGAACACGAGGAAAAGCCCGGCCTTTTAAGGCCCACCCTAAAAAGGGCTATTTTTGTTAATTTTTTCCGTGAGCCGGGCTATAATGCAGAAGAGATCGAAAAACACACAATCAATGCAATGGTCTGGAGATAGAGAAACCGATGCCCGTATATGAATACCAATGTGAAAAATGCAAGGATGTTGTAGAAGTCCTGCAAAAAGTCAGTGACGACCCAGTGGAAGTTTGTGAAAAATGTGGCGGTAAACTGAGCAAGCAATTTAACCAGATGAATTTTCATTTGTACGGGCCGGGCTTTTACTCTACTGACAACAAACGCAAATACCTTAAGTAATTCTCCATGATTTTTATCACCCGCCGTCTGGAATTTTGCGCCAGCCACAGATTATACAATCCTTCTTTTTCGGATGAAAAAAACGCGTCCACTTTTGGTTTATGCAACAATCCCAATGGGCATGGACATAACTATGTTCTGGAGGTTACCGTTAGAGGAGAGGTGGATCCGGAAACAGGAATGGTGCTGGATCTCAAATCTCTAAAAAAACTTATTAGCGAAGAAATCGTTGATAAAGTGGATCACAAAAATCTTAACGTGGATGTCTCTTTTTTGGAAAATGTAATTCCCACAGCAGAAAACATCGCCATCCATTTCTGGAATATTATAGAACCCAAAATTGAGAACGGCGATCTGCACGAGATCAAGCTTTTTGAATCTGAACGAAATTTTGTCATTTACCGAGGGACAGGGCTTGAAAGACCTCATTAAACAAATATTACTGCAAGTGGGCGAAGACCCTTCCCGTGAGGGACTCCAGAATACTCCTGAACGGGTAGAGAAGTCGCTGAAGTTCTTGACCAGTGGCTACGATGTCAATATTGAAGAGCTTGTCAATGGGGCATTATTTCATGAAGACTATGACGAAATGGTTATTGTCAAAGACGTTGATCTGTTCAGCATGTGTGAGCACCACATGCTTCCCTTCATAGGGAAATGTCATGTCGCCTATCTGCCAAGGGGGAAAATAATCGGGCTCAGTAAAGTGCCACGGATTATCGATGTGTTCAGCCGTCGCCTGCAAGTACAGGAACGTCTAACCAAACAAATCGCCGATTGCCTGAACCAGATTCTTCAACCTATTGGAGTGGGAGTGGTGATCGAAGCCTTGCATCTTTGCATGTGCATGCGGGGAGTGGAAAAGCAGAACTCCTACACCACCACCAGTTCCATGCTGGGTGCCTTTAAGTCCGATGCCAGAACCCGCAGTGAATTTTTAACCCTGATCCAGGGGACACGGTGATGAATCGGATAACAATACACTTTAAATAAAGAGAGACCCCTGTTTGAAACCAGATACCAAGGAAATAATTCTCGAAAATAATGCTCTCATTCCAGAATTATTTGGTAGCCAGGATCTTAATCTCAAGCTGATTGAGAAAAAATTCAACGTCCGCATCACCACCCGGGAAAATCATATAAAGATTAAGGGCGATCCTGATGACGTAGAAACGGTCGAAAGCCTTTTCATGCAATTGGAAAAACTGCATGAGGCCAACCTCCCGGTCGAGAACGGAGACGTGAAGTTTGCCATTCGACTTATCGCAGAAGACGCTCAAGCCGACCTCAAGACCATCTTTTCGGAGCGCATTGCCGTTTCTCCGAAAAAAGGCTATATCACCCCAAAGGGACCCGCACAGCACCAGTTCATTCAGGCTATCAGGCAAGACGATATCGTTCTTTCCATTGGCCCGGCAGGAACAGGAAAAACCTATCTCGCTGTGGCAATGGCGGTAGAAGGTCTGCTCCAGAAAAAGTTTAAAAGAATTGTACTGGTGCGCCCGGCTGTGGAGGCCGGTGAAAAACTGGGTTACCTGCCAGGAGACATCGCCGAAAAAATCAACCCCTACCTCATGCCCCTCTATGATGCCTTGAGTGATATGATGGAAGCCAATCATGTGAGACACCTCATGGATGACGGTGCCATAGAAATTGCCCCATTGGCATATATGCGTGGGAGAACATTGAGTGACGCATTTATCATTCTTGATGAAGCCCAGAACGCGACCCGGGAACAAATGAAAATGTTCCTGACCCGTTTGGGGTTCCGTTCAAAAATGGTGGTCACCGGAGATATCACTCAAATCGACCTTCCCAATCACAGGGATTCAGGGCTCATCCATGTTCAAAAACTTCTGAACAAGGTTCAAGGCATCAGCTTTGTATATTTTTCAATCAAGGATGTTGTCCGCCATGAGCTGGTGAAAAAAATTATCACGGCCTATGAGCAGGCCAACTCTGATCAGGAATAAATTCTCGTTACTTTCCTGATGCCCAATGACTTTTGATCTTTTTTTGATACCGTTATGGAAATTTTGATAAAAAATGAGTGTCCAGAAATCAAAGTAGATGCCCGAAAAATACAGCAGCAAATAGGTAAAGTCCTTGGCTCTCTGGATTGCAATGAGCATGAAATCAGCATATTATTTGTTGGCGATCAGGATATTCGCGATCTGAACCACCGGTTCAGGGGTATAGATCGTTCTACAGATGTGTTATCGTTTCCTCAGCTTTTGGAGGGCGAACCGGAGATGCCGGGAGCACCTGTCTTGGGCGATGTCGCCATATCTCTTGAGACAGCTCGTGATCAATCCGAAGAACACGGCTTGTCACTGGAAGAAGAGTTAACCTTATTGCTCATTCACGGCATCCTGCACCTTCTGGGTTATGACCATGAAATATCCGACCAGGAAGAAGTACGAATGCGTAAAAAAACCCGTGAATTATTCACAATGATTTATCCCGGAAAAATGCTTGCGGATACATGCAATTTTTGACTCGATAAAACCCTCTGCTTAGGAAAAATGATGAAGCAACTCTGGGCACCCTGGAGGATGGAATATATCAAGAGTGAGAAATCAGATGAATGTATTTTCTGCTCACTTCCCAGGGAAAGTGATGACGCAAAAAACTATATTCTTCATCGTGGTCAATCGGCTTTTATCATTATGAATATCTTCCCCTATAATTCTGCTCACTTGATGGTATCGCCCTTCCGTCATATAGGGTGTTTGACCGAGCAGGATGCCAATGAAAGCAAGGAAATGAATCAGCTGACCCATAAATGCATCGAGATATTGCGAACCTTGATTAATCCAGATGGTTTCAACATTGGATATAACATCGGTAAAGCCGCTGGAGCTGGTTATGACAAACATATTCATTGCCACATCGTTCCCCGATGGAACGGAGACACCAATTTCATGCCTGTTTTGGGGGAAACTAAAGTCCACCCAGAACACCTGAAGGCCACCTATAACAAACTTCTTCCTCACTTTAAAAATCTGTAATTCATAAACCCTATGGGCGTTTCAGCCAAAAGTCTTAAGGTCGATGACACCCCCATGATGCAACAGTATCGGGGAATCAAAAAGGAATACTCCGACTCCATTTTGTTTTTCAGGATGGGTGACTTTTACGAAATGTTCAATGAGGATGCAAAAACCGCGTCCGGCATTTTGCAGATTGCTCTCACAGCCAGAAATAAAAAAACCAACCCCGTTCCCATGTGCGGAATTCCTCATCATTCGGCAAATCTTTACATTACCAAACTCCTTAAAGCGGGAAAGAAAGTCGCCATCTGCGAACAGACGGAAGATCCGAAACAAGCCAAGGGACTGGTCAGAAGGGAAGTGGTCCGGGTCATAACCCCGGGAACCATTCTCGATGATAATATACTGGACCCTAAAAAAGATCAGTTTATAGCTTCTATCTATTTCGGGAAAAACCAAATCGGGCTCGCCGCACTTGATGTGTCTACCGGGGTTTTTAAAATCACCCAGATTGATGGAGAAAGCGCCCTCTTCGTTCTTGCCGATGAATTGCAGAAACTGGACCCTAAAGAAATCATCATCCCCAACTCAGTAAAAGATGAAACCCGGTCCTGGCTCCCGACAGGTGAGGTGTTTGTTCACATCGGAGAAGACTGGACCTTTTCTTATAGCAAGGCTTATAGAAACCTGATTGAACATTTTAAAACCCAGTCATTGGAAGGGTTCGGTTGTGAAAACATGGGAGCGGGAATTTCCTCAGCCGGTGCATTGATGCACTACCTCCAGGAAACTCAGAAGTCGGCTATGGAACATATCACGGCCCTCACCCCCTTCCCTATTCACGACTACATGGCTGTAGACCAATGCACCCTGGCAAGTCTGGAGCTGGTTCAATCCAGCGAAGGGAGCCGGAAAAACTCTCTGCTCGATCTGCTCGACCTTTCCCAGACCCCAATGGGCGCGCGGCGCATCCGTGAATGGATTTTAAAACCGTTGACAGACGCAGAAAAAATACGGGGACGCCTGAGCATCGTTGCAGACTTCAAGGATAATCCAGCTGAGCGAAAAGACCTGCGTCACCTCCTGAAACATATCTTTGATCTGGAAAGACTATTGGGGCGGATCACTCTCTCCGCCTGCAACGCAAGAGATCTCATTGCGCTGAAAACATCTCTGGAAGTTTTCCCAGACTTGTCGGAAGCTCTTAAAAATTTTAGTTCCAGCCCTATACTTGCTTATCTGGAAAACTGGGACAACCTTGATAGTATTTATAATTTGATTGATCAAAATATCATGGACGACCCACCTCTGGGCCTCAAGGAAGGAAACCTGATCAAAGCGGGTTGCAACGAGGAACTGGACCGCCTTAAAAATATAACCCGGCAGGGGAAAAGCTGGATCGCCTCTCTCGAGTTGGAAGAAAAAGAGAAAACCGGCATACCCATCTTAAAAGTCGGCTTCAATAAAATTTATGGCTATTATATAGAAATCACCAAGAAACATAGCGACCGTGTACCGGCTGAGTATATTCGCAAGCAGTCCCTTGTCAATGCAGAGCGTTATATTTCACCCAAACTGAAAGAGTATGAAGAAGAAATCACCGGCGCGGAAGAAAAAATATTTGCCTTAGAGCAAACACTCTTCGAAGAAATTCGATCCACGGTTTCGCTTGCAGGCTCCCGAATACAGGGCATGGCACGGACCATCAGTGAAATTGACGCGTTGTCTTCATTCGCCGAAATCGCACACCGGTTTAATTATTGCCAGCCAGAATTCACCAACGACCGGAGCCTGAAAATTGAAAACGGGCGCCACCCTCTCATAGAGCAAATAGATCCATCGGTACGTTTCATTTCCAACGACACATTTCTGGACTCGGTGGAACAACAGATTATGATCATTACCGGCCCTAATATGGCGGGAAAATCCACCTATTTGAGACAGGTCGCCCTGATCAATCTCATGGCGCAAATAGGGAGCTTCGTTCCTGCTGACAAGGTCAGCCTTGGAATCACGGATCGTATTTTTTCTCGAGTGGGAGCGCAGGATCATTTATTGAAGGGACAATCCACTTTCATGGTGGAAATGAACGAAACCGCTAACATTCTTAATAACGCCACGCCAGACAGCCTCATCATTCTGGATGAAATTGGTCGGGGAACCAGCACCTTTGATGGAATCAGCATCGCCTGGGCCATTGTTGAGTTCCTTCACAAAGCCGATCAGGGAGGTGGATCTAAAACACTTTTTGCCACTCATTACCATGAACTGACGGATCTATCCCGTGTGCTTCCGGGAGTTAAAAATTTTAATGTCCAGATTAAGGAATGGAATGACGAAATCATTTTTCTCCGAAAAATTGTTCCGGGTGGAACCGACAAAAGCTACGGCATCCAAGTCGCACGGCTGGCAGGGTTGCCCAAAAAAGTTCTGGACCGTGCCCATGAAGTTTTATTCAATCTGGAACAAAGCGAGTTTGATGAAGTCGGTGTTCCTAAAATCTCTCATTCAGAAAACCATCAAACCCAACACTCCTCCGGACAACTCGGCCTTTTTCCAGACCCGGAAAATCCGTTGATCCAGAAACTAAAGCAAGTTGATCCCAACGAACTGTCCCCTAGAGAAGCGCTGGAGGTTCTATTCGAGTTGAGCCAGCTATTAAAGGACTCTCAAAAATGAATATTCTGGTTACAGGAGGTGCGGGGTTCATCGGATCTCATCTTGTCAACACCTATATTGAAGCGGGTCATCACGTTGTTGTGATCGATAACCTGTCATCAGGAGAGTTACGGTTCCTCAACCCCAGAGCGAAATTCTATAAAATGGATATCCTCGACCACAAGGTCTATGACGTCCTAAAAAATGAAGGAATTGACACAATCAATCATCATGCCGCCCAGGTTTCAGTATCCGGCTCCATCGCCGACCCCATATATGACGCTAACTCCAATATTGTTGGGACTTTACAACTCCTGCAAAATGCGGTATCGTTGAGAGTCGAAAAATTCATTTTTGCCTCGACCGGTGGTGGCATGTATGGAGAGCAGAAATTTTTTCCGGCAGGCGAAGATCATCCGTGTCAGCCATTGAGTCCCTACGGTGTTTCCAAGCTGTCTGCGGAAAACTACTTGGGCCTTTTTAACGAGAAGTATGGGTTGAGTACCACCGTACTCCGTTACAGTAATGTTTTTGGTCCGCATCAAAACCCCCATGGGGAGGCGGGAGTCGTTGCAATATTCTGCGAAAAGCTGGTGAAGGATCAACAACCGGTTATTTGTGGTGATGGCAAACAGACTCGCGACTTTATTTCGGTTCGGGATGTTGCGCAAGCGAATTTAATAGCACTGGATCACACCTGCACTGGAACGTATAATGTCGGTACGGGAATAGAAACCAGCGTAAATTCTTTGAGCGAATGTTTGCTGGGTGTAGCGGGCAAAAAAATTTCAGCCATGCACGGTTTGGCTAGAAACGGAGAACAACGTAGAAGTGTTCTCGACTACAAAAAATTTCATGAAGGTTTTGGATGGAAACCCGAGATTACTTTGGAGCAAGGATTAGTTGAAACGTACGATTTTTTCCAGAATCAAACGACCTGACCTGATTTTTTTATGGGTTTCAGCCTTTTTCCTGCTGACAATGGGGCTGGTTTCGCCTGCATTGGCTGTATCGCCCGATGTTGTCAATATTGGTGTTGGCACAAAAGGAAAGTATGTGGTGATGAACGCCAGGCTGGTGGATGGTTTCACAGAAAAAATACAGGAGGCAATCAAAAACGGCGTGCCAATGGGTTTTACCTTCGAAATTGAACTTCGTCAGGATAATACTGCATGGGTGGATAGCCTGGTCAGCTCCAACAAAGTGCGGCATCGAGTCCAGTTTGATTCGCTCAAAAAAACATATCGGTTTTCAGAAATCGGAAAAAATGTCCGAAGGAATATAATCACTCGGAAAGAAACCCGCTATCAGCAACTGATGCTCACCTTGAAGGACATTCCTGTTGCCCCAATATACAAACTGGATCCAAACGAAAAATACTATGTCCGGGTCAAAGCCGATTTAGAAACAGATCGATTCTGGTTCCCCTTCAACTACATTTTCTTTTTCGTCCCATTCAGCGAATTTGAAACTTCATGGGCACAAACCTCCCCGCTGGCCATTGACCCTGATCTCGAACTGTCGGAACAGGCAAGTGGTCCACGAAAAAAAGAACGCTCCGCTTCCAGAGATGTTATCCGATCCTTCAATAAGTAAACGGTTCCTCCCAGGAAGAAATTCTCACAACCAAGTCAATTAAGAATTTTTTTTACTGGCATCAATCCCTGGAGTCGTCTTTTCTTCTAAGGGGGTTGGGGGGCAGGTCCAAATCAATATTCGCGACTTCCTTGATAAGCCTGATGACGTCTTTAGGTGGGTCAATTTGCTGATAAACAAAGCGGCTTCCATCCTTTAAAACACGGACAAGAATCGTTGTTTCATCCTCTTCTCTTTGGATCAGGATATTAGCGGAACTATCCGCAGTTCCAGAAGGCCTTGATACCGGCGACAAACTTGCGCTCGTAGCACGTTCCACGTCATCTCCACCCGCCACCACAGCAGGCTCATTTTTCTTGTGATTGTAAAGGGCAAGGGCAAGGGCCTGGGCAACAAGAAATCCGTTTTTTTCGTCCCGCGTGGAGAAGGACTCCATATTTTTCTTATTGACCAATTGCAGTATTCCCATCAAATGACTGCCATGAATCAAGGGCAGAGTCATCAACGATTTTGTGGAAACGCCAGCCACCTTCTCCCACGAATCATCAAAAACCAATTTAGGATGCAAAGTTCTAATTTTCCCAAGGTTCTTGATATCCGGGATGTTTATCATTTTTTTGACCATCGCAACATAACCGGAAACGCTCCTCGGGGAAATGGGAACCCGAATCTTTCCAAGTTTGTTGCCATAAGTGACTTTAGAGTAAATCTCTTTTCGGCTTTCATCCACTCCATAAATCGTAACCGCTTCAGCGTCGAAGAATTTCAGGAGAGGCTCTTTCAATCTTTTCAACAGGCCTTCAAAGTTATCTGAGGAATGGATCATCTGCGAGAGAATGTGCATCTGCCGCTCCTGAGAAGTATCGTCTCCATTAGAAGCCCCTCGCGCTTTATCCTTCAATTTGGCAATCGCCATTCCCATAATGGGTGCAATGGCTTTTGCCTTAAAAAAATCGTCCTGGCCAAACCCCTGCCCTCCCTCCTTATTGATAATCTCCATCACTCCCACCAGTTTCTTGTTAAGTGGAAGCGGTACGACGATCATTGAGGTGGTATCTTTATTTAGTTTTTTATCCCAACTGGAATCGTAGGTAAGCTGTTGATGGTACTGGGAAAGCTCCTGACTATCTTTCACATTTTTGATGTTAATTGGCTTTCCCGTTGCCGCCACAAAGCCAGCTATATTTTTAACGGATATATTCAGCCGGATTTCAGGAAAACCTTCCCTATGAAAATTTTTGGTGAATAACTCACGCTTGGCTTCATCAAGGGCAAACAACGTCGCCTCTTCACAATTAAATAGTAGTTTCAAGTTTTTGGTCAGGGACAAAAGGCTATCCTCATTAAATTGAGAATCCCCTACCTGGCTGGCAAAACTTTCTAAAGTATTAATATTTTCCACCTGAACATTTTCCAAAGTAGAACCTAATTGGTATTTATTTGGAGCCTCGGATTATTAAAGCACCCGACACAATGCCAATCTATGGGAATTTATAGGTAACACATTGATTTTAATCCTTTTTTGGACATAATGACAAGGTTTTTTCAGATTTCACAAACTCCCATCTATCCAATTTGAAGCATTAAAGTAAACGTTTTCACGCAAACTACACACTCCCCATCCGTCCCCAGTTCTATATTCAAGGGCCTGACTCCGCAACTCTGAGAGCGCAAAAACCCGAGACTTTTTATGATGGTTGTGTGTTAAACTGTTGTTTTTATAACGACTTAATAATTCGGAAGCCCCAATGCCATCCGATCCTCTCATCCACAAGCCCTTGGATTATAACCCGCCCACTGAAAGGCAATTGCGTGATAAGCGAAAACGCACGACCCTAACAGCTCTGGGAGTTTTTATCGCTCTCATAGGCATGACCTTTCTGGAAAACTATTTTCTCCAGGCCCAATCCACCTCAGCAATCGGCAACAATATTGCCGTTCTCGCTGTGTTCAACATCATTTTGATCTTGATTTTTGTATTGATCATTCTGATCACGCGAAATCTTGTCAAAGTTTATAACGAACGCAAAAGCAAAATTATAGGCTCCAAATTTCAGACCAAACTCATCATTGCCTTTTTGATCCTGGCACTGGTTCCTTCCATACTCCTTTTCACGGTCGCCAGCAAACTATTCACTTTCAGTATAGGCAACTGGTTCAATTTACAGATTGAGCAGACCCTGGAATACTCTATGGATATTGCCAGGAGTTATTATTCTGACCTTGAAAAAAGAGCTCTCTCAAAAACTAAAAATATTGAACGCTTTATTAATAGTGAAGAATTGTATTTAAAGCTGAAACGAGGAAGGCTGCATACCCTGGCCCAGGAAAAAGTAATTGAATATGATCTGGCCGGAATTCTCATATACGACAACGAACTAAAGCCCATTGTTCGGGAACTGGATTCATCCAAACTTCCACCCCAAACCCCGCTGAACTTCTCAGAGTTGATCAAGAAAAGTCTTGATGGTGAAGGCGTAACAGAAATTCAAATGACCCATGGGGGAAGCCTGATGATTGTGGTAGTTCCCCTCACTGAGACTCTTGAAGGAAAAATCTCTATTTGGGGATATATCCTCACTCTCAATCCTGTTCTAAAAAGTTCACTAAGAAAAATTGAAACTATCCGAAACACTTTTGAGGACTATCAACAACAGAGTTTTCTTAAAGTCCCAGTCAGTGCAAACTACTACACAACATTTATTCTAATTACCCTGCTGATTCTTTTTTCTGCTATCTGGCTGGGTTTTTATATGGCACGGGGCATCACCGTACCCATCCAGCAATTGGCAGAAGGGACACGACGTATCACCGAAGGGGATCTCGACTTCAAGATTGGCGCCCGAGCAACCGATGAAATAGCAATTCTTGTTGATTCCTTCAACACCATGACCCGAGAACTAAATGAAAGTCGACTCAATATTCAACTCGCCCATGAAGATCTTACAAGAACAAATATAGAACTGGACCGAAGAAGGAATTATATTGAAACTATACTGGACAGCATCGGTGCAGGCGTTGTTTCGATCGATAAAGTGGGACACATCACGACCTTTAATAAGGCGGCCGAAAGAATTCTCAACCTTAAAAGCGAAAATATTTTTGGTTCCCTTTACCGCGATGCTTTAGATTTTTCATGTCATCAGGCTATAAGAAAGCTCATTCAGCGCATGTTCTCCCAGAACAGGGAGTCCATGGAAGAACAAATTGATCTGCGAGTAGGAGAAAACAATCTAACCCTTCTCATCAATATCCAGGTTCTTCGAGGTGCAACCCGAAAATATCGAGGGCTGGTTATCGTTTTTGAAGATCTGACTCATCTGATAAAAACTCAAAAAATTGCGGCATGGAAAGAAGTTGCTCAAGGAATTGCCCATGAAATCAAGAACCCTCTTACTCCCATCCAGCTCAACACCCAAAGATTGAAGAAAAAATATCACGAAAACAAGGAAGACTTTGCCCGGGTTTTCGATGAGAGCATCAACATCATCACTCAGGAAGTCGAGGGAATGAAGGAACTGCTTAATGAGTTTCTGCGGTTTTCAAGAATGCCGACTCCCAACCCCAGGCCCACCGCTCTGCACAAAATCATTGATGACATTCTAATTTCCTATTCAGAACACGATAAGCATTTAAAGATTAAAAAGAGTTTTGATCCTAATCTTGGGGCTGTCAATATTGATCCTGAACAGATTCGTCGGGTATTCATCAACCTTTTTGAAAATGCCACCGATGCCATTGATGAAGGGGGAGCCATACACATCAGCACACGGGTTCTACCAATGGAAAAACTCGTTCGCATTGAGTTTTCAGACGATGGGTCAGGCATTAGTCCCGCTGACAGAGATAAACTGTTTCTTCCGCATTTCACCACAAAAAAACGCGGAACCGGTTTAGGATTAGCCATTGTTAACCGGATCATCATCGACCATAATGGTACCATTCGATCTAAGGACAACCATCCCAAGGGAACGGTTTTTGTCATAGACCTGCCTTATTCCCCCCTTGTCCTGAAGACAGAGAACTCATCCTCTCGGAGTTCGCGCAAAATCACCTCCCCTTGATCCGTTACTTTCATTCCAGCAATTTTTGTTCTAGAATGTACATACTCTGAAAGTATTGCGAAAAAATTTTATGTCAAAAAAAGTAACCCTGAACATTGAACCGGATCTTTATCAACATCTTGAACACCGTTTCAAAGATGATGAGCAAGGATTAAAACAGTTTATTATTGACGCTATCAGGATCCAGTTGAAGGCCCAAGACTCGTTGCCGGAAAAAAAAGACGATCTGGAAAGCTATTTACAAAAAGGTTCTTCAGGAAGTCGAACCTATGGGGTAAAAGGACAGGGCTGGTGACGGGATTGCGGCAATATGCAGGAGATTTTCTGATTTGAAGTCCACTCCAGGCCTTCTGTTATTTATTTTTCAAGCTGAGGAACCCGGCCTGCAACAGGGTCGGGTTAAAGAGAACAATACTTATGGCAAATGATCGATTTGTAGATAACGGCAATGGCACCATCACCGATGAGCAATTAAAAGTAATGTGGAGGAAAATTGATTCCTTTCAAGAAACTAAAAAATGGCTCAACTGGTTTAAGGGTCAGGATTATGTAGAAATCACCAATATGGAAAGGTTCGCAGGTTGCGAAAATTGGCGGTACCCTACTGAGGATGAAGCTTGGTCATTGTTTGACCTGAACTACAAAAATACGGACAAGTATGGAGATGAAATCTACCTGCATTCCATCTTTGAACCTGGTAGCGCAGGAACCACCTGGACCGTGGAGGCGAGGGACTCCTCGGCCCTGGTTATTCAGTATGAAGATGGGATGAAAGTATGGCCCTCAAAATACGCTCATCTCAATATGGCCTACCGCATGGTCAGATCGATTCCGTAATTTCAGTTTAGCTTTTCAAACTCAGGCCGCTCGGGATAAATCACCTTTATTTCCGGGTTATGGCGAGCTTCATAGTTAAAACCCGGTTGAATGACAAACCTGATTTTTGCTGGCTTGCTGTTCAACCGTTTAAACTCTCGCGGATGCACCCGCTCTGCCCCCAACTCCAGAACAAGGGGTTTGCCCGTTGGCAGGTTCAAAGTTCCCACAACACTTTTTTCGAGATCGATCTTGATTGATCCCGGCCTTATCC
>JACKQG010003579.1_pt1 | contig 18883 bp, 14 predicted proteins | sample 8237621 | NCBI WGS metagenome assembly JACKQG01 (sample SAMN15677084, study PRJNA649215) | marine metagenome | biome: marine; feature: Black Sea; material: saline water; isolation source: suspended particulate matter (SPM) from the Black Sea western gyre | collected 2013-06-09/2013-06-10 | depth... | reverse complement strand
CCCAGAAAGTCCTGTTCGGCGAAACCCGCGATCCCGAATCGAAACAATGTGTCGATCAAGCCCCCCTTGCTTTTTTAAAAAAACCAAAAAGCTAGCCCGCCGAAGATGTCATAGAGATCAGCGCTCGCGGGGGGTCATGGATACCCTCAAGAACCCTCGACCTGGTTTGGGGGCAAGGCGCCCGGTTGGCCGAACCGGGGGAATTCACCCGCCGCGCTTTTGTCAACGGCAGGCTCGACCTGACTCAGGCCGAAGCCGTTGCAGATGTCATCGACTCCGCTTCCGACAAAGCGTTAAACTCAGCCATATCACAACTCAAAGGCGGACTCTCGCGCCGACTCAATGGCCTGCACGATACCCTGCTCAACGTTCAGGCTCAGTTAGAAGCATCCATAGATTTCACCGAAGACGGGCTCACCTTCCAGTCTCGCGAAGACACACAAAAACAAATTCAAGAAGTTGAAACCGATTTAAGAAAACTGGTCCACTCTTTTCGGCAGGGAAGAATTTATCGGGAAGGAATGCGCGTCACTCTGGTCGGTAAACCCAATGTCGGCAAGTCCAGCCTGCTCAACGCTCTGTTGCAGGAAGACCGCGCTATCGTCACCGCCTACGCCGGCACCACCCGCGACACACTGGAAGAACGCGCCCGCATCAAAGATATCCATATCATCATCACCGACTCAGCCGGGTTGCGCGACAACCCGGAGATCATAGAAGAAGAAGGTATCGAACGAACCCGCGCGGCACTGGAAAAATCCGACCTCGCGGTGGTCGTGTTCGATCCTTCCGAACCTCTTGACGATAACGACAAACTGCTGATGGATGAAGTGGGAGAAAAACCCCGGCTGGTAGTACTCAACAAATCCGATCTCCCCGCCGCATGGCCCACCGACCAAATCAAAACTTTTATGGCAGGCGAACAACCCATTACGCTATCCGCTAAAACGCTGGAAGGGTTCGATTCCTTAACAAACGCCCTGCACCAAAAAGCCATAGGTGGAGAACGGGTTGGAGAATCCCTCGTCATCACCCGCGAACGCCACCGCGACCATCTGCAACAAGCCGCCAACGCTCTCCATAATGCCAGCGAAACTCTGCTATCAGATTACTCAGAAGAACTCATAGCCGTAGACGTAACTTTAGCAATGGAACACCTCGGCGCCGTACTCGGCAAAACCTTCGAAGAAGACCTCCTGGATAAAATCTTCGGCCAATTCTGCATCGGCAAATAGCTGCTAGGCGCAGGGCCAACTAGCAATAGGCTTTTCTGTCTGGCAAGGGGTTATCTCGGCTTGAAGTGGTTAAACTTCCCTCCCTTCCGTGATATCACCAACGTTTGCTCTCGTGCCCGGAACGGGTAATAGGGAGGGACTGAGGGAGGGTTGGCTTTACTCCCTCTTTTTCAAAGTACCCGTTCTACCCCTGCGGGGCATTAGCTTTTAGGTGGGGACATAACACGGGCATAAAGGCTCAGGAAAAATATCACAAGGGTTAAGGCTAGGGTGATTTAACGAAAATCGATGGCTTTAACGACTCCCCGCCCAAAAAATTTAGCACCTAAGTGGCTTCATAAAACACCTCATTCAGCCGATAGGATAGGTTAGATTAAATAATTTCTGTTTATTATCAGACACGCAAAGGAGCAAGCATGGTTGAGACAAAATCGGTTGCAAAGTGGGCATTAGTTCTACTGACAACCTTGGCAACCCCGGCATGGGGCCAAAGTGACATGGTGAATAACCCTGTCAGGGACAACCTGGTGGATGCGGCAAACAGCTATATTTTTGTTTTTGATTCTTCCAAAGTCAGTGCGCGGGAAGTGCCTGACCATGCTAACGCAATGACCCAGCGTGCTGGAGGACAACTACGTTTTGTTTACCAATCTGCTTTGCGTGGATTTTCCGCCACCATGTCCCGAAACGCCGCAGAGCAACTCGCTTCTCGAAACCCGAACATTGCTTACTTCGAACCCAATGCTGTGGTCTGGGCAATTGGTAGAGGGCCAGGCTCAAATAAAAAACCATCCAATCCGGGCAATGGAGGTGGTGGCGGAGGTGAAATAGAACCCGCTCAGGTAGTCCCTGCTGGAATTCAGCGTGTGGGTGGGCCAGTGACCGTTGATGGCTCATACAGAGCCTGGGTTATAGATACAGGAATTGACTCCGACCACGCAGACCTCAATGTCGGGCAAGGAGCCAATTTTGTTTTCAGGGGTAAGAGCACCACTGAGGATGGCAATGGTCATGGCACGCATGTAGCGGGAACAATTGCCGCCATCGATAACGCTATTGGCGTTGCAGGTGTTGCCGCCGGCGCTACGGTTATCCCGATCCGCGTTCTGGACAAAAGTGGTAGTGGCACCGTTGATGGCGTGATCGCCGGAGTGGACTACGTAAGTGCCAATGCCACCCCCGGAGAATGCGCCAACCTCAGCTTGGGTGTAGCGGGGCATATTGAGTCTTTGCACAATGCTATTTTAAGTGCGGCAGATTCAGGAGTTAAGTTTGCCATCGCCGCAGGAAATGACGGGCTGGATATGACAGTCGTTGAGAACGGTCTGCTCATCAATAATTTCGAACCTGCCGATGTCGAGCACGCTAATGTTTATACCGTCTCTGCCATTGACAGCACCAACACATTTGCTTCCTTTTCAAATTATGGCATTCCCCCGGTAGACTTTGTTGCACCGGGCGTCAACATCCTTTCAACCAAAAAGGGCGGCGGCGTGACGACCAAGTCGGGAACCTCCATGGCGGCTCCGCATGTTTGCGGCGTCTTGACCCTGGGCGCAAACCCCGTTGCAAATGGTTTCGTTAATGACCGAAAAGGAACCGCGTATCCTGTAGCGCATACGAATCCCTAATTCGTAAAAATAGTCACACAGAAAAGGCCCGGTCAAATTGACCGGGCCTTTTTTTCCACTCGGCGTGGGGCCAACTAGCAATGACTTTCTCTGCTAACAAGATTTATCTCGGCTTAAAAAACTAGCCTCCTTCATCTTCAGATGAGCCATTCTCAGTCTTGCGATCAAAGAGTTCACCTCCCACAACATAGCTAGTCCGTCGATGATAAATATATCTTGCTGCGCCAACCCTTGTGCCGAAGACATGCCAGTCCCCGCTCCAAAGTTTAACCTCTTTAAGAGGATCTTTTAAATCCTCTGGATATTCTAGAAAGTCGAATATTGCACAAACACTTTCCTCGGAAAGCGGACCTAAAGGAGGTTCTGGTAGAACTTCATTGATGCTTGCTCTGTAAGCTTCCATTGGCGGCGATGCCTCAATTGCGAGTTCATCAAGAGACCTCTCATCAGTCTTCCAGTTTTTTCCTCCAAAGAAGAATTGAGGTGGTAAAGGTTGGAAACTATCTGTCTTAGAATCATACACTCTGAGAGCCAAATAGAGGTCATTCCTAACCTGCTGCTCTTTAATATGGTATGCACGCTGATACTCTTCCAACTCTATCTCTTCTGAAAGTTTCCTGGCTTCGAGTAATGTTCTTGCGGCACGGATCCAAATAACCCGATCATTATTTTGGTCTTTCAATAAGTCATATACTGCCGTGAGTCCATCTGATGCCCGTCGCAAGAAAAACTCAGATCTTGACCGTTTGTTTTCCAAGTCTGTTTTGTTGTGCTCCCTCCAATAAGCAAGTATGGCGATCAATGAAGCTGCGCTCAAGACAAGGGGAGGGAGAAATTTGAAGGACTCCTCGGAGGAAACCGTAAAAACTAGCACGATACTGGCTACTAGAGAGAAGAACACTATAATCGTCAACACCACCAACACTATCAAAAAATACTTTTTAAAAAGTCGATTTAACTCCCCTGGAAACTCTTTAAAAAAGTGTTCTTTTTTCATGCGGGCAGTTTGGTGACCAGTATGGGAAGATTCTTCTTGGTTCATTTCATAATTATACCCATGTGAAGCACAAAAATTCAGGAAAAATCTTCAGGCGAGATGCTTCGACAGGCTCAGCATGACAGCCAACCCCAAAACCAACAAAGAAAAAGCCAACCCTCCCCAGCCCCCTCCCTATGAAGGGAGGGGATATGAAAATATCACGCCTCTTTTGTCAGGAAGAAATATTAAGGTATTGCGCTTGAGTGCTCTGCTAGCTTGACGGGTAATGCAGAGCGGGCCCTGCGCCTAGCAGTTAGACCATGCCGATGGCGGTGTGTTGCATTTGTTGGCGTTGTGCTTCGGTGACTTCGAGTTGCGGGAGATTATTGGAGCCGTATTTATCTATGTAGAGGAAGATGTATTCGCGGACGCAGGTGCGAAGGTCCCATTTTGTGTTGTGGTTGCGTTCGAACGCATCGAACACATCCATGGCATCCTGAATGCTGAGCCCGTCTTTGGTGGTGAAGTAGTAGTCGAGCGCAAGATCCCATTCCGGGTTTTTGTAATAGGTGATGCCGTATTTCTCCGGCTCAAACGCTATGGGGCTGTACTTACCCAACACGAAGGTCATGAACCCGAGTGAATGGATGTGAGCTGCATTTTTTTCAACGAAGGCTTTGCTGTCGTCAGCTTCGGCCGAGGTTTCACCGGGGAAGCCAAAGAAGCCCATTAAGTGATTCCAGATACCCGCTTCGGACGACATGCGCAGGTTGGTTTCGATGGCATCGAGTTTGGTGGCTTTATCCATGAGTTTGAGGACACGTTGGTTGCCCGACTCGTAACCGAAGTGTAGATATTTGCAACCCGATTCTGCCACATCTTTCCAGACCTGTTCTTCCAGCAGGGATTCTTCAAACCGCATATGCGTGGTCCACGCGATATCGAGTTTATCGTCGATCAACCGGCGCGATAGTTTTTGGAACAGAGCCGGGGGATAGGACTCATCGGTGAAATGGAAAAACCGCGTGCCGTATTTTTCTTTGAGATGTTTGATCTCCCCGATGATCTGGTCTACCTGTTTCGTGCGAAAGCCTTCCACATAACCTTGAAAATGGTCGCAGAAGGTGCAACGCCCCCAATAGCACCCGCGTGTTGCGAGATAGGGCAGGATGAGATTGGGCACAAAATATTTGTCGAGCGGCAGTCCGTCAAAATCGGGTGGCGGCAGTTCGGCCAGAGCTTCGGAACAGACTTCTTTGCTGGTGTGAATGCCACTCTCGTCTTTAAAGATGAGGTTGGCCAATTCAGATAAATCGCCACCGCTTTTCACCGCTTCCGTTAATTTCAGGTAGGCCGACTCGCCTTCATAAACCACTGCGGTGTCGAACCACTCCCACAGACCGGACATTTCTGGCAGGGTATCGCGGATGCGGGTGATGATGTTGCCGCCCAGGGTGATATGCGTTCCCGGGAACTCTTCTTTAATCATTTTGCAGAAGGTGAAGGTAGCGATGAGTTGTTTTTGTTGCACCACTGAGATGCCGACCATCATCGGGCGGTCGCGTTCCATCACCGGACGGATCAACATGCGATAAACATCGCGGTAGATATTGATCTGGTCGTCATCGACCGCTTCGAGAATTTCTGTGGACATGAACGGTTTGTAGACGATATCGGTCTCAATGGGCGGGAAGCAGATTTGCGCCGGGTAATAACCGAGTGAAATTAACGCCATGATCTGGTGCAGGCAGTTCGTGGCCCACTCCAACTGGTCGATATCGTAAAATGCTTTGCCGCGCAGGACTTCTTTGGCCCGTTCGACATCGGTAGAAAACTGTTGAAACATTTCCGGGGTGCAGGTGAGCAGTCGTTGCATCAACTCCTGTTCTTCTTCATCGAGTTCGCGTTTCTCTGAGACTTCCTGAAGGTAGCGCAGCTCACTGGCAATGCGTTGGGAAACATGTTCGAGAAACCGGGTGCTGAAAAACAGGTCATACATCTCGACATTGACATCCAGTTGCGAAACCTCATGCCCTGCCGGGCGCAAGACCGCCGCCAGTGATGGCAAGCTCAGGTAAGGTTCGGAAGGTAACCAGTCTGGCGGAAATATGAGTAATGATTTCATTTCAATGTGGTCTTCCAATCATAAAAAAATTCCAGACTAATCCTCATATTGCATGAGCAAATAAGAGAGGAATGGATTTCATCCTTATGGAAACCCCCTCATCCTAACCTTCTCCCTCCAGGGGAGAAGGAACTTTATGCTTCCTCTCCCTTGAGGGGAGAGGATTGAGGTGAGGGTGGTTAGATAATATTCCACCTTCTTCTGAAAATACTCATGCCATATCCAGACTACCACTGTCATGCTGAGCTGCCGTGATATTTCTTCATTAGCTTTCGTGCCCCGAAGGGGTAGAAGCATCTCCATTTTCTTGCCACGTAGTGGTCAAGCTCTACAAAGAACCTGCTCTTCCTCTTCTGCCGGGGGCTGTTTGCCGTTCAATGCCTCTTTGCCAAACTTGTCGAGGTACAACAAAAAATGTTCGCGTGGCAGAGTGCCCCATAAGTGCAGGGACTGAAAAAACTCTTCCGCCATGCTGATGCATTTGCTGTTCATTTCCCCGGCTTCATCGCGAGACATGCCTTCATTGGCGACAAAGTCCAGATTCATGGCAATATTTCTTTCCGGATCTTCGATGATGCGTTCGATGGAAAACTTTTCTGGATACTGGTAGCAACTGGAATCTCGATTCAGCAGAAACACTCCCGGCCCGAACGAATGGATGGAGTCGAGGTTATCGTGAAGAAAGTCGATGGTCTCCTGAGCTTCGGGACGGGTTTCGGTGGGGAACCCGAAAAACAGGAACGAATGGTTCCAGATACCCGCCTTGTGGCTCTTCATTAAAACGTCCCGCTCCACTTCTTTGGTGGTGCCCTTGTCGATGAGTGCCAGCACCCGGTCGTTGGCGCTTTCCAGCCCGAACATCAGAAAAATGAAACCGGCCTTTTTCATTTTGGTGAACAACTTTTCGTCCATCACCTTTTCGAATTTCAATAATGCCAGGGAGCGAATTTCTACTCCGCGCTCGATCATCAGTTCCGACACATCGTTGAGCGAATGCGGCGAAACCGCCTCATCGGAAAAGGTGAAATATTTCGTATTATATTTTTTCATCAACGCTTCCAACTCGTCCACCATGCCATGGGTTTTCTGTTTGCCGTAGCGGTGCCCATAAACAAAACTATGCGTGCAGAAAGTACACTTGCCCCAATAACAACCCCGGCTTTGTAAAACGGGGATGATCGGGTATGGCGACAGGTAGTCATGCATCGGCAGGCCGTCAAAGGTCGGGCCGGGAAGTTCTTCGAACCGCAGTTCCACACGTTCCTTATTGTGCACCACTTCCCGTCCATCCAGATGCAACAGGTTGGGCACGGTCGATAACGCATCCCCGGCTTTAAGTGCGGTGAGCAGTCTATGCAGGGGTTCTTCCCCTTCAAAAGTGACAATGCTATGGCAGAAATCATCAAAAAATTCCGGGTGACCGAGCAACTGTCCAGCGTTAACGCTGAATATGGGACCCCCGAGGGTGATATGCAGGTGCGGAAATTTTCCCTTGAGTAACCGGGCTAAAGTCAGCCCGGGAATGATCTGCGAGATGCCAATAATAGAAATACCCACAACGTCATAATTTGACCAGTTTTCACCGGGAATCAAAACGTTTTCATATAAATGAATGAAGGGGTTGGTCTCTTTGTCTCGAGTAGCCTCATGCGCCCTGCGGGTGGATTCTTCGGCGCGGGTGCCGCTTTCAAAAGTCGACAAACTCAAAACTGCCGGAGCGTGCGCATCGGAAACCAGTTTCAAAGCCGACTTGATCACCATATCTGCCTGTTGATATGATGGAAAATCGAAAAATCGTTCCGGAGTTCTAAGAACAGACTTGGCCTCTTCGACTCCTGAAATGATACGTTCGGAAAATTTTAATCCCATCGCTAAAACATCCAGATGGGACTTCTCCTTGATCGACAGTGAGCTCTGGTTTTTGAGAGCTTGCAGTCTCTCGGCCATCAGACTTTCAGCCTTCTGCAAAAGAGGCGCAGACAAAAAATTATCGTAGGACGCTATATTGAAATCTCTTTGATCCACCCCCCACCCTTTGGCTCGCAAATAGGCGGTCAGGTAGGGCGTGCTTAGATAAGGCTGAGTGGGATACCACTGGGCCGGAAAAATTAAAATAGTTTCCATATATAGACGGCATGGTAAAATTAATAGCTGGAATCATAACATTTTTACCCAATTAAGCCCAAAAAGATACTGTTTAACTTCAATTTTTTGCAATTGACATCATCTTGCGTCACAGTATAATCACCCGTTTATAGCAACATATATAGCAACATAAAGCTTCGTCCCTACCAGTTCATATTGAACGGGGAAAGGCGAAGTCATTCTTGAAACCGGGTTTTTCCCGACAGCAAAAAGGGCATAAATTCCAATACCCCCCGTCATTATTTTTTTCAGAATTTTTTGGGGTGAGAATGAGGGTATCCTGGCGCTTTTCGTCCACACTGAGGTTTAAACATGCTGAAAAAAAATCTTAAAGCAAATCTTAAAGCTTTGATTACTATGAATATTTTGTTGTGGATGGTGCTTTCTGCCCTCCCTGCATTAGCAACAACAGTCAAGGCCACTGAAACTGAAATTTCACTTGTCGATGGAATCGCCGTTGACAGAAAAGGTAATATTTATATCTCTATGCGCGATAACAACATCATCAGCCGTATAGATACCCAGGGGAATATGACCCGCATTGCCGGTACCGGCGAATTCGGGTACAGCGGCGATGGTGGCAAAGCCACCGACGCAAAGTTAAAAATACCCGCTGGTTTGACCTTCGATACAAAAGGTAACCTCTATATCGCCGACCGGGATAACCACCGGGTTCGGAAGGTAGACACACGCGGCACTATCAGCACAATCGCAGGCAATGGCACAGCAGGGTTCAGCGGTGACGGCGGAAAAGCCACCGAGGCCATGCTCAACCTTCCTTCCGGAATTGTGACTGATGGTAAAGGAAATATTTATATTTCCGATCGCTCCAACGACCGAATCCGCGTTGTGAACAGCAAAGGAATTATCTCCACAATCGCAGGCAATGGCGTTGACGGATTTAAAGGCGATTCCGGCCCTGCTACCAAAGCACAACTGTCTCGACCTTTCGGGCTGGCTCTGGATAAAAAGGGCAACCTCTACATCGCTGACCGAGGAAACAATCGGGTTAGAAGGGTTAATCCGCAAGGAATCATCCATACTGTCGCAGGCGATGGCAGCTTCTTTTTCATGGGGGATAACGGCCCCGCTTACCGCGCCAGTATCGCAGGACCCACCGGCGTGGCGGTCGACAAAAACGGCATCCTCTACATCGCTGACCGAAACAATAACCGTATTCGCTCGGTCGACACTCAGGGGATGATCCGAACCGTGGTAGGAACCGGGCAACAGGATTACAACGGTGATTCTGAAGTGGCCCGCGAAACCAGCTTATATCTGCCTTTCGGGGTTGCTTTGGATGCGGATGACAACCTGCTGGTTATTGACCGGTCGCATTACCGCATTCGCCAGATTGACCCGCGCCGTGGCAGTGTTAAAACTGTTGCCGGAAATGGAATCAAGAAGTTCGCTGGCGATGGCGGCCCGGCTACCGGCGCTACATTAAGCTTTCCTCACGGACTCGTTGTGGATAAAGACGACAATCTACTGGTTTCCGATAAGGGTCACTACCGCATCCGCCGGATTTCACCCGATGGGATCATTCAGACTATTGCCGGAAACGGAATACGAGGAAATATCGGCGATGATCTGCCTGCTATGAAAGCATCCATTTACGGAGCAACTATTCTGAAGTTGAACAAGAAGGGCGAAATGTTCATCGTCAGCCCAAGCGGGTTTACCAGTGTTATTCGCAAAATAGATGAAAATAACATCATGCGAAAAGTTCTGGGGACGGTAGATAAGCACTATCTGGAGTCCATCGCTAAAAGCAAATACAAAGGCCGGGTACAAACCGGGGAACTGGCGATCATCACTACATTTTCAGATATCGCCTTTGACCATAAAGGGAATATGTTTATTTCCGACCGGCTCAATCATCAAATCCGCAAAGTGGACGCAAAAGGAAACATCACAACCATCGCCGGCACCGGGGAGTCAGCCCACTATGGAGATGGCGGCCCGGCCAGTGAAGCTGCGTTCCGCGACCCCAGCTCTCTGGCTACCGACAAGCAGGGCAACCTGTATATCGCCGATGGTGCCAATAACATGATCCGCAAAATAGACACCAAGGGCATTGTCACCACGGTCGCTGGCAATGGCAACCATGAAAACTCAGGAGATGGTGGCCCGGCGTTGAAAGCGGGAATTCGTAATATGGATTACCTGGCTGTGAGTCCGGCAGGAGAACTGCATATCGTTGGCATGAACTCCTTTACCGTAAGAAAAATCACCAAAGATGGAAGGATTGTGACCGTTGCGGGGAATGGACATCAAGGCTATTTTGGCGATGGAGGCCCAGCCACCAAAGCCATGCTCAAGAGCCCTGCGGCCATCACTTTCGACTCAAAAGGCAATTTGTATATTTCTGATATGGGGAATAGCCTGATCCGTAAAGTGGACACCAACGGAATCATCACCACTTTTGCCGGAACAGGAACTTTCGGCTGGGCTCAGGATGGGGAAACCGTAGAAATTTTTCTACAAAATTTTCCATAGCCCCCAGCAGGTGCAGGGCTAATATGCAAGACCCGTCAAGGCTAATAGAATTGCTGCCGATGGTAACAAGCTATTTGCAATAACGACTTATGTAACGGCCTCCTTTAAAAAGGCCGAGAACATTCGTTAAGAAGTTCTTAAATTTATATTTTTCGGAGATTTTCAATGCAAAAACCCAACTTCGTGACAGGTTTTATTTTTATACTTTCCCTCGCATTCAGCAGTCAAGCTTTCGCAGCCGAAACTGATGGACTCGCCGGAATCCTCAAAAAAATTGACGGGATAGCCTGCAGCCAACCCGAAAAGCTTTCGCAGTTTTACTCTAAAGACCTGGTCATCATGGTCGATGATAAACGCGCCTTGCTGGAAAACAGGATTAAGGACTTCCAGCAAATGATGTCCGATTTCAGGGATATGGAATGCAAGGTTCAACGGCAGGTTCTCACAGGAAAAGTAGGCAAAGACATCAGCTATCTTCTGGTCGATGAAATCATCAGCATCACCTCCAAATCGACGGATACTGATGAGAGACAACACAGCGTCTGCAATTACACCTTTACCCGGGAAGGCACAAACTGGAAGATATCACTCGAGCATTGCTCCAGCCTGCCCGATTACAGCATAAACCCCGGAGACGATGCTCTGTACTATTTCCATAACCCGATTTACTAAACGGCAGCACCCGTCTCATCAGGCACAATTTTTCAAGGCGTTATGAGTTTTCTCATAACGCCTTTTTCTTTAGGCGAATCATGTAAACAGTTATGTCTTCTTTAGTCAGGAGACCTTTGCGTAACCCCGAGATCCTTCGATAAGCTCAGGGTTGAAGTTGTAGTTAAGGTGAGATTTGATCCCTTTATAATTGAGGCGTCATTGCGAGCCGCAAAGCGGCGCGGCAATCCAGAGGTTGATTTTCAGGGGAAACAGTCTATCAGGCAATGGTGGCAAGTATTCTCACAAAACCATAAAGCATAACGGCTCCACCTGCGACTCCAAAATATAAGGTGATATTTTGAACCCTAATCCATACAGGCCGATACTTTACCTCTCTCTCATTAATGGCTTTATGGTATTCATCCGATTTTTGCTGGAATTCGGCAACCGGACAATTGAATATTTCATTGAGTCCGGCTTGATCCGAGTTTCTCTGTTGCATAGTAAAAACTTCGGTAATTATGTAGATCACCGCAGAAATGAGCAATAAAGTTGCAGAGCCCACCTTTTCCCATAACGCCAGATCTGTGTGAAGGTTTCTCCAAAAAATAAAAAACCCGAGATACCCCACACCCACTACCAGCTTATTGTAGGCCGAGGCTTTATCGTAGGTACTGGAGCAAACTTCTAAATATTTATCCCAACGTTTTTTCTCAGCTTCTTCATGTTCTTTTTTGGCTTGTTCTGCTATGTGTTTTTGCAGTTCATTTGCCAGGTTTCTTTCTGCCATGTTGGATGGTCTTTAGTTTCTCACTGGTTGGCGTGGGGGCGGTGGAAAGCCAACCCTCCCCCAGCCCCTCCCTATGAAGGGCGGGGAGCAAATATAATTCCTCTCCCCTCATGGGGAGAGGTTAGGTGAGGGGTTGCTTTTAATTGGGGAAACGCCGGATCGATCTGGCCAAGGATTTTCTGCGCTTCCTCTTCCCCAACGTTCTCGATGATCTTGCCCATCTTGCAATTGAAGCCCATTTCATCACCATCTAATTTTTTGGAACTCCGATTATACCCCCTGTACACCTTTCTTGTCACCCGCCGATTCGTAGACCTTGGAATGACAGCAGCCCTGAACCTGGAGCCGCTTTGCGGCTCGCAACAACGGGAATTTAATTTCCAGCCCGCACACCGATAACACCGAGCGAAAACCACCGTCTCCCATGCCAAGTGGCTTGAAATAAAAGCTCCAACCCTCTAACATGTCTGACATGAAGAAACCGGTAGAAAAAATCATCGCCCATGTTGACCCGGACCTTAGCGACCTGATACCCGGATATCTGCAAAATCGCCATAAAGATATAAAAATCATTACCGAGTCGCTGAAGACCGCTGATTTCAATAAAATCCGCATGCTCGGTCACTCGATGCGAGGCTCTGGCGGTGGTTACGGGTTCATGCCTATCAGCAAAGTCGGCGCAGCTATTGAGGAAGGCGCAAGACTAAAAGACCTCGATCAGATTAAAAACAGTCTGGCCGAACTTTCAGACTTTCTTGAACGGGTGACTCTGGTTTATGATTGATCTGAGCATTTTTAATTGTACTTTTTTAACTTCACCCTTATTGCCTTCGCCCATCAAACTGTGTTGAAATTTTTCAAGGGACTTGTAGTTTTTTTGCTGGCCTTTTCAGGGATCTGTTCCGTTTTTGCCGGGGAAAAGGACTGGACGTTCTGGCAGGAGCGTTTCCTCCAGTCGCCCTCTGTTCAGTCACCTGAGAACAACACAACAAAACCGCATATTAAAGAAGTTCGTATCACCGCGACCTTGCCGGACTACCCCTGGGTTAAAGTTTCTGGATACCGGGACCGACCGGTGGAACGGTGCCTCACCTGCCACGATGGCATCGCCAATGTCAGCCCTTCCCATCCGCCTGAGTTCGGCTGTTCCGTCTGCCACGGCGGCGAACCTGAATCGGTGGACAAGGACCAGGCGCACGCAACTTTAATTTATGATCCTGCGGCAGGAACGGGAAAACGCAACCCTTCAAACCTGAGTGTGGTCGAACGATCTTGCGGGCAGTTGTATTGCCATGCGGGCCACACCGATGAAGATAGAAACCATGTCAACCGTGTCAAGAAATCCATGATGAACACGATGGCAGGTGTGATCTCAGGATTTAGATACCAATGGGCAGGCCAGAGTCGGAAGACAGCGCGCTATGGCACTCTTGACGTTGCCGACACGGATGGATCCATTCCAAAAAATCAGGGTGCTTTGGAAAAACTGGAAAAACTGCCCTTCTTTTCTTCTGCAACGATTCCCGAATCTATTTTGAATCAGAGGACGTTGGTTCCCGTATCCCAACATCCGGCAGACCACCTTTTGCGGAAAAAATGTTTTCAATGCCATCTCGATTCGCCGCCGGCCAAGGGCAAGTATCGTTCGCAAGGTTGTGCCTCCTGTCATTTTGAATATTCTGCCAGCGGGCTCTATGAAGGCAACGACCCCACGGTCTCTCGTACTGAACCGGGCCACGCCCGGTTCCATAAAATCCGCGCCATTCCTGCACGTGCCACTTGTGTCCAGTGCCACCGGGCGTTTGCCTTGCAATCCATAGGCACCGAACCTCACGAGGAGTTGGACATCCCGGAAGAAATTAAGCCAACCGATCAAGTCGAAGTGCCAGCAACCGTTGACGCCCCTGAGGCAATCCAAAATACCATATTCGAAAAACCCGTTGTGGACGCGGCTGAGAATTTTTCCTTATTTCCCGGAAAAGGTAAAGCCATGAAGGATGTGCACACAGCCAGAGGAATGGATTGCACGGATTGCCATACACAATTTGATATCATGGGAGATGGAAATCTTTATTCCAAACAACATGAAGCAGTAGAGGTTCGTTGTGAGACTTGTCATGGAGACAGCCTGGCCTACCCTTCCATTTCACAGATTACCGAGCCCGGCGACCCGGCAATCAGGATCAGCAAACATTATAAAGGCGGTGCGAACAAGGTGGAGGACTGGATGGCGGTTTCGGCACATAGCCGGAAGATGAGCAATGTAAAAGTTCAGGATGGACTCATCGTCGCCATCGGCAAACAAACGGGCAAGGTTCATGAAGTTCCATTGGTGAAAGATTACCTCGATGCCCACTCCATTCCCCAACACCAGTCCCGTCTGGAATGTTCAGCTTGCCACGCGCGCTGGGTGGTGCGTTGTCCGGGATGTCATCAGAGCATCGGGCCGGATCAGGCACCTGCCCCGGAAAACCATTCCCTCGATATAGGGGAACCGGCGTTGATGATCGGGCCTCGCGGCAAGGTAGCCCCCATGCTGACCCAGCCGGAGAGGCATCTGACTGTTATTGATGAGAGAGGCAAACAGATTCCCGTTCTAGGACGAATGGGGGATGAGCAGGGCCATTATCGACAGTGGGCTTTCACAAATCCGCATGGCACTTCCGGCTCTAATCTGGCTTATGCGCTGAATCCGCATTCCATACAAAAACAGGCTCGCTCATGCACCAGTTGCCATTTGTCTCCTGAAACTTTAGGATTAGGAGCAGGCGATCTCAAAATAGGAAAAAGTTCCACTGGAAAAGGTGATTTTGTCGACCCCCTGAACCGTACGGATAAAATATTGAAGTCCTCACAGTTTGACCCGCAAGCTAAAATGTCAATGCGGGGAGAGCCTCTTGCGGGAACCGATCAGCCAAAAGCCCGGACCTTTAATCAGGAAGAAATAATTCGTATTTTAAGAGTTGGAAACTGCATACCCTGTCACGACCGTTATAATGACCCGGTTTATCAGGACATCAATCAAAGTTATGCCTTTGCGCGTACAATGGATCACCGTCGATTACGGGAAAAAATATTGAACTTGAGGCAATCCCCGGAATGAACCGTTTCTTTAAAGTTTCAGCCCTGCTGGTTTTGGCAGGAAGTTTTTGGTCCTTTCCTTTTCTGTCTTCAGGCCAGGGCTTGGAAAACAAAAGCCCCTTCGGGTTTTTCAACAGCGATGAGCGTGAAGAGACCCCGCCAGCTGAAAACAATCCGCCAGGGTTGCTCGACCTTTTCATTCAACCCGATAGCAATGCTAAACCTCCAACCGAAGAGATAGTGGAGTCGGAGGTTGACAGTGGTGCCCCGTCGAGGGTTGAGTCCAAGACCATGGTGCAAGTGCCTGAGGCACTCTCAAAAAAAGATTTTGACGCCGCCGATTTCAACGACCCCTTCTACCGGGTTCGAGGTTTTCAGGGAAATTCGGAAAATATTTTAAAACCCGGAACCACTCTGGATGGAGTTCAGTTTCAGAACTATGGTGATTCCGAAAAATTTGTTGAGCGGTTCTACCGTGAATCAGGTTTTTCCATAGACGCGGTTTTCGGTAAAATTCAATATCTGGAAAAAAGAGGCGGGTGCTACAACTGCCATCAAGGTATCGAACAAATCAGTTCCAACCACAAGATGTCCTGCGTTCGATGCCATGGCGGAAACCGCCGAGCCAAGTCCCTGCCAAAAGCCCATAGAGGTCTGGTGGCGAATCCCTCTTCGATGGAGAACGCACCCAGGTTTTGCGGCAAATGCCATGAAAACCACGTTAATAAAATTAGCCGATCTGTGATGGCCACCGCCAAACGCATGATCAACATCACCCGTTTTGGATGGGGTGCGCAACCCGCTGACGAACTGCCCTATTCCCTGTATCCCGGAGAGCAGGAGCAACCCTACCCACCATCGGGTGACGGGCATGAAGTGGACGGGTTCCTCAAAACCAAATGTCTGAGATGCCATCTGGATGCGCCCGGCCCACACCGGCCAGGAGATTACCGTGCAACCGGGTGTTCAGCCTGCCATATGGTCTACACCAATGATGGAATTTCTTTATCGCATGACCGAGCCATTCAAGCTTTGCAGGAAAAAGAAAAAGGACAAAACCGGTTTGAGAGAAAATTTGCCAGCAAATCCATGAGCAATCGCCGGGGCTATCCCCTGCTGCACAAATTCACCACCGCCATACCCAGCCTGCAGTGTGAGCATTGTCACAACAATAATGGCGTCGGGGAAGAGTTCGAAGGTTTGTTTGCCAAGCCTGCCCGGCCCCGCTCTGTTCCAAAATCTATCAGCGATGAAAAACCGGTTCTCTATGGAAAGGAACATAAGTTCCTGGTGCCCGATATCCACCGCGAAAAAGGCATGCATTGCATCGACTGTCACATTGGCGACGAAATGAAACCGGAAGTTGAACCAAAAGGCCTGCGTTCAGCGGTTCAAATACGCTGCACTGATTGCCACGGAACCCGCTCGAAACCACCCGAAGGTTTATTGTTGATCGAATCGGACCCCAGAACCAAACAACTGTTGAAGAAAGCTGATTTGAATCCCAACCTGAAAAGAAAAATCCGTTCGGGAGACACGATCCTGATAAATTCCGCCTCCTCTCCCATGACACATATCAAGCAGGAGAAAGACCGGTGGATTTTAATTTCTAAAGTAACGGGCAAGAAACACACCATTCCTCTTCTGAAAAATATTGAACCGTCCATCGCCCACCAGATCCCAAAACATATGGATGAGGTGGAGTGTTCGGCCTGCCATGCCAGGTGGTCGGCGGGGGAATGGGGAATGCATCTCATTCGCGAAAATACGTTCGCCCCGGAAAAATGGAAGGACTGGAACCTGACCGATCCGGACATGCAGGAGCTACTCTTAGAAAACAAACCTGCCCCTCAGGGGATGATCAACTGGCTCTCCGCAAAATCTCTTCCTGGCCGCATTGATGGCGACCGTCTGCCGGGGTTCTGGTGGTCCGTATTTACCGATGCAGGATGGTCGGACATGATATTGGGGAAAAATAATCGCGGGAAATATTCGATACTCAAACCACGTTATCAGTATTTCATCACCGACCAAACCAGTCCGCTTGGGCTTCCGACAAAACGTGCCGAACCCCCATTGACGCTGGATGGAGGAGCGGGCCTGATCTGGACTGCCTATTCCCCGCACACGATTCGCAAGACGGTTCGCAGTTGTGAATCCTGCCACCAAAATGAATTATCCGCAGGGTTGGGCGACCCGCTACGGCAGAACATTAAAAACGCGCCTACATTTTTTGATGAATTGCGCTTCAACAATCAGGTTCTGCCGCAGTTCCAGCTCAAGCAGGGAGTAACGCTAAAGGGGGAACCTCTGCAAACAACTTTTCCCGGTGATGAAATTCGTTTTCTCAACGCGGAAGAAATTTCTGCTCTACAGGAAACGACAGACCGCTACCGTTCGCTCCGCTTCCTGAACTTGCGCGAATTGAGTTTTCCGCGCCTGCTTTCCCGTCAGGAATTTCCTTATGACACCAGGCATCTTGAGAGGGAAAACACAATGGGGCCACCGCCATTAAAAAATGATCTTTATTACGATGCGAGGAAAAACCAGTTTGTAGAAGTTGAACCGGAAATTCCTGCGGCTGAAATCCCGCCAACGCAACAGGAAGCAGTTCAGCAGGAATTGGGTGTCATAGAGCCAGGGACCCCGGAACCCACACAGCAAAAGAAAATCACAGAGTTTTTATATAACCTTTTTCAGGATGATGAACCCTTTGACGGTGTGGGTGATGAACCACCACCCACACCATGAAAACCTGGGCAACTCTTATATTAAGCGGGCTCCTGCTTTCAACCCATGCCAGTGCAGGAGTATTGGATGAAAAGGGCTGCGGTTCCTGCCACCGGTTGAACGCTGAAGAAACGGAAAACAGCTTCACCGCACCGGCCCTGCATTACGCCGGCAATAAGTTTCAAGCGGAATGGTTGAAGCAGTTCCTGAAAAACCCTGAGGTCATTCGACCTGCCGGATTCATCACCGGCCCTGAGTTTTTACAAGCAAAAAATCTTCCGCCTCACCCTTCTTTTACAGAAGAGGATGCCAATGCCTTGACGGAGAACCTGATGGGTTTGAAAATTTCCGAGCCGGCAGCGGTTGCTTCGGAACCTCTATCGAAGGGGCTACGCGCCAAAATCAAATATCAATTTGAGCGGACATTCGGCTGTATCTCCTGCCATCAAAGTTTAAACCTTGCAGGAAAAATCCGTGGCGGTATATCCGGTCCGTCTCTGGTCAACGCCGGGAACCGACTGCAAGCCGACTGGATAGCAGACTGGTTGAAAAGTCCGGGAACTTACAAGGTAAAGGGGCGTATGCCACGATATAAAATGGACCCAACCACTCTGGACCAATTCACCCGGTTTCTCATGACGCTGAAAAAAGAAAATATAAAATAATCCGATGATGACAAATCGCAAACATTTACTCGCCGGACTAATACTCCTGACAATTCTGGTCACCGCCTGTGGACAAAGTGAACAGGCCGCGCCGGCAATTACCCCCCCCACAGAGCAGGAGGTCAGGAAAACCACCCCGCAAACCCCGCAACCTGAACCCGTTCGGGTAACAGAAAATACCCGGCAGACATATCAAAGGCACTGCACCCAATGCCATGGCAGTAAAGGAAAGGGAGACAGCATCAACGCCAAACTCGTCACGGTTCCGCCGCGCATCGATACTAATTCCGTATATCTCGAAACCCGGACCGTTAATCAACTTTTTGATTCTATGATGCTTCTTCTCGGC
>JACKQG010003578.1_pt1 | contig 18885 bp, 14 predicted proteins | sample 8237621 | NCBI WGS metagenome assembly JACKQG01 (sample SAMN15677084, study PRJNA649215) | marine metagenome | biome: marine; feature: Black Sea; material: saline water; isolation source: suspended particulate matter (SPM) from the Black Sea western gyre | collected 2013-06-09/2013-06-10 | depth... | reverse complement strand
TGAGGGCTCAAACCGCAGCCCGCTTCCGTTTACCCACTAATTCTTCCCTAGAGCCAAAAAAGAAACTAAGAGCCTCGTCCTCCTCTCGCATCATCTGAAGGTGTTACCACTGCCCACGATCTTCAGCGAATGTGAGAAGGTGGCGCAACGCTGTGCTCATGAGAACGTCGATCATCTGGCCTTCCTGCTTCAGCTGTGCGAACTGGAATTGATCGAGCGTGAACGCCGCGCCGCGGATCGTCGTCTCAAGGCCGCGGAATTCCCCACCCACAAGACGTTAGATAGCTTCGACTTCCAAGCCCAGCCGTCCCTCAACAAACTTCTCGTCACGGAACTCATGCGAGGCGAATTCATCGATCGTTGTGAGAACATTCTGCTGGTGGGTAATTCGGGCGTGGGGAAGACGCATCTGGCCACCGCCTTGGGAATCGCCGCCTGTGGTCGAGGCCGACGTGTTCGGTTCTTTCGCGTCACTGAATTGATTACACAGCTGATGGAAGCACGCGAAGAACGTGATCTGCTGCGTTTGAAAAAACAACTCGCCAAGTTCGACTTGCTCATCCTCGACGAGCTCGGCTACGTCCCGGCCAGCAAACTTGGATCGGAACTGTTGGGGGCTGGCCCCCAAGCAACTCGCAGCTCGCTCCGCCTTCCAGAAAGGAATTCAAAAATGTTCTTTGAATCAGCTATTGACAGAACTTAAGACCGTCGCTGTCCCTGCTCATATTCACCGTGGGCCAAGCACTCGCACTGCCGAACTACGTGGCAGGACCTGTATCCTTGGTTGCGATGGTCCTCTTCGTTGTATTTCGACTAGGTCCCGAAGAACGGATGTTGCTCAACGAATTCGAGGATGAGTATGAAGTGTATCGCAGTGGCTCAAACCGCCTGATTCCAGGAATTTGGTAATCGTCCTTTGGTGGCACGCCTTTAGGGCAACGGGCTTAGCGGCTCTCGGAACTCGCAAAAGTCACATCAACCGCCCTCAGAAAACGCATGGCAGGACGAACGGCAGAAAAAAACGATTCGCCCGCGACAATCAACGCGAGTAAAGCAAAGATGCGACGGGAATTAGACAGCCGCGTGAATTCATTCTGGCTGTTCATTTCGCTCAATCGACGACCCCGATTGAGGCCAAGAAGTCGAGCGGAATGGATGCTGTCAGCCGTCCCACTAACGCAAAATACTTCAGCGGAACGCCCTCCATGGATAATCGATGTGTGTAACGCTCCAATTGGTAAACATCCAGGTACTCGGAGAAGATTAATTCGCGAACGAAGCGAGAGAAACCCATGTCATCAGAGTGGTCGAGAAAAGTTTCTTTGATGTTAAAGGCAACCCAGCCATCGGTGCGGAGAAACTTCATCGCCGTGAAAAAGGCCTCCGGAGGAATGTCGCCAAATCCCAATGCGGCTACCGACGTGAGGCAGTCGAAACGCCATTCGGTTAGCTCTTCCCACCGGTCATTACTCAATTTCGTAAAGTCTGCGACGACGTAATCATCATACGCAGTCGGACGGTCGCGATAAGCCGCATCACGGGCCTCGGGTAAGATGTCGGCTCCAACAATCCTGGCAACACCTAGGTTGCGGCGAAGTTGCTCAGCCATCATGCCGTTGCCTGCTCCCAGGTCGAGCACCCGCAGCTCGCTACAGCTAACCCATTCGGAAGTCAGACTGCCGTGCAATAATTCCGAAACCTTTTTTGGCGATGTGCACTTGAGCCGCTCGTAGAAAAGCTGCTCGTAGAGTCCGGGCTTCGAGAAAATGCGGTCGTAATCATGAAATAGGATTTTTCGTGTTGTGCCTTCCTCAACCAGGTTAAAGTAAGCTTCATCTTGAGCGAGGTCATGCTCTTGCTGAGGTGGGAACTGAATTCGATATCTTGAAGGCATGTGGTTCCTGGCTCTCGGCTAAAAACTATCAGTTTAGGCCTTTCAGCAGTTTTTTGTAGGGGCTAACAGGCGAAGAGCAGTCCTCTCAATGAAAGGTGCATAGACTGATTTCGCCGGGATTTAGGACATGTAGCCCCTCGTAAATCAGATTTGTAACCGATTGCTAAGCGATACAGGACACATCGTTCCGACAACTGGAATGGCGGTAGGCTGCGACGCGTCGGAGTGAAACTTCGAGAGCACTTCTTGCCTGAACTATTGTGGAAGCATGTTGGCAAGCCATTCGACGCTGCCAGTCAATTCTCCCGTGCGTTGAGAAGTAACGCACTTACTCGCAAGACGCAAAGTGAACGCTCCCTTCAGGCAGGAAAGGCATCGAGGCAAGCGACGGACGCTGGAGCCACCCGATGCCAACAACGCTGAAAATGCCACCCAGAAGTATCTGCAAGCACGAAACCTAGCTCAACGAACCAGAAGCGAATATCAAACTACCCTTAAAAAGTGGCAGCAGTGGAAGGGACGCGTGCCCATGGAACGACTTGACCGTCCAACGATTCGAGACTTTCTGACTTGGGTCTTTGACCGTGCTGTCGCAGAGGGGGGAACAAATCCCGGGCGAACTTCCAACAAGGCTCGCACGCACCTTCGTGCTGTGGTTTCTTGGGCTTGGGAAAACGACCTTCTCGAAATGCCTCCAAACCTTATGGGAACCGAGTTGGTGGCTCCCGGCAGCCATTTTTTGAGGACGGACGTCGAGGTCGCATTGTGATCGGACCCCCGACGTCTGCATGACCCGCTTCGTGCGGCTTGGTGTCCTCGCGATCGTAAATCTGCACCTCGATTCTACATCGACTGGTTTTATGGATTGACACTCCCCTTATCGATACGCTACACTGTGTAACACTACACTTCGTCGCTTCGAGGATCAGGAAATGAGTCAGCCCGGAAAGAAGCCACTTGGACCGCTGGAGCATGCGGTCATGCAGATCCTGTGGGACCGGCAACAGGCCACATCCGATGAGGTGCGCAAGGCCCTGCCCCAGGATCAGGAGTTCAAGGAATCGACGATCCGTACGATCCTCAGGCGTCTGGAAGAGAAGCAGTATCTTCGACACGATGTCGAGGGACGGACTTATGTCTATCGGCCTCGGGTGAAACCGGAGAGCGTCGCGTCGCGTCAGGTCCTGGGGATCATTGACAAGCTCTGCAAAGGATCGGTGGAAAACCTGCTGGTCGGAATGGTGGACGACGAGTTGATTACACCAGAGAAGCTTCGCGAATTGGCAGACCGTATCTCCATGGCGGAAGCACAGCAAAAGTCGACCTCTCGAAAAGCCCGTCGGAAACCGAAAAAATAAGTTCGGCGCATCGATACCTGGACTCAGTGGTGGCACAGCAAACACAACAGTTACACATTTGAGGGTCGAGCGATGTTTGATCTCGCAGTTCAATGGCTGATCGTGACGGTGGATATCTCAGTGAAAGCTATGGTGCTGGCCGCCATTGCCGTGCTGAGCTTGCGTCTGCTGAAGCTTCACGACAGCAACCTGCGTCATCGCACGTGGACGGGCGTGCTGATTGGCATGCTGCTGCTGCCTGTACTGTCACAGACTTTGCCCACCCTGCAGCTTCCCGTCGCAGTTCCTGAGCCTTGGAAAATCTACCAACGCCGCGATGTCTCACCGCCGACAGCTTCGGTCGACACTGAAGATGCAGAACCGATTGCGATCAGGATTTCTCAGGAACTGTCATCTTCTCTCGCTACTGACGAATCATCGGGGGAGTCAGGATTCTATCGATCGGGGTGGCGTGACGACGCACGATCTACAATGCCGGATGCCGGACCTGAAGCGGAATTCGGTAACAGCAGTTTGGGTCTTGAGGTGACCGACAACCTCCATTCCACTGTCGCTGAGCTTAATAGTGATGACACCGAAGTTGCTTCGAGTACCCCTTCGTTGACCGTTCAGGATCCGGGTCCGCCACTTTGGCCGGGGAGCCTCCTGGCGCTCTGGCTCGCTGGGGCCGGTGTGATGGCACTACGGCTGCTGGCTGGTGTTGCGTACTCGCTTCGTCTCGTTTGGTCCTCCACTGTCATCACTTCAAATGATCTGGCGAAAAAGGGCGTTCATTTTCGATGGCTGACCAGTGATGAACGCCCGGCGATGACTTGCGAGTGTCCGCTGATCCGTGTGCCGGTGGCGTTGGGAGTCATTCGTCCACGGATTCTGCTCCCATCCGATTGGAACGCATGGTCAGCCGAGAAGCTGCAGGCGGTGATTGCTCACGAGCAGACGCACATCCAACGGGCAGATGGTGCGGTCATTTTTCTGGCGGAGGTGAACCGCTCCCTGTACTGGTTCCACCCGGTTGCCTGGTGGCTGCGGAGCCAGCTTGGTCAGCTCGCCGAAACCGCATGCGACGACGCGGCTATCGACTGCACTGGCGACCGCGCCAGTTACGCACGGCACCTGTTGGAAGTCGCATCAGCGGTCTCCGGTCATCGCGGCCGCCTTACCTCCGTCGGCATCTCCATGGCCCGTCCCTCCAACGTCGAAACCCGCATCAACGCCATCCTCGATTTCACCCGCCCTCTCTCGAAACGACTGACTTGGACAACAACCTTGCTCCTGTTCGGTGCTCTTGTCCCGCTCATCACCCTGGCTGCGGCAGTGCAGCCATCGACGGAGACGAAAGCGCAATCTTCCGCCAAACGGCCTGCAACCGATGATGCATTTGCAGCCGACGAGGCTGCTGATTCCGATCACATCGATGAACCCGGGGCGAGCCAAAACGAATCACCCATCACGGAAGGTCAGCAGCGGAGTGAGGACGATCCAGGGGTCGCGACACCCAAAGAGCCAGAGGCAAATCGTGAACTGTCGACAGAACCACTGTCGTATTCCGGGCGTGTGGAGACGCCACAAGGTGAACCGATTGCCGGGGCGAAGATTTGGCTGGCCGTGACGTCGCACGAGTTCAATAGCGAAGCGAATAGGGAGAATAGGGAGGGACTACTGCGCGAGTTGGGGACGGCGGATGAGCAGGGGCGGTTTGAGGTCGCGCTGGATGCGACGACGACTCAGGAGATCCGCAAGCGACTTCTCTTCGCGCAGGCGCACTTGGTGGCGACGACTGAGGGGCGCGGTTTGGATTGGATGCCGCTGGATGTGTTTGCGGACAATCCGGCTCCAAGCGAGAAGAGCGACATTCTGCAATCCCGAATCGACCGAGCGCTCGGGGACGGGCGTTTCGCCAGCCGCGCACTCAAGTTACGGTTGGAATCGCGGCCCGTGCGGGGGCGGCTGGTCGATCTGGAAGGCCATCGGCTGCCGAACGTGACGGTGTTGGTCGAGTGCCTCCAGCAGCCGGACATCCCCCGGTTGTTGAAGGCGTTCGAGAAGTCATGGGCGCGGGAGGTGGGTGAGGCATTCGACGCCACGAGCTTCGGCGTCGGGGGACTCGCGAGGAGCGAGCTGCAAAAGCTCATCCCGTCGGTGACGACGGACGAAAACGGCGAATTCGAACTCCGCGGCATCGGCGACGATCAACTGGTGACGCTCGTCTTCGCTGCCGATCGTATTGAAGCCCGCCCAGTGCATGTCCTCGGTCGCGAGATGGAGACGGTGAGCCTGCCGCACATTGATTACTATCCCGGCGGAGCGAAAGACGTGTTTGTCGGACGGGACTTCACCTATGCCGTCGGCCCCTCGGTCCCGTTGGAAGGTGTCGTCACGGACTATGACGCGGGCGAACCGATCGCCAACGTGTTGGTGTATGTCGAGCGACTGTTCAAGGAAGAGGGCGTCGAACACGCGCGGTTGCGGCTGGATACGTCCCATATGCGGGCGGTGACCGACGGGCAAGGCCGCTTCCGCATCACCGGCATGCCGCCGGGGGAGGGACACGTCGTCGAGGCCGTACCGCCGAAGTCCGAGCCGTACCTGATGGCATCGCAGGACGTCTCGCCGAGCCTTGACGACGGCGACGCGAAGCACATCGAGCTTCAGGTGAAGCGGGGAATCTGGATCGAAGGCCGCGTCACCGACAAACGCAGCGGCGAACCGGTCTTAGCGACGGTCGACTACCTGCCTTTGAGGAAGAACTCGAACTCGCCGGACATATCGGAGCTGGTCCCTGCCTGGGTCGAGCAGCGCTACCGGACGGACAGTGATGGCCGCTACCGTACGCTTGGTCTGCCCGGTCCCGGCGTGTTGTTGGTGAAGACGAGAGTGCCGGGTTATCCCCTGGCAGCCGGTGCCGAGACGATTGACGGTTACGATGCGTCGGGCGGCGTCATCCCCACGACCTTCCCCCAGCGGGTCTCGAACTGGCACCTGCTGAAACAGATCGATCCAGCCGCCGACGCGACCTCGTTTACCGGTGATCTCGTGTTGGATGCCGGCCTCTCAATTCCCGGCCGCGTCGTCGGACCCCGCGGGAAACCAATCTCTGACCTCTATGTCCTCGGACAGACCAAGCTAGACGGGTACTGGAGGCCGAAATATCAGGACAACGTTCGCACGACCGATCGGTTCACCGTCTACGGCTATGACGGAAAAGGCCCGCGGCAGTTGTTCTTCAAGAATAAGGATGAAACGCTCGTCGGCCAGTACCGCCTGGAAGGAGACGCCCCCGAGGAGATCGTGGTCACGCTCCAACCGTCCGTCCGAGTCACGGGACGGCTGATCGACAACGAAACCGATCTTCCCGCGGCGCGTTACTTCGTTCTTTGCGAGAGATGTTCTCTATTCAACGAAAAGTACCCGCCGGTGAATTTCCGCATTCATTGGTGCCACACCGATGACGAGGGCCGCTTTGAGATCAAGGGACTCATGCCCGGCCTCGTCTACAAAATGGACGCGTTTAACACAGACAGCGCCCTCAGGAACCGCAACCCCTTCACGATTGACCTGACTGCTGCCAAACCCGGCGGCGTCATCGAACTCGGGGATGTCCCCGGTCCGGACAGCGGCTCTGAGTGAGCGACTGCGAGAGTATGAGGGACGCATGTGATGAACAAAACGGACAACGTCTCAGTTTGGACGCCGTATGAGCCGGACGACGGCGCGCCGTGGAACCTGCGGCGAGTGGTCCATCTGCATCGGCGAGTGGTGTTCGGAGCGTGTTGGAGTGAGATTCAGCGGGATCTGGCGGAGGAGCCGGAGGCGGCAGTTTCGCGGGTCTTGAACGGGACAGTGCGCGCGAAGGGAGTGCCGGATGGATTTGAGCAGTTGGCGGAGGTGATCGGTGCGGCGGCGGTCGATTCGGGGAGTGCGGAGCGGTTGAAGGCGTGGTGGTTGTATCGGTGTTTGTTCTCGCCGCATCCGCTCCAGGAGCGGTTGACGCTGATGTGGCACAATCACTTCGCCACGAGCAACCTCAAGGTCAACGATCTGCGGTTGATGAAGCAGCAGAACGACACACTGCGCAAGCATGCTCTGTCACCGTTCGGCGTGATGCTCAGAGACATCGTGCACGATCCAGCCCTGCTGGAATGGCTGGACGCATCCTCCAATCGGGCCGGACAACCGAACGAGAACCTCGCGCGGGAGTTGATGGAGTTGTTCGCGCTGGGCGTTGGGAACTACAGCGAGGACGACGTGAAGGAAGCGGCAAGGGCTCTGACGGGATGGACGGTCCGCCAAAATAAATTTCGCAACCTCGAATCGCTGCACGATGAGGGTGAAAAAACGATTCTCAGTCGCACGGGCAACTTCGATGGTGATGATCTCGTCGACATCTTGATTGACGAACCAGCCGTTGCACGGCGACTCGCGTGGAGGCTGACGAATGAATTCTTCGGCGCAGGCGTGGTTAATGACTCTGCACTGGACGAGTTGGCAGAGGGCCTGCGGACGCACAACCTCGACATCCAATGGGGCGTTGGGGTGATCCTCCGATCGCAATTGTTCTTCAGTGATACGAACATCAACAGCCGCGTGTGCGATCCGGTGACGTTTCTGATTGCTCCTTTGCGCGCAATTGAGCGTTGGCGAAACCCTCCAGGTACGCTGATACTGGCCGAGTGGATCGAGCGAATGGGGCAGAACTTGTTCTCTCCACCCAACGTCGGCGGCTGGGCCGGAGGAAAAAGCTGGCTCTCGACGCGGACAGTCGTCGCCCGGGCCAATTATGCCTCCGCTCTCGTTGAGGGCCGGCTGGCGAATCCAATCCAGCCACCGGACCTCCAGGAAGTCTTCGAGCGACACGTCGGTTCTGTTGATCGTCAAAAACAGATTCGAGCCCTCAACCAGGTTCTGTTCGGCGAATCCACCGAGGAAGCAATTCGTAAAATTGACGGAGCCGTTGAGGAATCTTCCGACATCAACTCAGCATTACGTCAGGCAGTGACCTTACTGCTTACTCAGACCAAAGCGCACCTTCACTAATGATGGGCACTGACAACCGGAGCGAACCGATGAACACACGTCGACAGTTTCTGCAGCGGTCTGCGTCGGTTTCCCTTTCACCCTGGATTCCCGCAATTCTTCCGCACTCGCTCCAGGCCGCTGAAAGCAAAAAGGACGATCGGATTCTCGTCGTCGTCCAGCTCGATGGCGGAAATGATGGCCTCAACACGGTCATTCCGTACGCTGACGAAAATTATGCGAAGTACCGCCGCGAACTGGGTGTTCCAAAGAAGGATGTCCTGAAACTGACCGATGGCGTTGGCCTGCATCCTGCCATGAAACCGGCCGCCGAACTGTTCCAGGATGGGCGACTGGCGATCGTCCAGGGCGTCGGGTATCCCAACCCCAATCGCTCCCATTTCCGCAGCATGGCCATCTGGCAGCATGCCCGGCTGTTAGCGCGGGAACACGATCGCATTGGCTGGCTCGGTCGGGCCGCAGATACGGTCCACTCCACAGACGCCCGCGGCTTCCCCGCAGGTGGAGGCGCACCCGATTCAATCTACGTTGGCGAAGATGGCACTCCCGTCGCGCTTCGCGGCCGACGCGCAAACGCCGTCTCGATCTTACGGGAAGACGACCTGACGCTCGCCAATCCAATTGCTGCCCAACATTTCGGATCAGACGCGGATGATCTGTCGGCATATGTCACCCGCACGCTGACACGTTCGTTCGACGTGGCCCGGCAGTTCCAGGATGCAGAAACGATGGCAAAACGCGAATCCTTGCAGTACCCAAATTCGAAGCTGGCCGGCAAGCTTCGTTTGGCGGCGCGGATGATCAAGCTGAACGTAGGGACGCGAGTCTATTACGTGTCACAGTCTGGCTATGATACACACGCTTATCAATCGAACACGCATCGGCAGTTGCTTCGCGAGTTCTCAGAAGCGTTGCAGGTTTTCCTGAACGATCTCCGCGATTCGCAACTGGAAGAGCGCGTCGTCGTGCTCGCCTTCAGCGAGTTTGGCCGTCGCGTTCAGGAAAATGGCTCGGCCGGAACAGATCACGGAGCCGCCGGGCCGGTATTCATTGCAGGCAGTGCTGTCCGGGGCGGACTCGTCGGAGAACACCCTTCGCTCACGGACCTCGTTGCGGGCGACCTGAAAATGTCGATCGACTTCCGCCAAATCTACGCCACGCTCCTCGATGAATGGCTGTCCATTCCCTCAATGAACGTTCTCGACGACTCCTTCGACAGACTTCAACTCATAAAGTCGTGACTGTGGACACTTGCCTGACCAAGATGGTCGAGCGTCATCAAGATGAGTGCACAAGAAACTCACTTCTGAACCTGGTTCCGCTTTTTTTTGCAAACTGCACAAGGACGAACCGTCCGCGTGCAGAAACTGGACGCCGCTTGCGCGCTCAGGACAAGACGTCTGAGTCGCGAAGTTGAATCGCCGGAATCACCGAGGTACGCGTTAGCTGTGCATGCAACTGGGACTCTGTAAGCTGCGTTGGATTGAAACGCCGACGAAGCTTGGCGTTTTAATTGCACTCTTGATTTTACCCCCAAATGCAAGCATGTGCTCCTAGGGCTTCATCGCTCATTTCCCTGGGATATTCGGCCCTAGTGTGGACTTAAAATCCTGTGACTGCCGCGAGGTCTAACTGCGAGCCGTTTTAGAATGGCCACTGTTTGCCGAGCACGCTCTTCTGCGTTTTGGTCAATTCTTTGATGCCACGACGGCCGAGTTTGAGCAGTCCATCGAGATCGTCGTCGCTGAAAGTGGCTTCTTCGCCAGTGCCTTGGATTTCGACGAAGCGGCCGCCGCCTGTCATCACGACATTCATGTCGACGGCGGCTGCGTAGTCTTGCTCGTAGTCGAGGTCGAGTGTCGGCTTGCCCTTTACCATGCCGACACTAATCGCGGCGACGCTGTCTCGAAGCGGGAACTTCGACGGATCAGGAAGCTGCTTTTGGATACTACGAATGGCTTCGACCAGCGCGATGAATCCGCCGGTGATGCTCGCGGTTCGCGTACCTCCATCGGCTTCGAGGACGTCGCAGTCGACGGTGATAAGCTGTTCGCCAAGTGCTTCCAAATCGGCGACGGCGCGAAAGCTTCGCGCGATTAGTCGCTGGATCTCTGTCGTGCGACCGTCAACCTTGCCGCTTCGCTCGCGTCGCTTTCGTGGAGTTGTACTGTTCGGCAGCATGTTGTACTCGGCCGTAATCCAACCTTTTCCCTTGCCTGCGAGCCAGGGCGGTACATCCGACTGAACGCTCGCAGTGCAAAGAACCGTCGTCTTGCCAGACTGATACAAGACGCTCCCCGGAGAGGTTCGCGTAAAACGTCGTTTGACCTTGATTTCGCGGAGTTCGTTCGAACGACGTGTCATAGATGTGTTCTCAATTTGCGAGTAACAATGAACGTTGCGAGTAACAATGAACGGATTAAGCTTGCGTTCCGAGCAACCAAGCGAGTAGGCCCTTCTGGGCGTGCAGTCGGTTACCGGCTTCCTGAACGATGGCACTTTGGGGACCGTCGATTACTTCGGCAGACACCTCCTCGCCGCGACGCGCGGGAAGACAGTGTAAGAAACAAGCATCGGAATCAGCGTGCTTCATGAGCGCAGCATTGACTTGATAGCTGGCGAATGCGGTGGCACGTTCTTCTTGCTCGGCCTCCTGCCCCATGCTCGCCCAAACGTCCGTATAGACTGCCGCCGCGCCTTCTGCGGCTTCGACTGGATCGTTCGTTTCGAGTAGCTTCAGAGCAGGGATCTCCTGCTGCAGCTTCGCCCGAAACTCCGCATCAAACCCGTATCGGTCGGGAGCAGCGATCGCAAACTCGACGCCAAGCTTCCCGCATGCGACGACCAAGCTCCGTGCAACGTTATTCGCATCGCCAACGTAAGCCAATCGCAGGCCAGACAACGAATTGTGGCGTTCGCGCAGTGTGTACAAATCTGCCAGTGCTTGGCAAGGATGCGACGTATCGGTCAAACCATTGATGATCGAGCAGGTGCAATGCTCGGCCAGCTCTTCGACTTTGGCGTGCGAGTTTGAACGGCAAACTACGGCATCGACGTACTGGCCTAGGACCTGCCCAAAGTCCGCCGTCGATTCGCGCTCCCCCCAACCGACGTCCTTTCCGAGGAACATGCTGCTCCCGCCTAAATTCGCCATGGCCGTTTCAAAACTTACGCGTGTTCGTAACGATTGCTTCTCGAACAGCAGTGCTAAGACACGTCCCGGAAAGAGTGGCTCGCGGATACCTTCCTGGAACTTTGTCTTCAGGTCTTGCGTTATCGCAAAGATTCGTTCGATCTCTTTGGAAGTGAGATCAAACAGGGATAGCACGTGTCGCATGTTAGGGATCCTCTCAATTACCTCTTGCGTCGCACGGATCGCACCTACTCAGCGGCGACTGACTTCAATACATCTTCGAGGATCTCGCAACCCTCTTCTGCCTGTTCCATCGTGAGGTTCATCGCGGGCAATAGTCGCACAACTCGGCCTTGTGTGCAATTGATCAGCAGGTTTCGCTCCAGACACTGCTGAACGACTGGCGCACCGTCAACGGTCAACTCGACACCAACCATGACACCAAGAACGCGTACCTCCTGAATGATGTCGCACTCTTGCTTCAGGGAGTCGAAACGAGTTCTGAAAAACTCTTCCAGCTGCTTCGCACTCGCAAGTAGATTCTCCTCTTCCATTGTCTGGAGAGTGGCGATGCCCGCTGCGGAAGCAATCGGGTTACCGCCGAACGTCGCGGCGTGCATACCGGGCCGCAAGCTTGGGGCAATCTCTGGGGTCGTCATCATCACACCGCCAGCGATGCCGCTGCAAACGGCTTTGGCCAGCGTCATTACATCCGGCGTTACATCAAAATGTTGGTAGGCAAACCAATTTCCCGTTCTGCCGCAACCGCTCTGAACTTCGTCAAAGATCAGCACCAACCCGTTGTCGTCGGCCAGCTGCCTAAGCCCTTGCAGGAACCCTTCCGGCGGAATGCGAATTCCACCCTCGCCCTGCACGGGTTCGACCATGATCGCACATGTCTCGTCGTCGATCAGCTGCTCAACCGCCTCGAGATCGCCGAACGGCGCATAGTTGAATCCGGCGACTAGCGGGCCAAGACCCTCGTGGTACTTCGGCTGGGCGGTCGCGGTTAGCGATCCGAGCGTTCGACCGTGAAATCCACCTTCGAACGTGATGATCTTGTAACGCTCCTTCGGTGTGTGCAGTCGAGCCAACTTAATCGCTGCTTCGTTCGCTTCGGTTCCCGAATTACAAAAGAAAGCTTGCCCGCCAAAGCTTCGATCGGACAGCTCTTTCGCCCATTGGCCTTGAACATCCATGTGCCAAGTGTTTGGAACGTGGATCAGCTTGGCCACTTGGTCTTGGACAGCTTTCACTACACGGGGCGGGCAATGGCCGAGCAGATTACATCCCCAACCCGGAAACAAATCGAGGTAGCGATTGTCTTCGCTGTCCCACACCAAGGAACCTTCGCCGCGAACCAAGTTCACGGGGTATCTCCCGTAGTTCGGAATGACATACTTCTTGAAAGTTTCGATCGTGTCGCTCGAATTCATGAGACGCTCGCGGTGACAGGTAAGCAACGAAGGAGTGCTGGTGAAGTATTGACGACAGATAGTAAGCGTAGGAGGTTCGTGCTGAGAGGTATCATGCAACGGCTAATTCTGTACGAGTTGGGTCCCCACGCCGGTCGTCGTATAGATTTCGAGCAAGAGCGAGTGCCGGATGCGACCGTCAATGATGTGGATCTTGCGAACGCCTTTGTCGAGTGTTTCCAAGCACGCTTCGACCTTGGGAATCATCCCGGCGGCAATCGCACCCGTTGAAATCAGCTCGCGAGCTTGGTCCGCAGTCAGACTGTGGATCAGCGAATCGGGATCATCCTTGTCGCGACGCACACCGTTCACGTCGCTCATAAAGACTAGTTTTTCAGCGCCGAGCGCTTGCGCGACTGCCGTCGCAGCGGTGTCGGCGTTGACATTCAGTTTATTGCCTTCTTCATCGATGCACATCGAAGGAATAATCGGAACTTGTCCCGCATAGCACAAGTTATCGATCGTCAGTCGGTCAACACGCATCACCCGCCCGACATGTCCGAGATTCACCGGGCCGCCTTCGCTGTCGAGTTGCAATCGTTCGCCAAACAAGACGTTTGTTGTATTGAAATTCAAGTTCATCGCACGGCCTTCGAGCTTCTCAATTTCGGCGGCAAGATGCTCGTTGGTTTCACCCGCCAAGACTCGCTCGACAATCGCGAGTGTCGCTTCGTCGGTGTATCGCCGACCCTGGACAAAGTGCGATTCGATGCCCGCATCCTTTAGGGCGCGGTTAATAGCTGGCCCGCCGCCATGAACGACTACGGGACGCATGCCCACGGACTCCATAAACACGATATCGAGCAATACATGTTGGAGGGCATCTGCATCGTCGAGGAAGCTGCCGCCGAGCTTTATGACGGTCACCTTATCGCGAAACCGGCGTATCCAGCCAAGCGCTTCGATCAGCGTGTCGGCCTTGGCGATCGCTTCTTGCAAGAGACTCGTCTCCCCGATGGAAGTACTTCCCTGCCAATGCGGGCCCGAGAAGGAAAACCGCGCATTTTATGCCTCGAACTCACAACATGTCAACGATCGTCGCGTCTTCGTCGCGCCCCCTCTTCGCAAGCTTGCTCAGCCTTTAGAATAGCTAAGATTATCGCACGAAAACCTCTCGCACTGCAGGTTCCATGTCCGGCTATAACCTTACTCACCTCAAGCAGTTAGAAGCCGAAAGCATCCACATCATCCGCGAAGTGGCGGCGGAGTTCCATAACCCCGTAATGCTGTATTCCGTCGGCAAGGACTCGTCGGTCATGGTTCGCTTGGCCCAAAAGGCTTTTTATCCCGCGAAGCCACCGTTTCCCCTGATGCACGTCGATACGACCTGGAAGTTCAGCGAGATGATTCGGTTCCGTGAAGAGTACGCTCGCAAGGAGTTAGGACTCGACGTGATCGTTCATATCAATGAGGAAGGTAAGAAACACGCGATCCATCCGCTTGATGATAGCGAGAAGCACACGGAAATAATGAAGACGGACGGGCTGAAGCAGGCGCTGGACAAACACGGCTTCGATGCCGCATTTGGAGGCGCTCGCCGCGATGAAGAAAAGTCGCGGGCAAAGGAGCGGGTCTTCTCGTTTCGCGACAAGCATCATCGCTGGGACCCAAAGAACCAACGCCCCGAGTTGTGGAATCTGTACAACGCTCGAGTGAACAAAGGGGAAAGTATTCGCGTCTTCCCGATATCGAATTGGACGGAGCTAGATGTCTGGCAGTACATCCACTTGGAGCAAATCCCGATCGTTCCGCTGTACTACGCCAAGGAACGCCCTGTAGTGCATCGTGGCGGCACGTTGATCTTGGTCGATGACGATCGCCTCGAGCTCGAACCAGGTGAAGTGCCGGAAATGCGTCGTGTTCGCTTTCGAACGCTAGGCTGCTACCCGCTTTCCGGCGCAGTTGATTCGGATGCAACGACGCTGCCAGAGATTATCCAAGAGATGCTGCTTTGCACGACTTCCGAACGACAAGGTCGGGTGATCGACCAAGATGAAGGTGGCGCGGGCATGGAAGAAAAGAAGAAGAGAGGATACTTCTAACGCAATGTCCCATCAGTCCGATCTTATCGCCACCGACATCGATGCCTACCTGGCTCAGCATGAGCAAAAGGAGTTGCTTCGGTTCCTGACTTGCGGCAGCGTCGACGACGGCAAAAGTACGTTAATCGGTCGACTGTTCTACGATGCCAAGCTGATCTATGAGGATACGCTCAAGACGCTCGAGCAAGACTCGACGACGCATGGCACAACAGGCGGCACATTTGATCCAGCACTTTTTACCGATGGCCTGAAAGCAGAACGCGAACAGGGCATCACGATCGACGTCGCGTACCGCTACTTCTCGACGGCCAAGCGGAAGTTCATCATCGCCGACACCCCGGGTCACGAGCAATACACGCGGAACATGGCAACAGGTGCGTCAACGTGTGATCTGGCGGTGATCTTGGTCGACGCGCGGCATGGTGTCGTCACGCAAACGAAGCGACATAGCTTCATCGTCGATTTGCTCGGTATCAAACATGTGCTCGTGGCGATAAACAAGATGGACCTCGTTGATTACAGCGAGGACATCTACGAGAACATTCGAAGCGACTACGGCGAGTTCGCAAGCAAGCTTGATCCGAATGACCTGCACTTCATTCCAATCTCTGCACTAAACGGGGACAACATCGTCGACCCCAGTGAGAACATGTCGTGGTATCGTGGCACGACTCTGATGAGTTTTCTTGATACGGTTTACATTGGTTCCGATCGCAACTTCAAAGACTTTCGTCTTCCCGTCCAGTACGTGAATCGACCGCACCTCGACTTTCGTGGATTCTGCGGAACGATCGCATCCGGAACGGTCCGCCAGGGCGACGAGGTCATGGCGTTGCCATCGCGCAAGACGAGTCGCGTGAAGTCAATCGTCACCTTCGATGGCGACTTGGAAGAGGCGTTTACTCCGCAATCTGTCACCCTCACGCTAGAGGACGAAATCGACGTCAGCCGTGGGGACATGATCGTTCGTCCCGGTAACGTACCGCGTTTGGAGCAGAAGTTCGAAGCGACAATCGTCTGGATGCATGACGAGCAGTTAGTGCCAGGCAAGACCTATATCTTCAAGCAAGCCGGAAAGAGTGTCACGGGCACGGTTGATACTTTGCGTTATCAGATCGACGTAAACACTTTGCACCGCCAAGACACGCCGACGTTGAAACTTAACGAAATTGGTCGTTGTAGTGTTTCGCTGAGCGAACCTATCTGTTTTGACGGCTACAGACGCAATCGAACAACGGGCGCGTTCATCATTGTTGATCGGATCAGTAACGCGACTCTCGCGGCGGGAATGATCTTAGACCTTTCCACTGGCGAACAGAGGCACGATCATTGGGACGAGGAACCGAAGAGCGAAAGTCTAAGCACGGAGTTAAGCGCCGTCACTTCCGAAGAACGGACGGCCCGCTTTGGTCAGAAGCCAGCGACGATTTTACTAACGGGATTGACGGGAGCCGGTAAGACGACCATCGCTTATGCCTTAGAGCGTCGCTTGTTTGATCTCGGTCGTGCGGCAACGGTTTTGGACGGTCAGAATATGCGACGCGGGATCAGTCGAGACCTTGGCTTTGCAGCTGACGATCGTTCCGAGAACCTTCGCCGGAGCGCAGAAGTTGCGAAATTGATCAACGACGCTGGGTTGATCTGCATCGGCGCATTCGTTGCTCCACGGGAAGAGGTCAGGCAGAAGGCGGCAGAAGTCGTTGGCGACGACCGCTTCCTGGTCGTCCACCTCGCGGCACCTGTCGAAGTTTGTCGTGAACGTGACACCGACGGGCATTATCCACTGGCCGATTCGGGCGAACTCGCAAATTTCCCGGGTGTTTCGTCGCCGTACGAAGAACCCACCTCGCCAGAATTAGTACTACCAACGCATGAGCTTCCCGTGGACGAATGCGTCGACGCAATTCTGAAGCTGCTAGAAGAGCGCGGCGTCGTTTAGGTCATCCTCCATCAGTAATGTCCCGGTCGCCTTACGGGAACAATAAGTTCACCGACTTCAGCGTCATTAATCGTTGCGACGGTTTGCTCTTCGCTCGAACGGTCAACGTGTGATCACCGCTGTTGGGTACGGCAAGGAAGTATTCGTCCGTGACTGGCTCGCCAGTGCCGCGAATTTCGCACTCCCTTTCCTGGTCGCCGACCGCGATCACGAATGACCCACCTTCGGCTTCTGGTCGCGCGGCATAGGTGACATGGACGTGAAAGATTCCTTGCGGTGGAACTTTGACGACTTTGAAGTTCCAACTGACCCAATCGTCCATCGACTCCCATTCGCTGATGACATTGACGTTTCCGGAAATCCCAAGCCGAAGCGTCGGTCCATGTAATTCGGCAAAGCTGGCATCGAGATTCACGCTTCCATCGCCTTCCTGGTAAATCAACACCGGCTCGCGCTCTTTGTACACTGGCTCGGCCTGCAACAGTTCACCAATTTGGGAAGCTGCGGGTACGCTCGCCGCATCCGTGAGTAAATGCTGCTTCCGTTGACGTAACACAAGTGTGGCAACGACACCGACCAGCAAGACGAGGAGCACGGTCGCCATCACGGCGAACATCTTCGAACCCGAGCCTTCCGCGCAGTCCTCGGTTACTGCGTCTTCAGAATGGGCGTCCGCGATCGGCGGATTGGCAATTTGTGCGACTTGCGGTGGGGCAGCTGAACTGAAGAGAACGGCTTCAATCACTTGGTCGTAACTTGCCCTGGCCCCTGGATTCAACAAACAGACTCGCGCCGCGGCCAATTCATTCAGGAGTTTCTGCGAGTAAGCAGCTCGAGTTCCCATTTGGAATGTGCGAACTTGCGACATTCGTGCGTCGGCAGCAGCAGCGATGATCGTAACATCGCTCTCAAAACGCTGGATGCCCAGGAGCCGATAATGGTCGACAGGCATCTCGTGCGGCTCGATCCCAAGCCACTGCAAATAGGGGTCGAACGATTCGGACATAGAGACAAGCCGGGGGCAATGTGGGCGTGAAACGATGCGCCGACCGCGGCAACGAAAGTCCCGGCTTGCGTCACCACTTCGGCCAGACTCCACCTTAACCACAAATGCGAGGCCTGCTCAATGGGCGATTAGCGACCGGTTTTCCCTCTCCTCCCCAGACGTCAGCGATTCACTCGGTTGAGATAGTCGGCTGGCACGCGAGGGTGTAAGATGACGTTGGCCAGAGACGACTTACCCAGAGATGACTGGTATCGTTGCCGCACAGGAGGAAGTTGCTAGTTGCGGCCTGTCGTTGGGGCTTCTAAAGTGGGGACTTACCCCAAGTTTGCGAAACGAAACACATCTTGCGGTTCGTCCGCGGTTAGCGACTTATCGCAACCGTGTACACTCCCGCCAGACAATCCTCTACGGAATCTAAGGAGACGATTATGTTGCGTCATCTAAAACAAGGTCGTTGGATGTTGCTGGTGCTTGGCTTGGCATTTGGTGCGGTCATCGGAGCATTCGCCAGTTTCCAATTCTCTGGCCCACGAATTCAGCTGCCAACGACATTGCTCAACGCATCGGCCACTCACGGTGGAACGACGATGGCAATCGCGACCGGCCCTATCCAAGATGGAGTTGAAGGCTTCTTCGTCCTGGATTTCATCACCGGTGAATTGACATGTTCGGTCTTGAACCCGCGCACAGGCGCCATGGGCGGCGCTTATCGCGCCAATGTTGTCACGGATTTGGGCGTCGAGCAAGGGAAGCAGCCGCAGTACTTAATGGTCACCGGTGCCGCGAATTTCCGGACGCAGGGCGGTAATGTCGCGCCAGCGGAAAGTGTTGTCTACGTCGCCGATGCTAACACCGGTCGTTATGTGGCGTACTGGCTGCCCTGGAACAAGCTTGCCGCTCAGCAAGGCTTCCCCCAGGCCAATCCCATGAAAGTCCTTGGCAGAGGATCGGCGCGTAGCATTCAAGTCGAGGAGGTAAGACGCGGAACGGTACTCGCCAGAGTT
>JACKQG010003575.1_pt1 | contig 18902 bp, 20 predicted proteins | sample 8237621 | NCBI WGS metagenome assembly JACKQG01 (sample SAMN15677084, study PRJNA649215) | marine metagenome | biome: marine; feature: Black Sea; material: saline water; isolation source: suspended particulate matter (SPM) from the Black Sea western gyre | collected 2013-06-09/2013-06-10 | depth... | reverse complement strand
AAATCAAAAGAAGTGGATTCTTCTTCTGGGATACCCACACCTTTAAGTGTTTCTTCACCTAAGACGAGAACATTAAAAGCATGCTGTATTTCAAAAGCACCTGGTAGGGCAGCTTCGATCTTAGCCACATCTTCCTCGGTCAAGCCTTTCTCTATTAAGGATTGTTTGTTTACATATGGTGAGTTTTCAAGAGACATTGAACCAATAACATAATTAATAATCTCAGTAACTTCATTCGATTCATAACCAAGAGCATCCAAAGCAGGACCAACTGATTGGTTGGCTATCTTCATGTAACCACCACCAGCAAGTTTTTTGAACTTCATTAATGCAAAATCAGGCTCAACACCAGTTGTGTCACAGTCCATGAGAAGACCAATTGTTCCAGTTGGTGCAAGTACAGTGGCTTGGGCATTTCTGTAACCATTTTTAGTACCTAACTCAACGGCTTCATCCCAAGACTGTTGTGCTCCTGCTAATAAATCTTCAGGGCATAACTCTTGATCAATGGCAATAAGGTCATGGCTTAATCCTTCGTAATCATTTGAATCATATGCGGCTTTTTTATGGTTATTCATAACTCTAAGCATGTTGTCAGCATTCTCTTTATAACGTGGGAATGTACCAACAATGCCTGCCATTTCAGCAGATGTTTTATACGCCTCACCAGTCAACATGGCTGTCAAGGCACCAGCGATTGCTCTTCCTAATTTAGAATCGTAAGCGATACCTTTTCTCATAAGCAATGAACCCAAGTTTGCATATCCGAGTCCCAATGTTCTGTAGTCATAAGAACCTTGAGCAATCTCTTTTGATGGGAACTGAGCCATTTCAACTGAGATTTCAAGAACGATAGTCCAAATTCTTAATGCATGCTTGTAGGAGAAAACATCAAATTCCTGTTTTTCATCATCATAGAATTTAACTAAATTCAAACTTGCTAAGTTACAAGCTGTATTGTCTAAGAATAAATATTCAGAACATGGATTAGATGCTCTAATTCTTCCACCCATAGGGGAGGTGTGCCATTCGTTGATAGTTGTATCATATTGCACTCCCGGGTCAGCACATCTCCATGCAGCATCTGCAACTTTTTTCCATAGCTCTCGGGCTTTAACGGTCTTCATTACAGATCCATCAGTTCTGGCAATTAAATCCCAGTCACCATCTTCTTCAATAGCTTTTAGGAACTCTGTTGGAACCTTAACTGAGTTGTTAGAGTTTTGTCCTGAGACGGTGGCATAAGCTTCACCATTGAAATCAGCAGGATAGCCAGCTGCAATAAGTGCACGAGCTTTATCTTCTTCAATAGCTTTCCATTCGATAAAAGTTTCAATATCTGGATGATCCAAGTCAAGAATAACCATTTTTGCTGCTCTTCTGGTTGTACCACCAGACTTGATTGCTCCAGCTGCTCTGTCTCCAATTTTTAGGAAGGACATTACACCCGAGGAAACACCACCACCAGAAAGTTTTTCACCTTCTCCTCTAAGATTTGAAAAGTTAGTTCCTGTGCCAGAACCAAACTTAAAGAGTCGAGCTTCTTTAACCCAGAGATCCATGATTCCACCTTCATTTACTAGGTCATCATCAATAGATTGAATAAAACAAGCGTGGGGTTGTGGTCTTGAATAAGAGTCATCTGCCTCTACAAGTTCTCCTGATTTAGGATCTACATACCAAAATCCCTGTTTAGGACCTGTTAGATCATATTTATGGTTGAGTCCAGTGTTAAACCATTGTGGGCTGTTAGGTGCTGCCATTTGTGTAGCAAGCATATACTTGAGTTCATCTTCAAAAGCTTGAGCGTCATCTTTTGTTGCGAAGTATCCTGTTGTCTCTCCCCAGTGTCTCCAGGTTTCAGCTAGTCTGTCAAAAACTTGTCGTGAAGAGGTCTCTGAACCAAGAACAGTATCCCCGTTTTCATCTTTTACAACATTGCCTTCAGAATCTATTTGAGGAACTCCAGCTTTTCTAAAATATTTTGACACCATGATGTCTGTTGCAACTTGTGACCATGTTGAAGGGATTTCCACATTTTCCATTTCGAAGACTACTGAACCATCGGGGTTAGCTATTTTTGAGGTTCTCTTCTCCCAGACGATTCCTTTATATGGATCGTCTTTTGAGGTATATTTTCTAGTTACTTTTAGCCCTGATTTTTTTGCCACGTTTTCTCCTTTTTACAACTAAATATGGTGTACTTCGTATATTTATATACTAAATATAGTGTTTAATAACTATATTACAAATCACTTTAGTTTTCAAGCTTATCTAGGTAAAATTTTCGCGAGGATGTTAGAAGTACAAATACGATATATTCAATTTGTTTTAACCACATCAATTTTTGTTGGGTTATTAATGGATAATATTCAGTTACTAACGGCTGTATTTGTTGGGCTAATTTTGGTATGGCAACTTGAGATGTTATCTGGCCAACTTCGACTTGAGACAAAAGAATACAGACTGATATTAATTTTTATTTCACTAACATTTTTGCCAGTTGTCTTTAATATTTTTGGCGAGATTAATATTGAGACACTACTTTATATTGTCCTCATAGCAGTTCCACTTCTCGGAGTATTGGTTACGGATTTGAATATTTTCAAACTTGGAAATCTTTTATTTTCAACAATTGTTTCGATGACAGTGATTCATTTTATCCTTACGCAATACTTTCAGGACAATATCATGTACTTAACGTACCTTTTCTTATTGTTATTCTTCATTAAAACTATTGCAACATTATTTAATGTTCAATTTAGTAATTTTCAGTACTTCTTTAACTTCTTTGCAGCAGCGATAGTTTTTGTTGGTGTAAGTAGCTTCTATGATTACCTCATCTCTCATGTTTTACTCGCAGGAGTTATAACAGCACTCTTTACTGTTTTGATAAACTTTTTAATTCTGAAGCTCCGCTTCGAGTCGGAGTATGTAAATGAGTTGTCTACTCAGGTATTTCTATATGACTATCTCATCGCCTTCCTTCTATCTTTGTATTTTGTTGATGCATTAAATATTGTGAATGGATTATTCTAGTTAGGTGATAATCGATCAAATAAATAACTCACCATTTGTTACTAAGGAGTTTCTCGAGTTAGTTTTACAACTGGATAGTGCCGAGAACACACAATCACAGCATGACTTTTTTTCGGTAAAAGAGGGAACTATAAAGTGCAAAGGGTCCAGAGACTTTATTGATTATCGTCCAAGCTTAAAAATATCCTCACAAATTTTGGAAGAACTTAACTGTAGCAGTATTTCTTTGGACTCTCTTCACTTTGATCAAGTTCGAGAAATAGCAGAATCTTTCTCTAGCAATTCAATAAAGATATCTAAAAGCGACCAAGTAGTCAATCTTGTTCTTCCAGACTCTTATGAGGATTACATCAACGAACTACCAAGAAAAAAAAAGCATGAATTAAAACGAAAAAAAACCCGTTTTGAAAAAAAGTACCCAGAAGCTGAATTAAAAGAATCTAAAGATGATGAAATATTTAATATTTTTGTTGAACTACATAAAACTTCTGAGGGAGATAAGGGAACATTCATGGAAGACAATGTTGTTTCCTTTTTTAGAGAGCTATTAGGCACCAAAGGCTGGAAAATTTACTATCTAGAAATAAAAAATGAAATTGCTGCCTGTTGTTTTGTCTTTGAAGATAAGGTCGGAAGCTATTTATATAACTCAAGTAAAAATAAGACTTTTAATGAGGTAAATCCAGGAATTATGATAATTGATAAAATTATTGAAAAGTTGATAAATGAAAATTACAGTTTTTTTGACTTCCTCAAGGGTACTGAGCGCTACAAGTTTGATTTAGGTGGCACCTCCACACAGCTCTACGATATTGAGATTAATCTATGAATATTTTACAAATAAGTTATCACACATCTCCAATGAATAGCTTGGGAGTTAATGACGGAGGCGGACTAAATGTCTATGTTGAAGCTATTTCCAAAGAGTTAGCAAAAGATAATACAGTGCACATTATTACAGGTGAAGAAGCAAAAAATATTAACAAAAAGAATTTAAAACTAAACTCTTTCAATTTATTTTCAAATCAATCAAATATCTATGAAAAGAAAGACTCCCTTGATGAGTTTATTGACAAAACATTTCAGTATATTGAAGAACATGAGATTGACGTTGTACATGCCCACTACTGGCTTTCAGGCTTAGTGGCTAAAGAAATACAGCAGAAATATAAAATACCATTTATTTTTACGTCTCACAGCCTAGGTGTCTTTGTACAAGAAAATGGCTTGGAGAGAATCAGGGCTGAAAAGGAGATATTCAATTCTGCTGACAAGATTACGGCATCCAGTAAATTCGAAAAAGATAATCTTCTTAATCGATACGGTGTAGACAAGTTAAAAATACACATCACTACTCCCGGACTTGATAAAAAGATTTTCAAAGCATACAGAGGCGTGAAAAGAAATAATACGATTCTCTCGGTTGGAAGGATACAGCAACAAAAAGGACAATTACAAACCCTAGATTTATTTAAAAGTCTGCAGTATCGCATTAAAGGACTTGAGCTAATTTTTGTTGGGGGACCTAGTGGTGTAGATGGAGATGCTTATTTGAACAAAATGAAAAACAGAATCGAGGAACTCAAAATCGAAGAAGAGGTACAGTTTCTTGGATCATTGTCCCAAAAAAAATTAGTAAAGCTCATGAAAAAGTCAAAGTTATTAATCCATTCAGCAGAAAGTGAAACTTTTGGTTTAGTTGCAATAGAGGCGCATCGCTTAGGTGTTCCAGTATTAAGTACTAATCAAGGATCATTTAAAGAGATTATTTCAAATAATGAAAATGGTTTAGTTGCAAAATCTTTTGATGATGTTCAGGTTTATGATTTCATCATAAAATTATTTGAGGATGACGAGTATAGGTCTCAAGTAATAAATAATGCAGTTAAGAATTCTTTAGTGTTCAATTGGGAAATTACAGCTGAAAATCTTAGAAAAGCATATAAAAATATTACTTAAAGATAAAGCTTCTTAATATTTAATTCATCACCCAGGTTTTAAAAAAAGTACTCATTTTAGTGAGGACAAAAACACTGACATTTGAAGAACATAGTTTTCTGGATCTGCATTCCAAGAAGTTACGTGTCCAACATTTTCACTACGAATATAAGTAAAATTCTTATTTCTGGATTCTGCAATTAGATCTGACATTTCTACAGGAACCCACTCATCATCATCGCCATGGAATAATAAAACGGGTATATCTGAATTGATTACTGCATCACGGAAATCCATTGAATCAAAATCTACTCCATAACGTAATTCAGTTACTATTTTGAAATAGCTAAATAAACCTTGAGGTAACCATGGAAACCTAGCAGCACCGTTTACTTCTACACTTTCCCAGAAACTTATTACTGGAGCTTCATAAATAATCCCGGAAACTTTACTTAAATCATCTGTGTTTTGAATCCATGAAGAGACAGGGCCACCACCACCGCTTATACCCCAAAGTACTACATTTTGACTTATTTTTCTTGCCTCGTCAATTGCTGCATCAATATCTTTCCACTCAGAAACTCCGTATTGGAATATACCGGATGGATCTTTCGGCAGCCCTCTATCATTTCTGTAAGAGATTATCATCGAACGAAATCCCATATCCATCAAATCTTTTGCTCTCAATTGTGCGAAAACCTCTCTTGAGTAATCTCCTCTGAAACCATGTACAAAAATTACAATTCCATCATCTCCACTAGAGGTTAAATAAGCAGGGAATTGTCCAATATCTGATTGATAAAAAATATCTTCATATTCAATATCGACTACTGACTTTGGAGTATAAATACCTTGAGTTGCCTGACCTGACCAGCCAGAGGTACCAAGAATTTTATAAATTCCAGTTTTTTCATCCAAGAGAAGGCCGGCTGAACCAGCAATCCTATCACCAGTTACTAAAGAGCCATTAATCTGTAGTAACTCTCTTTCTATAATATTTCCATTCGTGTTAAGTATTTTTCCAATAACTGCATCACCATTTTGGCCTATGATCCCATAAATGCCGTTTTCTAGCATTACTCCCCATTGCTCTTCTTCAACATTTAATTTTATTGATTTAGAGGTAATAGACTCAACAACTACTCTGTCTTCAGCTGTACCAACACTTTCAGTCTCAGTAAATTCTGGGTTTAATCCCGATTCATAAATAAGACCAGAAAAATACCAACCAACTCCCAATAATGCGATCACTAAAAATATTCCTAGTGAATAAAAGATTTTTTTCAAAATTACTCCTTAAGAGTTTAGGTTAACAAAGATTACATACTTATACTAAATTCATGTCAAAAAAAATAATATCTTTCGCCTCAGATTTTGGATTAAGTGATGGATCTGTTGGGGTAGTTAAAGGTGTAATAAATAGAATTGATGAAAAAATAGTTATCAATGACATCTCTCACGGAATACCTCCACAGGATATAAGGTATGGCAGCCTACTGTTAATGAGAGCCATCCAATATATTCCACAAGGAGTTCTCTTGGGAGTTGTAGATCCGGGAGTAGGAACTGAAAGAAAACCAATAGGTATAGAAACCGAATGGGGTGTAATGATAGGACCTGACAATGGGCTTTTAAATCTTGCCTGTGCAACAGTAGGTGGGGCACAAAGAGCTTTTTTATTGGAAAATACCGATTGGATTATTCCAGCTGAAGGTAACACCTTTCATGCAAGAGACATCTTCTCTCCTTTTGCAGCAGGATATGCTTCGGGCCAACTTGCTTTAGAGGAATTTGGACCTGAAGTAGACCTTGGAGATTTAAAACAGTATTTAATTCCATTAACCGAAGTAACTGAAAAGGTAATCAAAGGAGAAATCTTGTGGGTTGATCATTACGGCAATTGCCAAACCAATATTTCACCAGAAGAGCTTTCAGGTCTTAATTTGTCGATTGGAGATGTCGTAAATGTAACTATTGGGAATCGAGTATTTAAGACAACTTGGTGCAAAAGTTATCAAAGTGAGTATTTAGATAATGTAGGCTTGTTAACAGACTCTTGGGGAATGATTTCTCTGTTTAGAACAAATGGAAATGCAGCTGAAATCTTGGAGTGTGAAGACTCGTCAAAGGTCAGCTTTTCAATTTAAATGAAGCTTAAGACAATAAAGCCTGACACAAAAATAATTACAGCTAAAAGTACTACAAAAACTAGGGTCCAAGGTCTCATGGGTATATTTTAGGATTATGAAAACTTTAAACCTAGTTGTTACCAAAAACTGTGAACTTTGTGAAAAAGGTCTTGAAACAATTAAAAGTCTCGGCCTATTTTTGAATGTTGAAACAGTTGAAGTAGAGGATGGCTACCAAGAATACCTGTTAAGAGTCCCTGTGCTACTCGATGGAGACAAAATACTAGATGAAGGAATTTTGAGCAAGACGACTATTTTAAAAAACTTATTATTTACTTAAATGTCGATAGGTTTTGATTTATCCCTGTTTTGAGTTTCATATTCTAAAAATTCAATTATTTTTTCGGCAACGTCTATTCCACTAGCCTTTTCGATACCTTCAAGACCTGGAGATGAGTTGACCTCTAAAACCAAGGGCCCTCTTGATGACTGTATTAAGTCAACACCCGCGACTTGCAGCCCAAGAACCTTAGCAGACCTAACAGCACTGTCTTTTTCCTCGTCGGTCATTTCATATTCTAAAACACTTCCACCAAGGTGGACATTAGATCTAAACTCACCAGGCTTAGCCCTCCTTTTCATCGAAGCAACAACTTTATCGCCAACTACAATTGCTCTGATGTCTTCACCGTTCGCCTCTTTAATGAATTCTTGTATAAGTATGTTTGCATCAAGATTTTTCATAGTTTCAATAGCACTGATAGCAGCATCCATTGTCTCTGTGAGAACAACACCTCTTCCTTGGGTTCCTTCAAGTAGTTTTATAACAAAGGGAGGTTCTCCAACTGTATTAAGGACTGCTTCAATATCCCTAGAGAAATGAACATAGCCAGTAACCGGCATTTCAACACCGCTATTTCCGATAAGCTGAAGAGCTCTTAGTTTATCTCTAGATCTACTAATTGAAGCTGATGAGTTTGCAGAGAACGAACCCATTAACTCAAATTGTCTTACAACTGCTGCTCCATAAAATGTCCACGTTGCAGCAATCCTAGGTATTACAGAGTCAAAATTAAGTTCCTCTCCTCTAAAGAAAATTCTTGGATTTGCTTTTGCTATATTCATATAACAACGTAGATAGCTGACAACCTGTGTATCGTGTCCTCTTTTATTTGCTGTCTCAAATAATCTAGAAGTTGAATAAAGGTTTATATCTTGTGATAGGATTCCAAGCTTCATTTTTTATTCTTACTTTCTATATTATTTGCTTTTGTTAAAAAACTTACAGATGGATTAACGTCCCATCTTTTTCCAAGTGACTTTCTTCCTATTAACATTGTATAGTCCATTGGTCCTCTGTCAGTTAATGTAAGTTCAATCTTTTTACTAATACCATCCATTAGTAAAGTAGTTTTAATATAGGGCCTTCTTTCGACGTCCCCATTTGAACTCTTTATTCTTTTATATCCCTCTAATGGAGCAGAAGTTTTTCTGACAGTATTATTTCTTTTCATTACTTTAAATTTCACGTATTTAATATCATTTCTTGAAACAATTTTTATATCTGCAGCATCAATAGATGCAAGGTTGGCCCCCGTATCAATTTTTGCGATGACGTTCTTAATATTTAAATCAGGCAGAGCAGCATTTTCTTTCCAGCCGACGACTCTCTTTGCTCTTTTGTTTGTAGCCACTTAAAGAACTACGTAAAACAATAAGCCTGCAAAGGCAATTAGTGCTAAATGAAAGTAGATTACAGGTAACATAGCAAAAGGTTAATTAGATTTTGAGAAGAAACAAACTGTTTTTTAAGGAGTTGTACTTACCGCTTCTATATTTTCTTCCTCTTCTTCCTCTGTTTCAAGAAGGCCACAATCAACAAGAACTTCTTCTGTATTTCCTCCACCAAAAACAACTCGCTCAAAAACTACAACAGCCATAAGCTCTTCTTCTGTTAGCTTGCCTTGGAAACCTGGCATTCCACCAATTGATATTGTGTTTTCAGCACCATAGGCAGCACCAACTTCAGCTTGCCATCCAGCTGATCCAAGTTGTATCCATTTTGCATGATCAGCACAGGTTGGAAATGTTTTATAAAGTGCTCCACCTATAAATGAAGGACCTACACCACCACCACCATTAGCTCCATGACATCCAGCACATGCGGCTGCACCCGAATATACTTGTTGACCTACAGCTACATAATTAACAGTGTTTGTTGAGGCTACACCTTTTCCTTCAAATGGTGAACCATCACAATTAACTGTTTGTTGAGATTTTCTATCAACATCTAAAATTCCATTAACTCCACACTCTTGTGCACCTGATGTATTTATCATTCCTATCAAGATAAATATTGGAATTATCATAAAACTATAATTCAACCATCTTGGAAGAGTGGTATCAGTATTTAACTTGATACCCATTGTGTTGTTAGCCATAGAGACTTTTTTAATGACTTTCTCAACTTTGGTAGTAGCTTTTTGAACAACAGGAGCTTCTTCGGCTACAACAACTTCCTCTTGAACTTCTTCTACAGGAGCTTCTTCGACTACAACAACTTCCTCTTGAACTTCTTCTACAGGAGCTTCTTCTGTAGGTGCGGATGCAGAAAGAGCCTCTCCACCGGCCCAAGATTGTAAAACTTCTTCAACAGTATTTCCTGAAGCTTCAGCCCTAGCTTCAGCTGATCGCTGAACTAGTGTTTCTGGTGCTCCTAATATCTCTGCTACTTTGGCTAATAATTCACTCACTTATATCACAGCAACTTTCCTTCGTATTAATTTTGGATAAAGTTTTAGCACCAGAATAATAACCGGTGGGGTAGGTGGGACAAACAGCTTGTATAGTGCCATCATTGAGCTCCAATATCATTCCATCAAAGTTTCTTGAAGTCATATATTCTTCAGCATCCTCTTGGCAACAAAAGGGTTTTGAACATCTTGTAATGTCCCAATCATTGGTTACTTGTTTATTACTCATTTACTTCTCCTAAAGATAATAAGTAAGTTACTAAATAATCTAAATCTGTAACGCTTAAGAAATCATAGTTTGGGTGAGGAATTGTATCTCTAACTGATGCTGAGTCTGTTAGATACCTGGAAAGCCATTTTGCATTATTTGTTGGTTCCCTAGTTGCAGATGTTGACAAGTCTGGACCCAAACGTAGAAGCCCAGTGTTCTTAATGATTATTTCATTAGCAAATTTATTTTTTAGAATTTTGCCATTTTGTGAATCTGGTATCAAAAGTCTCACATTTTGGGTGTGACAAGATTGACAATTCAAATCGTTATAAACTTGTGCACCTTCTAATACTTCTTGGCTTACAACAATTTCGTTGTTTAGTGATTCAGCCACCAAATCAGCACTTTGATTTTTAGGTATGACAAATGCAAAGAAGTAAGTGAAGAGAGCTACACCAATCACACCTGAGACAAAGACAAATGAACTTTCTTTTTTCAACTCTATAGATTCTTCTTCAACAACCATCTCCACTTCTTCAGCTACAGCAACTTCCTCTTTGACTTCTTCAACCGGAGTTTCTTCAGCTACAACAACTTCCTCTTTGACTTCTTCAACCGGAGTTTCTTCAGCTACAGGTGCCTTCTCTGCCGGAGCTGATGCAGCAACGGCCTCTCCGCCAGCCCATGATTGCAGAATCTCCTCAACAGTATTTCCTGAAGCCTCAGCTCTAGCTTCAGCTGATCGCTGAACTAGTGTTTCTGGTATGCCCAATATCTCTGATACCTTAGCTAGTAGTTCACTCATAGTTCTCCCCAGGTACCTCTAAAACAGTTTCAGACTCAGTTACTGAGCCACCAATAATTGCTCTTAATGTTGAAAGAGTAAATAAGAATGTTGAAAGTAAAAATAATAAAGATAGAAATAAAATTAAAGTGTAAGGGGTTGAGATTAGTGACCATGTGATTAAAAATCCTTCTCCATAAATTGTTGGGTTTCCAGCATTTGCACCTGCGTTCCAGGAAAATCCTGAGTTAATGCCTATAAGTGTATTTAAGGATAGAGTTGCAACAACAGAGATGCCCAATAGGTATGCATTAAAACTTTCTAATCGACCATAGGTGAACTCTCTTCCATATATTTTTGGCACCAAGTAGTAAACAAAAGGAATCACAATAAGAATTAAGCTATACATATATCCGTAACGAACACTGTATTCAAAATTAGTAAGGCTGACAATAGGTGTTAGGTTAGATATAGAGCTGATAATTTGTAAAACATTTGTTATTGCAAATACGACGAAAGCAAAGCTTATGAGAACTGAAAAAACCGGTTCTTTATTTTCTTTAGTAGCAGCAGTTCTAGAATAATTAACTATTAATGCAAGGAGTGGAATAATCAAGCTGAGGGAGAGGTAGATTGAAACATTCTCAATCCAGTCAGGCAACGTTGTTCCATAAAAATATTTGAAACCAGTCCAGGGTAAAAGGAACAAATATCCCCAGAAGCTAATTGTTCCAAGTGTTTTACTAAATAATGTCGCTTGTAGCCCTTTAGTTATAAGGAAGTAAAAAATTGATAAAAATACAAAAGAGCAACCTATATATATGTGCGTCGACAAATACATAGAATTAATAAAAAAGTTGTCAGACATGACTGTGTAGTCACTTCTGTAAATGATTAATGAGATTAGATAAAATACAACAGCACCAAATAAGAATTGGCTACTTAAGAAAATTGAAGGCTCTTTTTTAGCAAGGATATTTAACAATATAAGACCTAAAAAAGCAATAACTAACAGCATTTTAACTATTGATAAAACTGAAGTATTTCCAAGGACTTGTAACTGGTTAGGCATGACAAATGCTAAAACAACATCTAGAAACTCAATGCCAATTAGTCCAAGTCCAGTCAGAAAAAAAATAGGGAAGATGATAATTGACCTGCCCAAGGATTTTGATAAAAGGTATACAACTGCCACAACCAATATAAAAGAAAACAGGAAGTTGAAACTAACTTGGTTAGCTAGCTTATCTAAAAAACCATAATTTAGAACTTGATTTCCAGGAAGCACATTTGAAAATGATCTAAAGGCGTCTCTTAATAAATTTACTAAAGCAGAGAGTACAACCACTAAAGGAAGTAGAAAAATAAAAACTTTAGATAAGTCTTGTTCATTGCTTGGAATCAATTTTATTTTCATCAATTTATATATTAATTACTCAAACTGACTTTAGTAGTAAACATAAGAAATACTGGAAAAAAGTCCATAAAATAATAAAAAACTTATCCATTCAATTTATAATATTGAATGGTTTTACGATAAAATGGAATATAAACATTAAGGAACTGCGTTGATAAATTTTGTATATAGAAACCGAGTAAAACTTGGTTTGCCAACTTTCTTTGCTGGTATAGGTAGTTTGACTGGGGGAGTAATAGTTGCTCACTATGCAGGTTTCCCTCAAGGTGAAATAGTAGATTACTTCAATTGGATTCCTCGAGGATGGCTTCCACAAACTATCGGTCAGTTTATAGCATTCAGTGGTAGTCAGTTAATTCTTATTGGACTCGTACTTATGGCTTGGAGTGACAAACCTCTTACATGGAGCAAAGCCGCATATTTTTCTTTTTTAAGCTGGCTCCAACTCACATTAATTTTTGGAGTGCTGCCTTCAGAGTGGCTCAACCTAGCACAAGGCCCGTTGGAGTGGACCAACCAAAGAGAGTTTATCAAATTCCCACCTATGTTATTTCTTGGTAACGAAGTTTCCATGAGTTTTGGAGCATTAAAAGATGTTATCCAACTTGGTATTTCACAGGGTGCATTGATTGCAGTTTTTGTACTCGGATACTTAGTTCAAGATATCAACAATATGAAAGAAAAAGGCAAAGTTAAAATTTCTGACTATGGTAAAAAAGTTGTAAAGACAGGTACAGATGGCTAAAAAATCTGAAGTACTAATTGAAATGCCAGAGTTTGAAAAAAAATATAATCTCGCGATGGTTGATGCAGAAAAGATTACATCTAGAGTTCGTCCAAAACAATTTCTTCATATCGATGAGGCTGAATGTATTCTTTGTGAAGGCTGTGTAGATATTTGTCCATGGAAATGTATCCACTATCTCTCAGTTGATGCCATTGATGATTCTGTAAACGTAGAGTCGCCAGATGCTGAAGACGCGCCTGGTTTTTTTGTAGTTGACGAAGATGCTTGTACAAGATGTGCACTGTGTGTTGATAGGTGTCCTACGGGAGTAATTTCCTTAGGTAAATTTGCTGGATCTTTAGCTGATGCAGCTGTTGAGAATGGTGTCTATACCGCACCATGGGATGAAGACTCTGGGGAAAGAACTGATAGACACGGGTATATATATGGAAGGTTATAAAATAATATAATGGCAAAATTAACCCTTAAAGAAAGATTTAAAAAAGGAGCAGCTGGATCAGGAGATGCTGTTAGAGGAAGCAAGTTTGCGACAAGTATTTTTCGTCCAGGCTCACCTTTTAGAAAAGGTTATTCCGATAGTCCAAGAAATAGATCTTATGTAGTGATGAACAACGTTCTCTATCACCTACACCCAGTAAAAGTGAAACGACATGGAGTGCGTTTGTCATACACTCTTTGTTTAGGAGGAATGAGTTTCTTCCTATTTATAGTTTTAACTATTACTGGTATTTGGTTGATGTTCTATTTTCGACCAACGGAGATGGCTTATGCAGATATTCAGGCACTCCAGACCAGTGTCGCTTTTGGTTCCTTGGTAAGGAATATGCATAGGTGGGGAGCACACCTTATGGTCTTAGTAGTTTTTCTTCATATGTCTCGAGTTTTTTATCATGGAGCATATAAGGCACCTAGAGAGTTCAACTGGGTAATTGGTGTAATTCTCTTATTCCTGACTTTATTCTTATCCTTTACAGGTTATCTCCTTCCGTGGGACCAGCTGGCTATTTGGGCTGTTACGGTGGGTGGAAATATGGCAAGCTATACGCCGGTGTTCGGTGCACAAATTAAATTTGGTTTGTTTGCAGGGTTAGAAGCTACAACCGCAACACTACTTAGGTTTTATGTATTACATGTTCTCTTCTTCCCATTCATTATCGTTATTTTCATGGCAATTCACTTTTGGAGAGTTAGAAAAGATGGGGGTATCTCTGGACCACTCTAGAGAAATATAATATATGGTTGATATCCCAGAACACTTACTTTTAAGATCTGCAGAGGCAAGAGCTAAAGCTCTTGGTATTACAGTTGAACAAGCTCTCGCAGAAATGAAAGGTGAATCATCACCTACAGTTGTAGATGATGAGCCTGAAGTTATTGAAGTAGAGTTATCAGCTCCTCCAAAAGCTGAAACACCAGCACCAGCTCCCGCAGCTGAAGAAGTAAAAGCTGAAACACCAGCACCTGTAGAAACACCTGCAGCTGAAGAAGTAAAAGCTGAAACACCAGCACCAGCTCCTGCCAAGGCACCAGCTGCTGCTAAAACTGATACTCCAGAAGAAGTAGACTTTGCTCCAGAAGTAAAAGTAACGCAGAGGTTATTAACTGTAGTTAAAGCAAAACCAATTCAAAAAGCTACATCAGAGCCAGTTGATAAAGTCAACACTTGGCCACACCTTATGCTTCCAGAGTTCATTTCATTGATGGCAATGATGGCCTTCTTAATTTTATTAAGTGCGATTCTTCAAGCTCCACTTCTAGAAGAGGCAAATCCAAACATCACTCCTAACCCAGCAAAAGCTCCTTGGTATTTCCTTGGATTACAAGAGGCATTATCTTATTGGGATCCACAAATTGCCGGAGTTATGATTCCTCTAGTTATTGGTTTGATTGGTTTCGCAGCTATTCCATATATTGACAGAAACAAAGAGAACAATCCTTCAAAGAGAAAATACGCAATTATGATGTACACTTTTTTCTTAGCTGGAGCAGGAACATTGACAATCATTGGAGTTTTGTTTAGGGGTCCTGGTTGGAACTGGACCTACCCATGGATTGACGGAATATGGTTTGATGATTTATTAGATTGGATTTATTTCGAATGAGCATAGTTGAGTTATCTTTTATTGCTATTGCAGCAATAGGTGTATTAGGTGTTGTCGGAATAGTTGCAATCGTAACTGGTCGAGGATCTAGAAATATAGATTGGAAAAAGAATTTAGATAAACGTGCTGTTAAAGCTGAGAAGAGTAAAGAAAAAACAAGTTTTTTTGCGCCATCAAAACCAAAATCTGTTGAAGAAGTAAATGTCGAAGAAGCTGTAGATACAGATGAGACAGAAGAAGATATTGAAGAGACCGATGGCTCAATTAAAATCGAAGAAAAAGTTGTTTATGAAGAAATCTCTGAAGAAGAGAGATATATTACAAGAAAACAATTTTTAGGAAAAGCTCTTGGAGGTACATTTGGTGCTTTCATGGGGATTCAAGCATTGGCATGGCTCGGCTTTTTATGGCCAAAAGTATCAGGTGGTTTCGGTTCAAAGGTTGATGCAGGAACAATTGAAGACCTCAAAAACCAAATTATTCAGGCTGATGGTTCTGTTATTCCTGCTTTTATACCAGAGGCAAGGGCGTATGTTTTACCATTCAGTGAAAGTACTGCCGGTGATTCACAATTTACGGATGGTTCCACAATTGCTGATGGACTAGTTGCCGTCTACCAAAGGTGCGTACATCTTGGATGTAGAGTTCCATGGTGCAACTCATCTCAAGGTTTCGAATGTCCATGTCATGGCTCAAAATATAATATGGTTGGAGAATACTATGCAGGCCCCGCTCCTAGAAATTTAGATAGATTTGTAGTTAATGTCTCATCATCAGGGAAGCTTATTATCGACACAGGAACAATTATTGAATCACCTAGAGCTCCAGGACTTTCAGTCAAATACCCTCAAGGTTTATCATGCATCGCTTTAGCCCCAACTGAAGAATCATAATGAATAGTTCTATTTTCATAACACTTCTTTCTTTGGCAATTGTCGGTGCCCTTGCATATTTTGCTGCTGTTGGATTCAGAGGATCTGGTAAGAACGAAGAGATACCAGCTAATCTAACAAAATATAAGTCTGACGATGAGTTGGAAACAAAACATTTAGATAAATCATTATCTTGGGCAGTCCTAATTGCTTCACTTTTGACCATTATGATTCCGCTTTACTATCTTGGAGAGGATTCACGCCAAGAGAGTTTTGTTGAGGAATTTGAAGATGTATCAGTAGAAAGAGGACACCACTTATATGAAGAATTTGGCTGTGGAAACTGTCATGGTGTAGACGGCGGTGGTGGAGCTGCTTCTTATGTAGAAAAACGAAGTGGCGTCAAAGTTACCTGGGCAGCCCCAGCAATAAATAATGTCTTCTATCGATATGACGACTCTGAAGTTAAATATTGGCTCATTTACGGAAGAGCAAACTCACCAATGCCTGCTTGGGGTCTTGAAGGTGGAGGTCCAATGAATGATGGACAATTAGAGGATTTAATCGACTATCTTCATTCATTTCAGGTAGATCAATCCTTTGAACTAGGAACTATTGAATCAAGTATTAATTCATCTCTTCTTAGGCTTGAAAATTCTGCACTACAGGTTGAAAATGAAATTATTAATCAGAAGATTCTTATTGAAGAAATAAAAGCAGGCCCTGCAAAGTTACCTGTCTTACAAGAAGCCGTCGAGAAGATTACAGCTTTACTAGAAAAAGATAGTGGAATTGACTCTGACGAAGATGGTCTTTATGACTCTGTGGAAATTGAGCTTTCAGAATATAGTGCAGCAATCGCCGATATTGTCGGTTTGTCTATTCTTAATCTAAATCCTGAAGAAGAAGAATCAACACCTTCTAGAAAAGATGTTTCTGTAGCCAGAGGTTATTTGTCACAACTTAATTCTCAATTAATAAATACTGGGATATTGGTCGAGGGGCAGGAAAAGTTCCTTAATGAAGCATTAGATGGACTTGAATTTTTAGAGACAGCATTAGAACAGCGATTATGGGAAGTTTCATTTGAAGAGATTGCAGAATCAACATTTGGCGGAAACATAGATGAAGCTAAGAGAGCGGTTGGACTTTTCAATGCATATTGTGCAAGATGTCATACTGCCGGTTACTCAGCTGGTGTTGCTTACACAAAGAAAATTGGATCTGGTGGCTTGGGACCAGCACTTAGAGGTGGAAGAGCCAATATACAATTTAAAAATAGAAGTGACCTTATTGATTTTATAATTAATGGTTCTGTTAATGGTAAGGGTTATGGGGTCAACGGTGTTGGCGGAGGCAAGATGCCAGGATTCGGAGCAGTATTACCAGAGTCTGACATTGCTTTAGTGATAGACTACTTAAGAGGAATGGAGCCTGATGCGTGACATAATGAGATCGTTGCTTTCAGCGAATCTAACTATTACTGGAATAATTATGTTTATTGGATCGCTAATTACCTTTTTTGGATCTACGTTTTTGATTAATGCAACAAACCTTGGTAAGAGGTTGGGATTTTTAGTTGTTGGAGCGGGTACTTTCGGTTGGTGTATTATAAATTCAATACTTTTTGTGCTTTATGCTCCTCGAGGTCCAAAACCTGCAGAAATTGAGGGACTGAATGCTTTTGAGATTAGAATTTTACCCTTAACTTTTCTCGCGGGCTCCACAATACTTTTTGTAATGTTTGTACTAGCACTTAATAGGTACGAGCAAGAAAAAACTGAAGCCGAAAACACCTCTGATTAATAAACTATAAACCTCTCTTCTCTATAATTAAATTATGGAAGAAATAGTAGATATTATCACAACAATCATTCAAGTAATTATCGTCGGTATAATTATTTTTAGACTTTTCAGAATATTAAGACCTTTCGAAAGAGGACTTGTTGAGAGATTCGGAAAATACAACAGAGAAGCAAGTCCAGGTTTAAATATTGTTATTCCTTGGGTTGAACGTCTCATCATAGTAGACATGAGAGAGCAAGTTATTGACGTACCCCCACAAGAAGTTATTACGAAAGATAACGTAAATATCACAGTTGATGCGGTCATATATTACGAACCAACAGATCCACAGAAATTAGTTTATAACGTAGGGGACTTTATTACCGCTGCAACAAAACTAGCTCAAACTAACTTAAGAAATGTTGTGGGTGATTTGGAATTAGATGCAGCACTGACTTCAAGAGAAAATATTAATACCCAGCTAAAACTTATTCTTGATGATGCTACTGATAAATGGGGTACAAGAGTAGTAAGAGTTGAGATTCAAAGAGTAGATCCCCCACAAGATGTTCAAGATGCAATGAACAAGGTCATGAAAGCAGAAAGAGATAGAAGAGCAGCAGTTACTGAGGCTGAGGGTGAGAAAAAAGCTGCAATTTTGACTGCTGAAGGTGAAAGACAATCACAAATATTATCTGCACAAGGTGAAGCAGAAGCTCTGAAAGCTGTTGCGGATGCACAAAAATATGAAAAAATTGCAGTCGCTGAAGGTGAAGCAGAGGCTATTGAACAAGTCTTTAATGCAATTCATAGAGGTAATCCATCAAATGATTTGATTGCTATTAAGTATCTTGAATCATTAGAAAAAATTGCTGATGGAAATGCAACAAAGATATTCTTACCTGCTGAAATGTCAGCAACATTAGGAAGTATCGGGGCCATTTCTGAATTATTTAAAGAAGACAAAGAAGAATCAAAAGAACTTACTGAAGAATAAGTAAAGTCCTATTACTACAAGCGATACACCGCTCAATTTATTTATTATATCCTTAGTTTTTTCTGATGAGTTTTTAAAGAAAAAGTCACTGGTATAGGCATAGGTTATATCTGCCATAAAATTTATT
>JACKQG010003574.1_pt1 | contig 18905 bp, 26 predicted proteins | sample 8237621 | NCBI WGS metagenome assembly JACKQG01 (sample SAMN15677084, study PRJNA649215) | marine metagenome | biome: marine; feature: Black Sea; material: saline water; isolation source: suspended particulate matter (SPM) from the Black Sea western gyre | collected 2013-06-09/2013-06-10 | depth... | reverse complement strand
GGGTGTCTTGCTTCGGTTAAGGTTGTAATAATCATGCTTTTTTGTTGCGGGTTTTTAATGTCCTTGAATACCCCCGTTACATCATGGAAATTTAATACAACGTCACGCCCTGGGGGAATACTCTTTAAGGTTTGATCTAGGGTTAAAAGGTCTTTTCGATACAAGTGCATAACATAGTAATTTTTATTCCTTGTATGGAAACCATGAGAAATTAAGGAATGAAGGGCAGATTTTCCAGATCCAGGGGATCCAATAATCATAACGCTTGTGAATTGTTTTGTTTGATTTTCGCCGTATAGATCATCTAAGAATATTCGAGGGTTATGCCATTGGGCAATTTTTTCCCCTTTATAATCAATAGCGCCTTTGTATTTGTCGGCTTTGTCGGCTTCGTATCTTCGTCTTAAAATCTGATCTGATGATATACCGCGGGTTTTAGTTTCCAATTATACGCGGTTCCATTTCTCTTGATTTGTTTCCCTAAAGTCGGTCATTGCTAATTCGAGTTTGAAATCCCAATAATCGCAATATGCCTGTGCCTTTTGTTCTTTGTTTAACCTTGTTCTAATTGCCATAATGCCTTCAGTTGAATGTAGGGCGAACCTTGGCATATCATTAATGAAGGCTTTAGAAGGGTGTGCTGTATTCATAAGATAAAGCCATTTGCTTGCACGGATAAATTCATTATTATTGTATGCCGTGACATAGCATTGCCGATATGACTGTATGACCACCGCTAGATCTTCATAGTAACTGCCCATATTTGCGCCGAATTTCCTTATAATTATAATTTTATTAAGGTTCCTATTGTTGTATCTGATAAGTAACAAAAAAGAAGAAAATTAGTGCCAAACAATAATGAACATTTACGCTATTTTATGAATGAATTAGGCGTTAAAGTGTAGTAAGTTGCTAGTTCCAACTTACCTTATTTACTAGCCGTAAAAAATACGAACCAAAATTATTTTTTTTCCATACGGGAACCAAGGAATAAAGAAAAAGAATGAGGGTTTAGTTCTTTAGTTTTAAGATACTATACCCACATTTCTTACCGCTTGAAACATTACATATACCATTAACCCCGACACTTGCGATCAAGTGTTCTATTTTATTGGGTTGGTAAATGTAACCCATGGCCATTAATTCAGATAAGCGGGCGCGTGTTGTGTTGTAGTCTAATAATAGGCGGGCGCTTATTGTCTTTGCAAGCATGGGTTTTCTTTGTTCGCTTAACAGTTCTAAAATATTGGTTTGGTTTGCAGATAATAAAGGGCGTTCCAGTTGCGGAATATCCCCGAGTATCTCCTTTAGAATTTGTTTTGTTTCCGATCGTTTTTGTTTCATTGACTTAGTGAATAAAGTTTAGGTTAAAAGTGTTTTTTGTTTAACGTATTTCAGATCATTATTTTTAATGTTGCCCCCCGTCGTTATTGGGTTCGCAGGGGGCGCGAATGATTCTAGGAATGTGCTAGGGTTTCCGCATGAAACAATTTAGATAAGAATTGTTAATTTAAAAAGTTTTGGCGTGGGCGTTTGGCGGTCATAAACTCACACACACACATAAGCGAGTTCAACATTAGAAAAACATCTATAGATACCCTTTGACTAAATGACCCGTGTAACCTGTGGATATTCAAGGGAATAAAAGTAAAAAAAAAGAGAACCCCACACACAAAAAGCGAATCCTTTAGTTTTTGTATTGTTGTTTTAAGACTAACACGGTTCCTTGTGAAGATTCAAACCATTCATAGATCCCTTCTTGGCTTGACATTTTGGACAAATACCGCTTTATTGTTTCAGGCGAACACCCGACAAATTCAGCGCCCGAATTTATCAAATAAGGATATTGAAGCCCACAATTTTCATCATTCATAAATTGCCCCGCTACCCATCTTCTAAAGTCGGCTTCGTATTTCTTACCCGTTATCATTTCAGGGGTTGCGGATCTTTTGAAAGGTTCGGCTAATGAAGGGTGATTCTTCTTAGTATTGCATGATCTGCATAGTAATTGATAATTCATTAACCGATTATCTGAATTATTATTATTAATGTGATCAATAAACAAGATAGGGCTTTTACCTTGTTCGGCTAAAATCCAGGGTTCAATTTTACATAAAACACAATATTCCCCGCGCTGTTTTTCTACAATTAAAGGATATTCGCGATCCCTTGTTTCCTTGTTTTTGTTACTCATTTCGTTTTATTCCATTGCAGATATAATAAATAATTACTTGAATCGTCTAACGCTTCTTGTAAATAATTTCTAGGTTTATTCATACAAAACAATATCCTTCGTCACAAGATTCCTCATTATCAAAAGTCTTTTGTTGATCATCTTTAAAATAGGATTGAATAGGGTGATCTTTCAACATTATTTCAGGATAACGCGCGCCGTTAGATAATAAGATCATTCTAACATACCCCTGCCCTTAACATATTCAAATAAACCTCACTTTGCCAGGGTTCCAAATCCATATCTCTTATTTCATCACAAGGCAAAGCCTGAAAATCATCTAATTGTTTTTCAAACTTTTCATTTTCCACATATACAAAATACATAAAGACGGAACCGCCGACAATTAAGAAAGCCATAACGATTAAAATTATTGCGCCCGTTCTTTTAGAGTGCATTTGTTTGATATTCTTAACGTCTTTTCGTGTCATTAAATCCCCCCGTTTTCTTTGTGCCATTTAATATGATAATCGTTTTGCAGTTCTTGACATATAGGGCATTTTTTTAAAGTAAAAATATCATTCAATTTCTAAACACCGATCCACATTTACAGCAATGCGAATTAAATCTTTTTTCTTGAAGTAATCCGCAAGAAGGGCAATTAACCTTTTTATTATATTCGCCAATTCGTTTTAATTTCCATGCTTCATTCATTTCAAATAACCCGATTCTCGTCTAAAACATTAGTCATTGTGATTTTATCTCCTGTAATTGTAGATATTCCCAATGATGTTTGTAAACTTGATTCCATTCATCTGAGTGGTCTGAACATACTGCAAACTCATCATTTATAACACATTCAGGACACCTTGCACAATCCTCAATAAATGCTTCAAATTCTTTAGAAACTCCCGACTCGTTTAATCTCTTTGTCATTAGGTTAAGACCTCTTGTTTTACAGTAAATGCACTTTCAAGGATATATTGTCCTAGTTGAGGATCAACACAATTTCTAAGTATTTGGTCTTTCTCTAAAACATCCTCTCTTGTCTGTCCTTTCTTCCTACCAGGAATTTTATACTTTGACAAATCAAAACCGAATTTGTTTTGTGTTTCACCTATAGAAGCCCTTGCGACATTATCATACTCAAACTTCTTTTCATTGATGGGGTAATTAGACCAAAACCAATGTCTTTGAATTTTCTTAGGCTTGATCAATGGTTCATAATATGCGATTACATTCTCAACACACCATTTACCCTTGAAATAATGCTGTAAGAAAATAATCTCTTGATATAATTGTAAGTCAGGATATAACGGATTAGCCCATCTACCCTGTGTCTTGTCCTCTACTGCACAAGCCATGTTTTTTCTTAACCTTGAATGACTCTTGCATACTGGACTAGACCAAATAAAATCAAATTCGTTAAAATGTTCTAATAAATATTGATGAGCATCCCCAATTATTACGGTATCATTTGGGAATAGGTCCTGGTATATCTCAGCGACCTTTGGATTAATCTCTACTGCTGTAACCTCAACATCTTTCCATAATTTTCTATTACCACCTATTCCAGCATAGAGATTTAAAACTCGCTTCTTGTCTAATTGTTCTGTCATTGGGATTTACCTCTTTTACAATATCGAAATTCCAATACTCTTTCTGAATCTAATTCTAATAGAGATTCTTGTGGGATAACAAAACTTTTTGGTCTTTCACCTTTCATCAAGAAAGTTTTTTCTAAAACAAAAAATGGTTCTTTACCGTTAGGATTTTCCATTTCGAATAATTTGAATAATCCCCAATTAACCCAATTACCCTTTCTTTCAACCCGTTTCTCGTTCATTGATACTGTCAAGATGATCTAACCCCGCATATACAGGAATTGTTTTCATCAATGGCTTGAAATTCCTTACAAGGTATTGAATGATCTTCTTTTGGTTTGTTTTGTGTTTCTAGTTCTTGATTAGTCTTTTCTAATTCTTTTTCATATCTTTGAATATCTATGTTTGAATCAATGATAACTTGTTTTGTTTTTATTTCATGTGCCAGGGCTTCGGCTTTGGTTTTTTGTTTCAAGGCTTCTTTTTCCAACTTTCTTATTTTTCTGTTTTTGATTTTAGAAACTAGGGAACCAAAAGCAGATCCCGTTTCCTGAATTATCTTCTTTGCGGTTTCCTGATCCTTCTTTGTCATAATTGGCTTGTTCTTTTTTGTGTATCTGGGTTTAGGGCTTGGAAATTTTTTCTTTTTAGATTTAGGGAATATATCAATCTTAAAGGATTCATCAAGGGCTTTATCCATTTTTCTAAATTCCTTATCAAACATTATACTTTTTCCCCTTCTAAGATTTTTAGAATTTTTCTATTATCTCTTATGTTCATTATGGAAACGGCGCTTATTGAAATAAAAATCACGGCAAGCATAATAAAAAAGGATTGAATCATTTTTGATTAACCCCGCCCTTTTGAATTATGCGATCCATCTCTTGATATTCTTCACCTTCTTCTTGATCATCGGAATTTTTTAGATTCTCGATTAGATGATCCTGAATTGTTACCTTTCGGATCTTCATGTTTGCTTGTTCACACATTCCGATATTATAGTGATTTACTAAATCGGTTAATGTTTCGAATTGTTCTTTTTCTTGTTCCCCATATACGCGAACCATACAAAAATAAGTTTTTGACATAGTACGGGGTTCTAAATGATATTTTTCATTTGCGACCATGATTAGGGTATAAACAAATACTAATTAAACTTATTCAGAATAGTATTAATAATAGTATTATTATTTCATCATATGTCACAAGTTCTAACATTGACAGGATCCGCTTTTGAGGATCGAATCCTTTTGAAATTAAAAGGATATTCCCGCCCATGCAAAACAAAACACCTAGCCGATCGATTAAACATCGAACGCGCCGATCTTGTTGCCACGTTAAACGGATTAAGAAAAAGGGGGTTGATCCAATATACAAGAAAGGAAAACGGGAAAAATGATCATCGTGGGCGTGATGATTTAATCTATGGTTGGGTTATCGCCTAATCCTTTTTTTTTCCCATAAATAGCAAGTATAGTTCGCATTATTACCCCCTTCGTTCTTGCCTGAATAGTGATCCCATATTGGAACCATATCATAATAATTATGCGCAAATAAATCTACGTCGTGCGTGTCGTTTGTTTCCAAACATACAAGATATTTTTTTGTAATTCTTTTCAGGTTCTTAAAAATATCATCAAAATCATCATCCAAAATATGATCCAACACCGACGAAGTTAAAACTAAATCATAAGAATTATCTGGAATAGTCTTTAGGGTTTCTTCGTCGCCGAGTTCTACATTTAGATTTAATGCCTTGCCTTTCTTTATTGCCTGGGGGTTTATGTCTATGCCGTAATGATTAAGCGGGGCAATTTCCTTTAAATTAATTCCGACATTACACCCAAATTCAAAAGCAGAATTAACGTTTAATGATTTACAGTATTCCCTTAGTTTTGTTCTTAGCGGGTTCGGTCTAGTTCCGTAAAGCCCGTGCCTTGCCCCGCCTTTCAAATACATACGCTTGATATTTTCCGTTGTCAGTTCGCCCTTTGCTGAATAGCGGGGCTTTATTTTATCAAGAATAATGCGGGGGGAAATTTTCATATTTGTTAATTTGTTCAACGAGGTTAAAAGGATTAACTGTTTTTTCTGCCAAGATGAAACGAAGGATCTTAGTTCGGGTTCATACAGTTTAACAAAATCATCGTCATAACCTTGCAATATTTCGCGGGCGGATTCCCTTGATTCCTTTAACATTATTTTTAATGTCAAGTATAATTTAGAATACCCTAAAGCACGATAAGAACGCCCGCGGTTTATGTTCTTGTTAGTGCCGTAGTTCTTACCCGTCTTTCTTGCCGTGGTCAAAAGAGAATTATCAGCAAACACTTTAAATTTTAATTGCATGGCTTTGAATAAATGATAATCTTCGTTACCGTAGTTTTCCTTAAAGCAATATCCGATCAACTTTAAGAAAGAATTTCTATACATACGCCCCGATCCCCTGGGCAATGTGTTATATTCCCCATGTATAGTTCCCGAAGTAATGGCAAGTGTAGGATCTTTTTCCATTTTGTTTATCAATGTTTGCGAATAGTGTACGGGTAAGACCTGATCCGCGCCCATCAACAACAAATAATCTAAATCAGAATCGGTTAATTCATTCATGCCGTAATTTAAAACCCTTGATAGTTTGGGATCATTAAGATAAGATTCATGGGTAAAAGGATAATCTATAACAGTAACATCATTTGGGAATCTATGCTTAATTTTATCCTGGGTTCCGTCGGTTGATCCGTCATTAATAACGATAATTTGAACGGGCTTTAGTGATTGATTGATAATAGATTGAAGGGTTGGAATTATTATCTTTTCTTCGTTGCGTGCAATTACTAGCACGGCATAGTTAATTTTTTTCATATTCTTTTAATTTGTTTATCCATTCTTCTTTTTGTTTTGTGGGTTCTTGCCCTTCCAGAATTAGCCTTAATGTTTTTAACAGTTCGGGCGAATGGCGGAATAGTTCGTTCGTATCTGTGCCTAATTGTATTTTTTTAAAATGCTTGCCAACAATTATCGAAGTAATGATCACGGCTAACATAATTAAAGGAACCCAAACAGAAAGGGGGATAATATATTTAACAATAGTTAAGGTATGAGTAATTATAACAAAATTTACCATAGTTATTATGCCATATATCGCGACTTGCCCAACCCTGAAATTATGATAAATTACTTTAAGATTCATCAAATATAGATTTAATCTGCTTCTCTATAAGTAAAAATAGATCTTTGCTTTTCAAATATTCTTCAATACATAATTTATGATTAGTCACATTTGCAAAGTCTAAAAATTCTTCACATGGTTGCGGGGGGATAACTACGGGCGGAAATGATTTAAAATAAGGTTCCAATTCAAAATAAAACCCATAAAAGAAAAGCCCGATTAGAACCGCAAGAACAAAGGGCAAAATAAAATCTTTGTTTGTATAAACGTGCTTTTTGTCAATAAATAATATTTCCCCGTGCCGTTCTAAAATCTCAATGAATGATATAATAAAAAACAACCCCGCTGAAAATATCGGGATTAAAATTAAGGTTGTGATATATTCTAAATCTGAAACAAATTCCAATAATATTTAATTTTGTGTCAGGTTAAAAGTTAAAAAATATCTAGTTTAAAACCCAATTTCTTTAAAGCCTTCTTTGCCTTTTTCCCTTTGGGTTGGCTAACGTTTGGAATATACATACGCGAAGAAAAGGATCCTTTCTTTTTCTTTTGAATTTCCATTTCCTTAAGATATTGTTTTTCTTCTTTTTTGGTCATGCGTTTTCTATATTGGGGCGTATTGATCTTCTTTTCCAACCTATCGATTTTTTCAATTACCTTTCTAGATTTACCCGTGGAAATGTCGGGGGCTTGTTCAATGTATCGCCCGACGGATTCGGTATTAACATTATACCTGAAATAAGAAATGCTAGGCTTACCCGTCTTTGATTTTTTACGCGGATCGGTTTCTTCTTTAAGATTAAGGGAAATTGACAAGCCTGGGCGCGTGGTCGTTGTTTTGATAGTTGTTTTTGTAGGGGTTGGAATTATTGGGGTTTGTTCTTGCTTTAAGACCAAAGTAAATTCCTGATCTTGCCTTGTAGTTACATCGGATCCCAATAAGGGGATCTGTGTCGTATTGTCTTTTAGTCCTGGTTTTGTAATGAGGGAATACTTAGGATCAATGCTTGGCTTTTTGCCTAACGTTGTTTCTAATTCTGTTTTTAATTCGCTTATCGTATCGGTTCTTAATTGGCTTGCTTCTTTTAATCCCGTGTCTAGTTGTGTTTTTTCTGTTTGTTGGGTTTGGGTTTGTTGTGTTTGGGTTGCTTCGGTTCTTTGAGTTGCGCCCGTGGCTTGTATGGATCTAGTCGCTTGTGTTGAAGTTACAATGGAAACGCCCGATAATTTGTTAATTGGTTTTACGTCTATTTTTTCCTTGTTTGTGTTTCTAATTATATTTTCTAAAGTTTCCCTTCTTTGTGTAGTTGGGCTTTTTGTTACTGAAATATTATTAGATGATTTAGGCAAATTAATATTTATTTTGTCACCCGTTCCCGTGGCGGGCTTTGTTGTTTTTGTTGTTGTGTTTGGTTTAAAATCATCAACGCGGTTTAATCCTTTAACATCTTGATTTAAAGATTTTATTTTGTTTAATCGTTCGGTTTCCATAATTATAGAACCCGTCTTTATTTCCTGGGTTTCGATTTTCTCAATTACGGCTAAGGGTTTTTCCTTCAATCCACCTAGCCCGACTTTTTCAGAAGTTCCCACGGTTGCGAGTTTGTCCACATCTTGCGCTTTTAAGATATTATCACGGGTTGCGGGGTATTCTACTATATCCTTGTTTTGTTTTATACCGCCTTTGAGTTCTTTTCCTTGTTCACCGCTGATCAATATTTTTGAATATGCGCCAGGTCGATCCGCAGTATAAGTTTCATATAATGTGCCGTGGGCTTTTTTGCCAGTATTCTTAACTATAATGTAAGGGGTTTGAACTTCGTTTAGTTCGGTTCCCCTTTTGATTAGCGCGGTTCTTGAATCTAACATTTCAATCCCCACGGTTTCTTTGTTGGATTCTAAACGCAGTTTCTTTTTCATTGATTCGGGCATATCGGGGAATTTTGCAATTAATTTTTCGGTTGCAGGATCCCGCCCGCCGTATCTTATTTCTTCGGCTATTTCTTCGGCAATCTTCAAAGTTTTAGGGCTTATTAGTTTAGATTCATAAGCCTTGACCAATAATGAAGGCGCGCCACCAAATACACGGGCTAGTAAATATTCGCCGACACCTTCGCCGATTAATTCCTTTTGCCCTTCGCTTGTTTTTAATTTTGTATCAATGAATTTTATGGTTTGGGATTCTGTGGGCAATGGTTGATTATTAACAGTAGATGAACCGACGGCGATCACATCTTCGATCCCTTTTCCTAAAACAGTTTCACTAGGATTAACAACTGTATTTAAGATCCCGCGATTAACTGGATCCTTGTTTGCCACAGCATAGACGTTTTCCAAATTAACTTGTTTTGTTTCCCCAGATTCCAAAGAAGGATCAAAACTAAATGCGTTCGGATCATCCTGAATTAATTTATTAAATTCCTTATCTTGCACGCTAGGCAATGGCGGAACCTGATTTAACAGATAATTATTGTATCTAAATAATTCTTGTACGGTTGGATTATACTTGTTGCCTTGTTCATCTATGAAATTGTATTGAGGGATCGCAGTATCGGCAGGGCGGTTTAACCTTTCTAAAAGCCTATTAGCAGTTTCTTCATTTTTTACAGTTATTGTTTTATCCCCTTTTATGACTGAATAACTTGTTACGGTTTCGCCTTGCTGTGGTTCTTCAAAGGTCAAAAATTCTTTTTCATCAATGTTTTTAATTTCAGTTTCCAAAGGATCTTCTTTGTCGATGTTCAATTTCAAGTCAATCAGAACGCCCTGCTGTGCCGTGCCTTGTTTGGTTCTTGCAGTTTGAGGGGTTCCGACATAAGGATTAATCCTTTGGTATTCTTCCTTTATCCTTGTTGCTTCTTCGGCGCTTTTTGCATTGCGTAATTTGTCGGATAATTCCTTTTGTTGTCTTTGGGCTTCTTTGAAAGTATAGATTGATTTATCATTATTAATAATATCCTTGGCTTGTGTTGGGGGTTTTGTTAGAAAGGCATTACTTTGATTATTAATTTTTGTTTTTCGAATTTGGGCTTTTGCTTCCGCGTCAATCTTTGCCCGTGCAATATCTTCCGATCTTTGTTTTCGTTGTGTGATTGTTTCATTTAATAAATTGAGTTTTTCGGATTGTTGTGTTTTATAAGATTTGATTGCTTCTAAATTATCTTCAGGGTGTTCGAATACGGGTTGAAATAATTCCCTTGAGGGTTTTTCTGTTTTAGGTTTTAGGTCGCCCGCTTTAGTTGGGGTTGTGGTAAATGTGTTGGCGTATAATGCAATAAAGGAAGCGTCGTTTTCTTCTCTCTTTTGATTATATGATTGAATAATATTTTCATGTTTAACCCTTTCAATGGTTGCGTTTGCTTTTGCCCGTGCGATTGAAACGGAACTAGCGTGTTGGGCTTGTGCGTCCCTTCTTTGTAGTTCTGAGTGATACATTGAAGAAAGGCTTCTTCCGTGGGGATCTGCTTGCCAGGATCTAAACCATGATCCACCTAAAGCGCCCACGTTTCCAAATTCTTGTTTAAAGGCTAATTGTTGGGAAGCAATAGAATGATCCCTTTTCGTTTTTTCAATTAAATAATTATGGTTTCGGGCGACGGCGTTAACCATAAATTCGCGTTGTGATCTATCATATTTGACTTGGCGGGTCGAATTAATCGCCCCCGTCCAATAAGTTTGTGTATAATAATAAGGCACGTTCGACATAGCTTCCGCCCTTGCGTCGGTTAATTCTTTAATCTCGGTAGATTGTGAAAGGCGTAAATCTTCCCATGCCTTTTCTTTTGCTAAGATTGCGTCGGCTTCGGCTTTTCTCTTTGCTTGTTCTTGTGCTTCTTTAAGTTCTAAATCTTCTAATTGCGATTTAATTTCGGCTTGTTGTTGTAAATATTGATTATATTCATCTTCGGCTTGTTTTCGATCCGCTTCATCCTTGTCGGATTTTTGTTTTTTTCGGGCTTGGTTTTCGGCGTTTATTCTTGCCGAATCATCCAGGGCTTTTTTTGCTATATCTGATAATGGCAAGGTTATCAAATAGATTTAATCAGCGTTTGATTTATGCTTAACGGTAATTTTTGTTGCCGTCGTAATGTTTGCTAGTCGTGTAATTGGCGTTATCTATCGGTTCCCTGCTTGGTTGATCCATGCGCATTTCAGGGCGGGCAGTAGGTCTAAAGGATTCAATCATATTTCTTATCCTTCTTCCTTCTTCGTTTGATAGTTGGATTAAGGATAGATCTATTGCTTCAACTATTGCCAACAACCCTTCAACTAAACGGGGTTCGCTTTCTTCGGCGCTATGTCTAAGCATTTCTAGATCTTCTATTACCATAGGCGCGCCGACGTTTGCGGGCAGTTCCATAGTTGCATAACGAACGCCCCTAGAATCGGATCCTTTTCCCTTTCTAAGAATAGATGAAGTATCTATAAAATGCGCTTGCCATTCGCCAAAATCCATAAATTAAAAATTGTTTCTAAGGTTATAAGTTAATTTCCTAAACGGTTTGTAATCATTACGAACGTCATATACATTAAATATAATCCGAGGGGGGCGGTTAGAATCAAAGTAAATTCAGCGGGGAACCCCATAGTCGTAATTAATTGTGTGATAAATCCGAAAGTGAAAAATGAAACAAAGTTTAGAACCGCCGTTATACTTGCTTCAAAGTTTTCATAAATTGTATCATACCAGGGGATCGGTGAACCCGTGCCATTAACGGGGGCGATTAATTCGTTTGTTGTTGTTGTAGTGTCGGGGCTTGTAAAATTAGAACCTAAAGGAAAAGCAGTAAAAGGGGATCTTAGGGAATTTGTCGGATCTTCTTCCTGGTATGCAGTAGTAACAACACCTAGAAAAGCGTTCATAATTAATAGAACCGCATAAAATTCAATTAGATAGACAGAAGTGCTTTGCATTATTCTACCAACTTTTTCCTCAATAAATCATAGAACGCAAACGCGCCCGCAAGTGCAATAAAGGAAAGTGAAATATCAAACACTACTTGATCAATCGTATTGATAAATAATAGAATTGGCAAGCATACAAAACCCGCAAAAGTGCCGTTCCTACTTGTTAAAAATACCATGAACGGAATAGGGAAAAATACAAACACATAGAACCAATCCCCCACGTAATCTTCACCCAATGCCTTCTTTATTGCGCCCCAAGGATCATTATACATATTACACCAGTTAGAAGCCTCGATAGTTATACAGTTAAACCCCTCACCGACGATCATTAATGAATTATCTAGTTTGCCTATGGCATAATCGTTATTGTTAGTATCTAAAAAAGTTCGCATGGTCGCGTTAAGTTCTGGAAACAATACAAAACTTTGTGTATAATTGCCCGCCTGAATCTGTGCGGTTAGTGTTGCATTATTGGCAGATGAAAAAGGGATCACCGCTTCTATTACTTGCCCGCTTGTTTCCGTACAATCAAAAGCCGAAGCGATCAGGGTTGGGGTTGTCGAAATATCTTCGCTTGTGTCAGGGTTTCCCAAATAGTATAATTCGCAGTTGATCGCGTTTGAATCAATCACGGTCAAATCAGAAGGATTCATGGATCTTGTGTCCGTATAATAATCAATAGAAGTAACATTGGTTAAATTTGTCAAGTCCTGAAAATTAAAAGTGTGTACGGTCACATAACAAGTTTGTACGGATTCATCATAATAAGAAAAATATCGCCAAACGTTAGCGGTTCTTTTATCAGTAGGTGAAATATTAGTTAGGGTTGTGGGGCTAGTGTCGGCGCACGGGTAAGAATACCAAACGGGATAACTGTTAGAATAAAATATGGTTTCGGCATAAGCGGGCAAAATAAAAGAACCCAAGGCAATAATAGAAAGTAATGAATAAATGATAAAGTCAGATTTAAAAAGTTTGATCTTCATCATGTCTTTTAATATCGCCTTGTTAATGTCTTTTATGTTCCTGGTATAGTTCCAGGGGGCAAGAAGGATCCGCTAGATATAATCATGTATGCCAAGATTATGCCTATTGCCCCGAATAAGATATACATTGAAGGGAACCAATTAACCACGGCTTTGGTTCGCAGTTTATCAACACCCTTCCTTATCTTTAGAACTGATTTTATGATCTCTATTATATCCCTAGGCTTGTATGTGTGAAAATCATCTAAGATCCTTTCTAGTTCGTTTGAAATAGGTTTAGTAACATAAACATCTGTGAAGGTATCAATATTATGTAAAAGGTCGTCGGTTTTGGTAATTTCCTTTAAAGTTAGTTTATGGTTTAAATTTTGGGCTTGCTTTGAATCTATATAGCCATGATCAAAGAGATTCTTAACGATTAGGAAATTTTGATCATCCTCATCTAATTTATGATATTCTTCGGAATCTTCCGCGCCTTGTTCTAAAAGTCTTTTTTGTTCGGTTTCTTCATTTGTTTTGTTTATCTTGTTTAAGACTTCTGCCATAAATTTTCTAGTTGCCTTTTTTTCTATCTCTTTGGCGGTTTTTAATTCGGCGCTATCCTTTAGGCGTAATCTTCCCGCGTGTTCTACATCTACACGGCGGATTTTATACAAGCCCTGAAAGTTTGCCCATTGATATAATTCATCCAGTAAGCCAAGATCCAAAGCGTTTTGGTTTCGTACATCATAGAAATAGACGGGCGTTTTGTTTAAGAAAAATGCCTTATCAGGGTTGATCTCAAATAATCCTAAATTTTTGTCTATAAAGTATTCTGTATTCTTTGGCATTTTTTTAATAATTATTTGACGACCATTAAAGATAATTGCACATTGCCCGCGGAATTGGCTTACCTCATACCAAGGAACGAATAAACTAATAAAATCATGATCAAACTTTCTTTGCTTGTAGTATTTGCCTTTCTTCCATCCGCGATTAAATTCAAAATTTAACTTCAATAGATAAGGTTTTTTGTTGAGGTTATAAGTTATTTTTAGTTAATCGCTTTTCATTCTACCCATTACTAAAACAATACCGAATAATAGCGCTAGTGTCCAATACCAATCCGCATAAACATAATAGCCCGAAGCGTGAATAATTCCCATTAAAAATAATGTTGCAAGTGTGAATATTCTTACTGTCTTTTTACCCGCCATAAATCCAAGAAGCATTACACCAAAAGGCAAAGCCCCCAAGCCGAAATAAACCCCGCCCATTCCCGAAACCATATTAATAAATTGTATTAATTTGTCGTCGGTATCGGCGATCGTTCTTTGTGCTGATAGTACGGCAAGTTCTAAAGTATCGGTTGCATTATTTGACCAACCCGACCAACCGTCGGCGGATCCGTCACGCCATTGACAAATTAAAACATCCCCAAGAGTAAGCCCCGTGTATTCATAGAATGAAACGTATGAAGAATTAGAAACGGTATTAAGCCAACCGCCCGCGCCGTTTAATTCGCATTGGACACCATACCAAGCCGTACTATTATCACCCGCTGTGCCAGGAACCGAAGTAAATCTTATGGCGGTATCACTTAAGGCGCTTGCTGAAAGTGTCGGGGTTCCTGGCGGGTTAAAGGTTGCAGTTGTAAAGTTTAGAATATTGACCGCGGTAAAATTCGCCCCGCCTTCGGTTATTGCTGTAGCATTAGCAGAATAAGAAGTTCCCAAAGTCAAGCCCGTAATAGTTAAAGGATTATCTGTAAAATTCTGATTAAATGTTATTACGTTGTTAGTTTGCGGGGTATCAAGATATAAAGAATAAGTTGTCAAGTTACCGCCGTTAAGATTTGGGGGCGTAAAAGAAACGGTTGCCGAGGTTTGTGTAGATGAATCCAAAGAAAGATCAGTTATACTATCAGGGATAGGGATCGCAGGGGCAGACAAAAATCGAAGAATCACAATACCGGATCCACCGTCGCCACCTGTGCCAGACACCCCAGATCCACCGCCAGCGCCCCCAGTATTAGCAGTCCCAGCAGTTCCCGTTGCGCTTGCAACCGCGCCAGCGCCCCCGCCCCCAAGTCCACCGGATCCAGCAGATCCCGAGGTTCTTTTAGAACCACCGCCCCCACCCGCATAATAAACAGATGATCCGCTTATTGAATTTGCCAAGCCGTCGCCACCGTCCCCGCCAGTAGTAACATAATTATCCCCTACTTCAGAAGCGCCCCCGCCACCACCTGATCCCGCTGAAGCGCCAGCGGTTGCGGTTCCGCCTGCAAATCCTTCTGATCCAGTTCCCGCGCCACCTGTGCCAGCAGATGAATTATCTTGACCACCGCCCCCACCTGATCCCCCTGAATTACCATTCAAACCGCCCCCATTGCCGGATCCGCCTGCCCCCCCACCCGTAGAGGTGACAGTATCGAAAACAGAATTAGATCCATCAGTTGCCTTACTAGCAGATCCTATACCACCCGCGCCAATAGTTATCGAGTAAGATTGAACCGTTACCGCGTGGCCTGTAGCGGTTTTATACCCGCCCCCGCCACCACCGCCCCCATAGCCGGATCCGCCACCGCCCCCAGCAACTACCAAATATTCAACATCACCCGCGCTTGTTACAGTCCAAGTTCCGGAGGAAGTAAAGGTATGTATTGTATAAGCCCCGTCGAAAGTTTCCGCACACCCCGCGCCACAAGTTGCAAGCGTGGCTTGTGCGGGTTGTTCAAAATTTACAAAACTTGAGGATATACATAAAATTAAAAATAGAATTAAGAATTTTTTTTGCAAAATCATTGAACAAACACCCAAGATAAACTATTTTCATTCCAAACATAAATCGATCCATCTTGCGGGTATTCTTCAGGGGCGTGCCATGTGTCACCATCCAAAATCCAAGAATCAAAAGGAGGTAAAGGAATAAATCTATTATTAGTTTGATCGTATGTGTCGCCTATCCCTGCAAATTTTGAATGGATATTGTTTTTTGTTGTTTCAATGTATGATCCGCTTAATGTTGAAATATGATCAGGGGTCGCAACTAAAACACCAATCACAATATTATTTTCAATCTTTGCAAAATACGAAGGTAAAGTATAATCAATATCCAAACTAACAGAATCCGAATCAATAGCAACAAAAGCACGCTGATCAATAGACCACACTTTAAAATTAAAAGTATCTCGATCTAATTTCGTTTGTAAAGCGTGCAAGCCTTTTAATTTTAATGGAACCGTGTTAATATCATCACAAATAAAAATATTTGAAATCGTATATTGATTTAATCCAGGTTCATTTAAAACAAGTTCACACCGATCCCCATTGTTGGAAAATAAAGAAAATACAGTAATCACCTGATCAATTTTAGAACCACCATACACAGATTTAATATCAAGGGCTTGGGCTTGTCGAGGTAATGAATCCTGAATAATGTGTTTTGCTTGTGCGCTTGCTTGTTCGGGCAAGGCTTCAGCAATACCCAAAGAGGTTAAAACAAGGATTGAGAATAAAACCCCAAATAGTATTCTATTATCCAAAGTTTGAAGTTGCCCCTCTTGCGCTTGAAGCGTTAAACATCCAAATTATAATTGAGAAAAATGCAAGTAATCCAGATACATAGAAAATTAACATGGCATTATCTTTTAAGAACAAGGCGCGGGAATCAACAACACCGATCCACAAACTAGGATCTTCGGCAAGGTTTGAAACCGTCGGCATTATTCCAAGGTAAATTATGCCGATTAGAAAAAGGGCGATAATACCTTTTGTTATTGTATTAATCCCCATCAAAGATTATTCGAGGGGCTTTGAATTAAAGGTTTTTAAAAAAAGGAAAAAAGGTTTGAAGGCTTAAGCGCCTGCAAAACCACGAACGGACATTACTACACCGCCGATAATCATCATTACTGAAATGATGTTAAGGATTGTGTAACCGTTGTTCTTTGTAGAATCACATTGAACGTATGCTGTTTCTGCTTGATCTGTAGCATTAACTACGCCGTCGCCGTTGTAATCCTGTGCGTTACAATCTCCAATACTTCCGCCAGTTGAAATAGTGTTTATAATTGAACCTCCAATTATAAGCATTATAACTCCCACGACGATTGAGATAATACCGCCAACAAGTTCTAACATTAAACAAGGTTTAGAATTAGAGTTATTAAAGATTTTGATTTTTCTTAATAATATTCATAACTTTATTTTAATAATCTTAATAGCCGTTTAATCTATGAATTTCTTTATGGCAAGGAATACATAAAGCGATCCCATTATTCAAATTTAATGATAATTCAGGCATGGTTTTTTTAAAGATAATATGATGAGAAACATTTGAAGGCTTGCCACATTGTAGGCATGAATTATTATCGCGGTTCCTTACTAATTTAGACCATGCAATTAAAACGGATTTGTATTCATGGGCGTTTAGATTTAGGAATTGACCATATTTTCTATAAAGATTTAATTCTATTTCATATCTTCTTTGTTGGTTTTTGCGTTCCCATTGTCTTTGATAATCCCTATAACGATATTTCTTTTTTTTATTTCGTGCCTTGTTTTGAGGGTTAAGAATTTCTTTTTTCTCATTCCAATATCTCTTATTATATTCGGATCTTTTTCCTTTTGTTTTTTCTCTATATTCTTTTTGTTGTGCTTTGCGTTCTTCTAATTTTTCCTTATGACGTTGTTTAGAATATTCATTCATTTTTTGTTTGTTTTTTAAATAATAATTATGTCGATCTTCGGGATTTTTGTAAGGCATTAAACCTTAAAGAATCCGTCAGAAGCATAAGTTTTTCTACATTTAGGGCATACCCGAATATTATCAAGCCTGGGGTTTTTCCTCATAGGATATTCATTACCGCAATACGGGCATTGAGAAAAATTAAGCCCCCTCAATATAAAATCATAGAATTTACCCATTGAATTATTAATTAAATCCATGATTATAAGTTTAATTTTGTTTGATAAAATACGAATAAGTATTAGCCACGCGATCACATATTTTACAATAATTGCCCTTGTGAAACCTAACCTTTGTATTTGATAGGTCAAGCCCGCATAAAGTAAAAGAATTATCCGACCTGATCCAATGGTTTTTTTTAGAGTTCTTGCCGACAATAACACGGCGATAAATTATAATCTTAGGTTCTTCCGCCGTTATCATGGTTTAACCCCAACCCCCTAAACGGACATTCGACACCAGGGATTAAAAAAACTGGAACCATAAAAAGATTAGTGCAAGCCACGCGGATCTTTAACGCTTCACTTATCGGGGTTGTCACGTTCTGTATTTCAATCCTATAACTAGACATTCTGAACCCCGCTGAAAATCGGTTTTTCCTTGAATAGTGCCAAGGGAATATTAAATATTTTAGTGCCGTTTATTTTCTTCATGCAGTTATTATTTTCAACGAAATCTCTTAAAGTAAAAGGATCAATCCAATACTCTTTTTTTGATTTGTTTGAATGAAAATTAATCAATAGTTTGTATTTTCCCAATTCTATTAATCTAAGAATTGAGGTATTAACCCCGAAGGCTTGCCATCCTAATTCATCCTTCCATTTAAAAATAATACCCGCCTTTCTAAATACTTCTTTTAATTCCAGGATAACGACCTTTGAATTTTTATTTACGATTACTTGTTGTCCCTCTAAATTTACTTTGTATAAATCAGAAACGGGGGGATCAGTTTGTGTCAAAAGACGATCCCCCCCGTGGGTTGGTCATGGTCGTAACAAAAGCCCACGCTTAACAAATTTATGAGGTTCCCCCCACATGACAAAACAAATTTGCTAAGTATAATCATTCTTTAGGTTCGCCCCCTTCATCTTCTTCCAAATTATCTAATTTATCAAGAACTTTTTTAATCTTCTTTAATGAATCTTCAAAAGATAAAGTGTTGGATTCTTCTAAGGTAATTTGTTTATCTTCTTCGTATTTTGTTTTAGGTTTAACCATTACGACCATTAGAGTATAATTTAGCAAGGTTATAAACATTAAATCATTTATAACGATATAGGGATCTAAAAGATTATGAAGATTAGAGAAGCCACGGAAAAAGAAACAAAATT